>Ga0302320_10005917_pt1 | contig 27286 bp, 33 predicted proteins | sample Bog_T0_3_FD_202130 | JGI IMG/M metagenome (GOLD analysis project Ga0302320, IMG submission 202130) | Peat permafrost microbial communities from Stordalen Mire near Abisko, Sweden - Bog_T0_3 | ecosystem: Environmental > Terrestrial > Soil > Wetlands > Peat | place: Sweden: Abisko, Stordalen Mire...
CTTATTTAGAATCTATTAAGAGATCTAATGAATTCCTAGATAGTTGTAAAGAAATCGCAAAGAAGTATGAAGGCAAAAAAATCATCCTAAGTCTTGACCCGCTTAATAAATTGACCTTGCTCGATGTGAAATTCAGACTTTATGCGAAATTCCTGGGGGAAAACCAACATCTCAGGAACAATTTGATGTTGATTCAAGTGATTTCACCAAATTTCTGGGATTTGCAAATGCTTATGAATGGAACGAATTGGCAACGAACTAAAGAATATTTACAGAATCTCAAGACTATTACTGATGATTTGGGCCAAAACGTCTTAATTCTCATAAACATTGATTCAGAATATTTGAAAACAAAGGAATTACAATCTTTATTCCTAAAATTCTATATAAAAACAATGAGTTCTCTTGAGGTTTATGCCTTTATGAATATGGCCAAGCTTCTATTGAAAACCTCTATAAACAATGATAATTCCATAGAGGCTTTGGAGTTCCTATATCTTAATGAAAATAACGGCCAGGCCTTGTTTTCTGATTTCCTAACAATAAACCCTTTGTTTTTGAAGATGAACAAATTTAATCCTTTTTCTTATGAGGAATTCAAGGCCAAATTCGCTAATATTTTGTTTCCGCCTAATAAAAACCTAGATGAAAGCGTCTTTCCCTTCATGGAATCCAATGTCTCTTTATTGAAGAAACATACGATCATTACTTGGTTGGAAACCTTGCTTTATGACTTGAAGAAAAGCATTTTATTTGCGAAACATGCGAATCTTACGAAAGTCGAGAAACTCACGAGTTATCATTCAATAACTTATTTCAAATTAGCGACCAATGAATTCTTCAAATATCTGAACATCAAGGAAACCATGAAAAATTATCGCAATTCTTATAATCGCATCATTTTATTCGATTATGAAGGCACTTTAGTCAGTTCTAACAACTTTTCAGATCCTAATGAAATCAAAGACTCTCATGGGAATTCCATCATTATTTTAAAGCCCGCAGAAACGATATTAGAGGCTTTAAAGCTTTTATGCAATGATCCTAGAAACTCTGTATATTTAATTACAGGCAAATCCCCAAGGGAATTGGGTCCTTGGATGCTCGAAATCAGAAATATGAACATTTTCTGTGAATATGGTTATTTGGTTAGATTGAAGCGAGCCGGTAATGAATGGATTCGATTATATGAATGTAATGATTGGAGATGGAAGGATAAAGGCAAAGGAATCATGCAGAGTTATGTGAGGAATACTCAAGGAAGCTCGATTTATGAGAAAGAAAGCGGGATAGTATGGAATTATGGAGACGTTCCTGAGGATTTCGGATGGAAACAAGCCGAATTGCTTGAAAAACAATTGAGATCTGAACTGATAAATATCAAGGAAATCGAAATCATTAGGGGAAGATATTATGTTGAAATCAGGCCTTATGGCATCAATAAAGTATTTGAATATATCATACTTTAAGTATTTTTATATATAAGGGGACAGCATCAGAATTGATTCTTCAAAAGGTTTCACAGGAAAAAGGGAAAATCGACTTTTTAATGGCAATAGGACAAGGGATTTCTGATGAAGAGGTATTTGCAGCTGTGAAGAGGAATCTCAATGATATGAGAGAATTATGGGATGAGGTTTTCTTAATCATTATTGGATTTATCTGTTAAAATTTAAATGTGTTTTTAGAAAAGGTTCTTTAGTTATTTATGTTGTGTGGGGAAGAAACCATCCAATGCGGAATATTATCTGGATAATGTGGAAGATGTGGAGAATTTCATGAACAAAATCGTGAGTTTGTATAGGATGCATAAGAAAGATTCTTTGTAAAAGTAATTAAGTTTTTTTTTTTCAATGAACGCGTTTATGTCCTCTATTTTTTTGGTTTTTTACTATATAAATTTCTGATTCTTTAAAAATTTAATTTGATTAATATAAGTTAGTTTGAAGTTTTATTCCAAAAAAGACCTCCAGTTTTAAGTAAAATCTAGCAGAAAATAACTCCTTTTTATAGAAAAAAACAATTAAAAAAAATATGATCAATATTTCTAAAAAACCCCATGTTATCCAGATTTCCCTTTCCCCGATTTCCATTCATAATAATAATACTTCACAACAAATAAACAATGCCAAACCTCAACAGAATAATAAAGCTATTACTTTAAAGAAAAACTTCAATCCTTTTATCCGTCCTCCTCAAGTTTCTGAGATTTCACTATATGATTCCACACGGCCGGATGACCATTCCTCGAAAAAGGAAAGCAATTATGATGAAATCATTCAAAACCTTGAAAGGAAGTTCGAAGGCTTATTGATAGAAAATAAACAATTAACAGAAGAAATGAATTCCTTATCATTATCTGATCAATCTTCAATTGATTTAAGACAAGTGGAATTTGTTTCAGTAGAAAGTTTACCTGGTTTTCATCGAGAGACTCAAAGCATCGATTTCCCACCGAATAACGGTTTTGTTTTACAAAAGGCCATTGAGGAAAAAGCCAAAATGGAGGCGAATTTAATTCAAACTGTAGGTGATTTGAAGAAAGAGAAAAAACGGCTCAAAAGCGAACTTTCTTTAAAGAAACAGGAGGCTTTCCATTTGGAGAAATGTATAAAAACGCATAATGATAAGAAAGTGTATGAGATTTCCTTGAGGAATAATGATGAAAATACTTGGAAAAAAAGATATCATGATTTGCATAAATCGATGGAGAAAAGAAATAAAGAATTTGAAGAAATCGAAATGTCTTATCAACAGAAGATCAAGGAATGTTATAATGAAATGGAAAGATTAAGAGAGGAAAGAAAAGGTCATAATATAGGTGTTTGTTTCAATGATGTTGAGAGAAAACTCAAGAATTTCGATGAGAAGCTATTTGAATTGATGGATTATATCCGGGAATTGGAAAATAAGCTCAAGGAAAAAGATAAAAGGAGATGAAAACAAAAAAATGAAAGTTTTTCCAATTGTTTCTTAATAATTATTTAGGTTTTTTAAAAAAATCGACTGATTTTTCGTGTTATGAGTAGGAAAATTCGAGTTTCTTTTTCTATTAATTTCTTTATTTCTCAGGTAAAGCCTTCATGCCTAATTCCGCTCGGATTCTGTTCCAATACTCCACTGAAAATTCCTCGACTTTCCCATCATTTTTCTTCGGTCTTTCATTTTGATCTTTATCTTTGCGATGTTTCGATTTGCTTCTGCTTTTCTTCCCTTTGACGATTTGCCTCCAACGAGTTTTCTCCTTTTTATGTTGATGATGACGATGATGGCTATGGCTTCGACTTCTTGAATGTTTTCTATGTTTTTTGTTTGAGTTTTTCTCACTTGCTGAGTCTTTTTCTGATGATTTTTCTTTAATTTTCTCAGGATTTTTATCGCTTTCCTTCTGATTCTTATTAATATTAGAATCTTCGTTTATATTTTGGCTTTCAGGCTCTTTAGAAGAAGGTTCCTTTGGTTCTTCTTCAGCCTCATCGATTAAATCTTCCTCTAAAGCACTGATTCTTGGTTCAATGTTTCCTGCGTCTTCAAGAATCTATCAAAAAACATAAAGGATTCTTTTTTTATTTCTTCTAATAAATATACTGCTCTTTTTGGAATACGAGTCAAAACTACATCTAAACAGGCATCCGAATTCAAAAGCTCATCAACATATTCATCCATATGGATTACTTCAAATCCTTTAAAAAATCCATTTTTAGATATAATAATAATTAAGATTAACCCTACTTCCATCTCCTTTTCTCCGAATTAATTTCCGATTGTCGCTATAAAAAGGCTCCAAACATTGATAAACTTCCTCCGGCCTCCCAATCAATCTCAAATAAAACATAGCCAAGGCAGTAACATACCTTCAAAATTTAAAAAAATCATTGACTTATATTTATTTAAAGAGGAACTTGTAATCTTTGGCCTTGAGGAATTCATAAATTATTTCTTTTTCTGGCTGGATTTGCAACATCTTCAACACCAAACATAAGAATTTCGTTGGTTTCCTAGTTCCACCATAAGTCCCCCCAACATATTTGAGTTCTATTGCTCTATCAACGAGAGTTTCCGAATTTAACCCGAAACAAGCCTCTTTCCAATAAGTATGAGCGTAAATTTTGGATCTGACGATTTTCTCAATCAGGAATTGAGGGTTCACATTATGAACATATTGGGCTGTCGGATCTGTTGTATTGGCCATATTATATTAGAGAGATTTATAATAAATTCTGGTTTTTTTTTTTGAGATATTATTTAAAAATCGTAAAATTCAAAATATTTCTTGAAATTCTCACATATATTTTGCATATTTCTGCTCATTCCTTCTCAAAATGTCCTCAATCGGTCCCAACATTCTTTTAAAACTTAGTCTATCCAATGAAACCAGCTTGCAATCCGACTATTATTTCAAATTTTTAAGTATTTGGAAATAAAAAAGAAGGATTTTTGTATTATACCTGGGCTAGAACACTGGCTTGTCTTGGAACATTTCTCAATATGGCTAATTCACCGAAATAATCCCCAACCTTATAAGCCAAGACTTTTTGAGGCTCTTCGCCTGGCTTCATAACTTTCATTGCTACTAGATTCCCATCTTCTACAAGGAAAAAACTATCACCTTCTTCTCCCTATAAATTCAAGATTTTCTAATAAAAAACTAGTTAAATTTACCTGTTTCACAATATAATCACCTTTTTTGAATTTCACAGGCTTCAAAGCATCAGCTATTTGCGATCTCTCGTAAGGATCCATCGTGGAAAAGATCTCCACACCTTTCAGGAAATTATCGTATTTTTCTCTTTTCTTCATGGCAGCTTCTTTCACAATATGGTTAAAACATTCTCTATCCAATTCAAAGAGAATTGAATCGGTTTTCGCTTTAATCGTCGCTGCTCTTGGAGCATTATATAACAATGCCAATTCACCAAAAGATTCCCCTGGTTGATAAGTCTTCAAATATTTCGCTTCTTCGCCTTTCTTAAACACTTTAAAGCAATCCAATTGGCCACTATCGACTACATATAAATTATCCCCATCGGCTCCTTGTTTAATAACAAATTGTCCTGAACTATAAACAACATATTTTAGAAGTTCTTAATTATATAATAATCTCACGCAAAAGACTTTTCATCCATCGAATCTATTACGATATTTTTCTCATTATCATCAAGCGCTTGGAAAATAAAAGATTGATTTATCTTTTTCCGGATTCTTTCCTTTTGTTCCTCGGATTTCGGAATCACTTTTGGTTTATAAACTCCCTTTTTGTTCCAAAGACCATAAACTTCCGCACTTACTGAGGATCTTTGCTTAGGAGGGCCTTTCAATTTCTCGGGTAATATAAGCGTTTTGTCATTTTCTTCTTCTTCTTCTTCCTCACCTTCTTCTGATTCGGAATCGATTTCTTGTTTCTGCTTTTTCTTATCTGCCTTTGCCAATTCCTCCATTGTTTTAATCTCATTTAAGTGTTTGAAGTTCTCTTTTTAAATTGTTAAGGGGAAAAAATCAAAAAAAGGAAAAAAAAACCTGCTTTTCTTTCACACCATTCGTGAATATAAGCTATCTAAAAGTTTAAAAAGGAAATGAAAGGAATTATGATATAATATGGAGAGTTACGGGGTTGGAAGGACGATGGATAAGCATATCGACCACTAATTTTTCAAGAATGGGGTTGATTTTTTCATTGATGAATTTCCGAGTTTCCAACTCATCTTCCATTGGTAAAAAATAAGTTAGATTTTGTGATTAAAGAAAATAAATTTATTGATTTTATAATTAATTTTTATATTTACAGAAATTTTATTTATCTTCAAGTATTAAAGTATTAGCAACAGCCGCGCTTTTTTTCAAATTTCTTGATATTTGAAACTTCCTTTAAGTTTTTATTTTCTAGAACAGGCAAATTTATATCTCGATATAAGACTTCATTCAGCAAAATTTCAATTGCTGAATCAATATTTTCATTTGTTTTTGCACTTGTAGCAACAAATGGTAATTGTTTTTCTGAGGCAAAGGCTCTGAAGTTATCTAGATCCATATTAGCCGTTAAATCCTTCTTTGTGCCCACTAAAATAACAGGCATGTCTTTTTGAGCATTGATTTCGATTTGGTCCAACCAATAATCGATATTTTTGAAATCAGGCTCACTCAAGTCGATTGTCAAAATAATCCCATGTTTTCCTTTGTAATGTTTAGAAATTATTGCTCGATATCGTTCTTGACCAGCAGTGTCCCAAATGTTCAGATGATAATTTTTTCCTTTGTAAGTAATTTTTTTGACTTCGAATGAAATGCTGAGAGTCTTACCAAAATAATGAATATTTAAAAAAAGTTCTGCTTACAGTAGGGATGTCAACTACAAACTTATTGTAGACATAACGATGGATAAATGCGGTTTTACCCACGGCGCTGTCCCCAAGAATTATGAATTGTACTTTATAGATTTCTGGATCAGATTCGATTTCCATTGAAATGAAATTTTTAAAAAATCATTAAAAAAATTTAATCAAAATTTTAATTTGATTTCATTCTTAAGCCGCCAGAGCTCCCTTAATAGAATGAATCGAAGAGAGAAATTTTCATAAATAAAACAAATTTTTCTCAGTATTTTTAGTATATTATAAATATGTGATTAGCAGTATTAATGAAATCGACTATTCTTAGTTTATATTATTTTCAACAGCAACCTTGCTTCTTTTCTAACTTGTTGGTATAATGAGATTCTCTCCACCTGCTTTTTGGCAACAAGTTAGTATCTCGAAACAAGACCTCATTCAACAAAGACTCAAACGCTAAATCCACATTTTCATTTGTTTTCGCACTTGTAGCGATAAACGGTAATTCTTTTGCCAATGCAAAGGCTTTGAAAGTGTCTAAACCCATTTCAGGCTTTAAATCCTTCTTTGTGCCCACTAAAACAACCGGCATGTCTTTTTGAGCATTGGTTTCGATTTGATTTAACCAATAGTCGATATTTTCGAAATTCGGCTCACTCAAGTCGATTGTCAAAATAATCCCATGTTTTTCTTTATAATGTCGAGAAATTATCGCTCGATATCGCTCTTGACCTGCAGTGTCCCATACACTAATTTCATATTTTTTCCCTTTATATATAATCCTTTTGACTTCAACCGAAATGCCAATGGTCTTTTGGAAAACTTATTAATAATTTATCGAACAAATTTACATTGTAACCATTTTCAGCAAAACCTCCGTGAACATAACGATTAATTAAGGCCGTTTTACCGACCGTGCTATCACCAAGGACAATGAATTTAAGGGTATAAATATCGGGATCTGATTTGAATTCCATGTAATTTAAAAAAAATTAAATTCGTCAGAAAGTTTGCAAATTTAAATCAGAATTTCAATTATTCAGTAGTAGAGGGTTTTAATTCCAAGAAAAAAAAGCTTCACTATCCAAGAATTTAATTCTCTATTTTTTTGTGCAGTAGTCTCGCATTTCAACAACTTTCTGTAGGAAATATTTATTGAAGAAAAATTTAAGAATAATATATTTTCAAAATTTCCAAAAAATTTATTGAGTAGCTAATTTATATTGTCTTGAAATAAAATATATCTCTGCTGATCAAAAAATCTCTCTATCACAATGAACTACCCAGTAATGCCTCTTCAAAATCTCCGAATGAATCAAACTTTAATATTACTGTTGGAACGTGCCACTTATCAATACGATAAGAACAAAATAAACATTTTGGATTTTGGACAAATGGAACCTGTCGTCGCCTCTATGATTGATGAGATCAATGTGGTCACAAGAAAATTAGGAAGCCAATTGAAGAAAACTGTCTGTTGCCTGTTGTTATTTTTTATCTTATTCCTTGCCTCCTCCGTGCATGTCGCTTATAATGATAAAGATGCAAAAGCAATACAAGAAAAAGTTGATAGCCAAAAACAAACAAACTTTGGAAAGTGGTGGATTTACCTGCGTTTACATTAATTCTCGTTGATCAACGTCAAGGTCGCCATCATAAATCTCGAACCAGTTATCAAATAGAGTTCCAAAAATACACCAATGTTGTGGTTGTACAAAATCCTGCTCAAAATTTCGGACCAATGGGACCAGGAAACTATCCAGAAGGCAATTATCAGCAAGGTTACCAACCCTACACTTAAATAAATTTTGCAACCAAAAAAAATAAGAAAGAAAGCAAAGTCATAAACAAATAATCTGAAAAAATAAAATAAAAAATTCGAATTTTTTTTTCTTCTTTAGATTGATTTTTTTTATTTGAAAATGTCCCTTTTCTATACCTATTGAACAAAAAATAATTTTGTCTTCTCCTTTCTTTGTTTTTCAAAAAAAATTTTGTTTCTAAGTATTTTTTATTCCAGAACATTCTAAAAGAGTTCCTTAAATCTTGAATTCTTAAGAAAATGGTTTTTAAAAATAAAGGGAAACTATCTCTTTTAAATAGGCAAAAACAAAAAATACCCACCCATCTTTAGAAAAATAAATTGACTTGGTTTCTACAAAAAATAAAAATTGTTTTCTTATTAGTCTCTTAAGCGTCATTTATAAATTTCTTAAACAGATTCCATTTATCATCTGTCCATCGCACAAACATCACTCTTTTATTACATAGCATATTTTCTGGTCCATTCTTTGGCAGTTGCCTCATATCTCTGTTTATCTGTTTTATAAATGTGGGCAATTTCTGGAACCAAAGGATCCTCAGGATTAGGATCAGTCAACAGAGAGCTGATAGACAAAAGTACTAAAAAAATAATTAAAATCGTTAAAAAGTGTGATTTGGTACCTTTTGAAATAGTAAGAGCAGGACTCCATTGATCTTTGAGAATATCTAGGCAGATGCTACCATTTGAATTGATGTTCGGATGGTAAATTCTCGTCACAAAGGTAACTTTCGGTGGTTTGAATGGATAATCTGTTGGGAATTGGATGTTTAAAAAGAATACTCCTCCTGAATATGGGCTCTCATCCTGTTATAAATAAATAACAATGAAATATGAAAAAATTCGGTTATTTCTTACGGGGCCCATGATGGTTGCTTGCCAATGGAATTGATCGTTTCCATCTTGAGGACCTGCTGAACAGTTGGCCGGGGGATCTTTTCCCAAATCTATTAATTCCTAAGCAAGCAGGTTTAAAGAAAAGAATGTGTGGTTAGATGTACCTTTTGTATTCTTTTGATAGCCATTTCAAATTAAAATTTCGTTCTCTATTTATTAATTATAAATAAAATGGTTTTTATTTCGAATTTAAATCATTTCCATGATTAATCGGATTAAGAGCAATTCGGAATTTATCAGACTTTCCTAAATTTCATAGTATTTTTAACAGAATTTAATCAGGTTTTAGTAATATTCTGATAACATTTTGATATTTAAGGACTCAAATTTTTCATTGAAGCATTTTTTTCTTAAAAACTTTATTGTTCAAATGAAGAAAAAAAAACTAACCCAAACCCAAACCCATGATTTTTAAAAGCAACAACCATTTTTTAATTTTTTCTCATATTTTCCATAAAACCAAAAACCTTCATTTTTTTGTGAATCTTCTCCAATAAAAAAACAAATAAAAAGAAAGAAATTTTTTTTTTTGTTAAATGAGTCTGTTTTTATGTTGGATTATCCATGCTTATGGCTTAATTAATTTTTGCTTTTAATTAAATAAAACGGTCTTCTCTATAAGTTGAAAACGACTTGAACACATCCGTGATCTCCATTGCTAGCGTCTTGGAAGGTCAAAGAAACAGCATAAGTACCCTAAACAAATAAATTTTAAGATTCAGTTATTTCAAAACAAAATTTTACGGAAGGAGCGAAAGATGGGATTTGAACAGAGAATCTATAGTTCACTGGATCTCCAGCTTGATAGGCATTGGTGTTTGGGTCATATTGAGTGTTCAAAGGGGTTCCATTCAAAGAAGTCACAATTTGAACTTGTTTAAGGGTGACTGGGGCTCCCATGCTTCCAAGAATATTGATTGCGGCAGGGGCACCTTTGCTAGGTTGGCTGTCCAAATTAACTGAGGAGACGCTCAAATCGGCTGATGATCCGCAATTGGTGAAAGGCCAATTCACTGAACCCAAAGTCAATAAGTTGACAGTCTGTTGACCAGCAGAAATATCGAAGAAAATTCTGAGGACATCACCCAAAGCTTTGCCTGCACCGAAATAATCTCCGGTTTTGAATACACCATCCCAGACACCCTGCAAATCGGCAAGAACAGTTGGCAAATTTTGACCAACTCTGACAACGGCTTGTTCGAGGAAAGTGATGTTATTCACGTCGATTATAAAGGCAGCGACAACTCCAGAGCCATCCAATAAAGTATCTCCACAGGAGTTAATGGTGTCGTTCAAGAATTCTGAAAGGAGCACAATGGCTGAACCGATTTCGTTGGGATTTTCGGTGGCAATACCATCAAGAATTGCGTTATAGGTGTCATTCAATTTAGTGAGGACTTGAGCAGCATCCAATAAACAATTTGGAAGGGTTGGAATGAGATAGTTCAAGTTGCTACCAAGATAGACACCCAAAGCGAATTGTGTAAATTGGCCGGAATCTTGAACATTGCTTGTGGTTTCAGTAGCATTTGGAAGGCTTAAAAATGAGGAGGAGAATGCTGAAACGATGAAGAATGAGACAATAATAAAGGCTTTCATTGAAAACTCGCTAGCTTTTGATGGATATTTGTATAATGTTTTATAATTATTTTAAAATTCTTAAGATATTTATATAGGGGGAGTTCATTATATCTATGTTATGATCTCAATAAAAAAAATCATAATATTATTAACAAACAAAAATAAAAATCAAAAAATTGCAATTTATTCAAGAATTTATATAGCAAATTAAAAATTCACGAAAAAAAGAATACAACAAAACAAAATGAATTTTTTTAAAACTTGCTTCGATTTATAATTTTAATAAAATTGTGATTTAAACAAAAAATTATTTCATTTTTTCCAAATAAATTTCAGTTGTTCTTTGAAAAATAAACGCACAAAATCGGTTAATTTTTTAATGAAACTCAAGAATTTGAAGCAAAAGCAAAAGCCACAAACCTCTCATATTAAAACTAACTCGCTTTTATCTCCTCGTAACACGGTTTCAACTGGTCCCTCCACAAAGAGTCCACTTCCCACACTAGAGTCTAGACTTCATTCTTCACCCAAAGAAAGTAGATTCAAGAAAACTGCTGATAAAATGAGAAAATTAACCCTTGAAAGCGAGTCTTCAGAAAGTTCGCAAAAAAATGCATCGAAAATTGTCATTGAAAAACCCACAATGAATTTTTTACAAAATGAAAAACGTTCTTCAAATCTGATTCAAATACCCGAACCTGATGAGTTGAAAATCGAGTTAAAAATTCCCAACACAGTGGATTTCTCAACCCCAAGTTCTCCCAAAAATCAAAGTTACAGCATTCATATCAAGAGTCCTGAAGTTAAAGTGGAAAATAATAATGGCAATCCTCTTGATATTAAACTGGATCTTACTGAAGAAAGTTCTAATATATCGATTTTGGATGAAAAAAGGGATGTAAAGAAAGATTCTGTGCATTTGGAAAGAACTCCAAGAAACTCCTTATTAAATCCGAGGAGGTTTTCAGCTATAGAAGGTGTGAACCCTTTTGAAAGAAAACCAAGATCCATCACGAATTATCAAGGCATTGGTAAAATTAAAGATGTCCTTTCCAATTCATTATCTCCATCAAGATTGACTCCTCAAAAAAGCATGAATGAAAAAGGAGGAAAAACCGCATACGAAAAAATCATGAAAAGCACTAATAGTTTATTCAATTTTGGAGGGAATAAGAAACCAACCAAAACTACAAATAAGATATCCGAAAAAAAAAACTCAAAAGAAGAAATTTCAGAAATCATAGTTGAAAAGTAAAGATTTGTTTTGAAGGTGTCAGTGTGAAACTTTTCTATAGAATAAAGGAATTGGATGAAGAAAAGGAAGATAAAAATGAAAATAAAGTGACATCTAAAAAAATAATCAAAACTTTGGAATCAATTTTGGAAAACAAAGACATGAAATCTTTTTCTCCTCATGTGGGTGGAATCTCCCCCAAATATTTCCATTTATTTTCGAATAAAATAATCGATGGACAAAAACGTGTAGCAAAATTAAATCAAGAAAGTACCTTCTAGTATATAAAAAACAATAATATAAATTTGAAATTTAGCACAAAAAGCAAATGAAAAATTTATTTTCGAAAAAAAACTTACTCGGCAATATTGCAAAAATCTAAAAATCTCTCACTCTCATCATCAAAAGCCTATAGGAATGCATAAAATCTCAAAATCCATTCAACTTGGTAAAAACATAAAAGTTTGCAGATTTAAATTCTTTTCTAAAAATAGAATCTCCTTACAGACAGGAAACTGCCAACAAGCTAAAGAAAAACACATCAATGTCTATAGCTTCCAAAGTTGAAACCTTTAATTACTATTTGGACTTGATGAGAAAGTTGGAATTACTTAAGTTTACAGTCAGTTTCAACGAAATCAATCATAAATCCCCAAATACCAAGCATCTCGTGGAAATAGATAACGTGAGAATTAAAGATGAAGATGACAAAATGGTTTTTCAAACATTGTCATCTAAATACGGTCAGGATTATTACAGTAAGATCTATTAAAATAAATATTATAATCATTTTTACTATTTGGCAGTTATTTTGAAAAAAATGTTCAATATGTATAGCACTGAAAACAATGGAAATAAAGTGTTAACTTTTCGACAGCTAGCCTCTTTTCTAAAAGATTTTAACTTTTTTGATGTTTCATACTTTAAAAAACTCGATCTAATCAATGCGCAATTGATTTTCAAGAAGCGCGTTCCAAAGAAATTGTGTGATTTTAAGGGGTTTATCGAAGTTTTGTTTAAAGTGAGCAAAATAGAATCTAAAAGCGAAAAAAATAAAAACGATGAGAATTTTAAAAAAATGATTGATCGCATGCTTTTGCCGAAATATAAGGAATTATCCGTGAAAGTCTATCAGTACAATCTCAATAAAATACAAATATTTTACCAACAATATGAGGATTTTGAAAATCCTGTAGTTCTTCTTTTATATCAAAATGATGACTTGATGAAACATGTTATTTATAATTAATTATATAATATAATTATTTAATTTTTACATTATAAAAGATCTTTGCTATGTATGAAAGCAATGATATTAAGAAATCTTCAAATTGCTTCGTTTCCTTAAAAAATTTCCTGAAGTTTTGCTGTGAATTCAATATTATTCCACTTTTATGCAATACAAACCAAATTATAAAGGTTTTGTTGCTTAATACTTTCTATTAAAATTTCATCTTGCAATAAAAAGTTATTTAGAAGCTATCAAAAAAATGATGAAGAAATTATTGGATTTTCAAATTACGTTCTTTTAATTTGCTGCATTGCTCATATTGGATACAGCAGCCCTGAATATCTTGATAAGTATAAAGGATTCTATCAAAAGCTTTGGAAATTATTTGAAAATTTAATGAAAATTAATAGCCAAATCTCAGATAACTTGATTTTGGATCGATTTCTCAATAGCAAATAAATTTTGGAGAGAAAGATGTAGAACATCATAAAATTAATCTGCTACAAATAAAATCAGCATTTTACTTTTAAATCTTTTGTGAACATTTTATTTTTACAAATTAAAAAGTAAAAGATTAGTTTTTTTTTCAAAACCAATTTTTTTTCTTTTGAGTTATATAGCTACGCGCCTAAAAAAATTATAAAATCACATATTTGAAAATCTCAAAAATCAAGATTTTTTTTAAATGTTTTTATTTTAAATTAAGTTCTAAACATTGAAAATCAATAAAAAACAAAATATATTAATTATCAGGAAAAGGATAAATGGCAGAAGACGAATATTTAAACCTAAAAAATATTTTCACTAGAAATATAAGCTCAGAACAAAAAGAAAACCCTGCCCCTGGTAAATTAATGGCAAGTGAAAACTCAATTCTCATAAAAATGAAAGTCACAGACAAATATAAATTTATAAAGAATAAATTGATCATCATTTTGATTTTAATGGCTTGTCCTCTTGCCTTAATAATTGCGGCAGTGGCTGATGCTTCCTGGTTTTTTTCTGATTTTGAAATTTATTTCTCCTTGCTCTATGTTTATGACAGCAATGCAGGAAAAACCTATAGTTATTCCGAGTTTATTTCTGAAAAATGCGCAACTCCCCAAATAAGCCCTGATTTCAAAATGGATTGTGACTTTTATAAATATTTAAAAATCATTGGGATAGTTTTGTTCTCTTTTTACATCATTGCCATGGTGTTAAACTTAATATCAGGAATAATACTCACGCTGATTATTCGATGGCCTGACTTTTTCGAAGCAATAAAATCAAGAACTGGTTGGAAGATGAAATTATTTTCTATTTTTGCATTGATTCTTTATTTTCTATCAACTTTAGTCTTTTTAGTGGGCGGGTTGGCATCGAAAGATGAAGAATTTAAGTTTGGAAGAGACTTTTTTCTAGCTTTGGGTGCATGTTTTATTTATGCTGCAGTCTTTCTATATTATTGGAGGACTAAACGGAAGATGAAAAAGAACCAAATGGTTTCTAAATTGTTGAACCCAGACAATTTATTACTGAGAAGCGATTTTGGTGTTGTGATAAATCGCTCTTAACCAAAAAATGTTAATTTTCTATGAACAACAAGCTTCTTAATAACAATAAAAAGTGTTCTTTTTATGAATATATATTCAAATATTTAATGAAAAAATTATCATTAAAAAAAATATTTTTTATTTTTTTTCTGGTTTTTTCTTTTGGGCCTCATCAAAACCGAGAACCACATCTGAGTGCATTAAATATATTCTATCAAGATCACTCAATTGGATTTGTTCAAGCTCTTTCTGAATAATCGCTTTATATTTTTTTACCTCTTCATTGTTCTCCACTTGCCCGCTTTTCATTTTTTCCATGGCGTTTTTCCTTTCATCCATTTCATTATTCTTTTCTTCCAGGATTTTCCTTAACTGCAATAAAGGAGTGTCAGTGTAACCTTGTGTGAGTTCTGAAGTTGTAATCACTTTGCTTATGGATTTCGGGATTTTTAAAGGACTTATCGAAATTTCGGGATTAAATGTTGTGGAGTTCTGGATTCGTTCAATATCTTTGTCGAAATTGGCCATTTTACTTAAGGCTTTCCTCACACTCTCTCTGATTTCTTCTGATTTCGCAGACCCGCCGCGTCGCACTCCAACAGAATATGCTTCCAACTCCTGATTCACATTTTCTAAGGTTTTCGTGACTTCGATGTTATTTTCTACAATTTTTTGTATTCGTTCCTCTAATTTATCGACAGAATTCTCTAACTCACCCTTATCAGAAGGACTTTTTAGAGCATCCATGTCTTTCAAAAATAACTTTTTATGAATTTTTATTTCTTCCAACTCCAGATTCTTCTTACGCAAAAGGGTTTTTTTATGCTTGATTATTTCCTGAACTGCCTCAAGTTCTTGTTTAGCCGGGAGTCCACCCTGTATGTCTAAATTTTTTTTCTTCTTGCTGTTTTTGATATTTTTTGGCGTTTTTTTGTTCAATTTGATGGTTTCCTTATGTTTTTGCTCTTCAGTTTCCACTGTAATGGGAGGTGGGTTTTCTATATTCTCTTTTTTTTGAGAAAATACATTATTATTTTCTATTGCTTTAGGGGTTTTTTTGCTTTTTGTTAGGCAGTTGCCCATAGTGTCAAAAAAGTAATGTTAAAAAGAATTATTATTAATGAAATTATAAAGAATATAATGCAATAATTTAGATTTTCTCAAACAAAATCAGATATTTTATTTTTTTTTTCAAAGAAAGAAAAAGTTATTTTTCTCATCTTCTTAATAAAAAGAAAATGATCCAACTCACCAAAATGAAGATTCCCACCAAAGTTATGCCTCCAGATTTATAATTTCTCAAAAACTTGTTCGACCAAATTGTTAACAATAATTTCAACGCCTCCAGAACTATTCTTAAACATACTAATGTCTTCACAAAGCAAAACCCCTGCAAAAAAAAAATAATCCCAATTCCGACCAAATCCAACGAAATCATCAAGAAGATATTAAAGTGTGCAGAAATACGTTCATAGGAATAATAAAGAATTATCATGAGACATACTGCAAATGATGGGCGAATTAAATAATAATCTATTGCAGTTGTCATTGAAAAACTCAGAGAAAATATTATGGCATGGAGAAATTCAAGCTCTGAAATAGCAAAATTAGATTTCTTTTTCTTCCGGAGTTCAAGCAACGGCTGACAGAATAAATAGCATTGATATAAAGAATATATGTAGCTGAAAATAAACAAAAAGAGAATCACAGCTGTATGGCGGGAATGATAATACACATCAGTGCAAGAATGGGTCATTTGAAGGATGATTTTCAAAAATAAATCGCCAAATTTTAATTAATTTTAATTTATTTTTGGGTTTAAGGAAGTCTTAGATTTCTTGTCCTTTATAAAACTAACTCAACAAAAAAAAAACAACAGAACATATTACAAATCCATATTGGATTTGATTCCAGTTAATTTAGAGAAATTTACATTAATAGGATTAGCATTAGTCTTAGGTTGAAAATCGTAAAAACTTGACACAATGTAATTTCCATTTGAAGACACCTGTGACCCAGATTTGCTTTTATTTGTTGTGCTTCCGGAAGACACATTCATACTTCCCCCGTTATTATTAAACATGAGCGATAGTTTCTTTTGCTCTTGTAAATAAAGTTTTAAATTCCCAACAAAATCAGAGGTAAATTCCAAGAATTTAATCGGATGACCTTTGCTTAATTGAATATCCACACAATGATCTCGTTTGTTTGGCATCTTGAAAGGAAAAAAAGTTCTAAAGATTTAGAAAATTTTGATTACTGAATAAATTTGAACTCGGAAAACCATTTCTGATTTTGAATATTTGCTTACTTTTTTCTTGGGAGTGGCACCGTTTTTGCTATCCTTGTTGTAGGACATAATACTCTTTATTCCTTCCTCATCAAAATTGGCGTCTGATTCAAGTTGGGTACTCGGAGATACGGTAGCATAAGAAATGGATTTATGGATGCATTTTATTTTATAATCTGCTGATTTAATGCTGATCATCTTGAAAATACATTTTATGTTTTAAAAATAATAAAGAAAAAAAAAAAAAATTTACTGTGTTCATTTGATTGAGTACTTCATAAATGGCTTTCATTATGATTTTTGCTGGAAATGGAAAAAGTATTCCGTAAATCCATTCTTTAGTCTTGCTATTATTTGGTTTGTTGTTGTCGGCATTGTTGTTTGCACCATAATCATTCATATATCCAGGATTAGACTTTAATGCATCCTATTAAAATTGCTATTATTTATTCGAAATAAAAGAATACCTGAAATAGTTTTCTAATATTTTGAAAAGCAGGAACATCTTCTTTTTTCTTGATACTCCTGCCACTCTCCACTGATAGAGTATTTCCATTGATCGCGATGAGTGGCAACTTCCCTTTTGAGGAATCATTTTGAAGTAGATAATAAGCAATCACAAAGGAATATTCCTTTCTCTTTTTTATGGATTCTTTCATTTTTTCTTCCGACATTTGATGGAAGTCGATTTTTAATTTCAAGAGGTGAGCAAACACTTCCTCATTTATTTTATGATGGGATTGGATATTGTTGTATGAAAGCAGGTCCAATTCGAACAGACTATTTTCTCTCAGCCATGGATGATATTTTATTTGGTAGAATTTCATTCTATTTGTTGGATCAGCATTCAATAGTTTCATCACCAAATCCTTGGCTCCTGGAGAGAAGTGATTGGGTATTGTGAAGTCCGCCTCTTAAAAATTATAAAATTTAGAAATTGGCCACATAGTTGATCAACCTTTTATTTTTTTGTAGAGCGAAGATAAAATCTCTTCATCAAAAGGCATAAAACCAGCCAGAAGGGCGAATAATATCACTCCACAACTCCAGGCATCAACTTCAGTCCCGCAGTAGCTTCTAAATTAAAAGTTTCTTGTCAATGTATTAAATAATTTAATATTTTTTTACTGCCCTAAGATGACTTCAGGAGCAGCATAATTTGGCGATCCACAGGATGTTTTCAGGTATTTTCCATCCTTCATTAAATTTGAAAGTCCAAAATCTGCGATCTTCACAATATTTCCTTCATCAATCAGAATATTTTCAGGTTTCAGATCACGATGGGCCACCAAATGTTGATGGCAATATTCAACTCCTTCAATAATTTGGATGAAAAAAAAGCGAGCTTCCTGTTCAGGAAGCTTGCCTTTTTGATTAATGAGATCAAAAAGTTCGCCTTTTGAAATATATTCCATAACCATGAAGATGTCGCTTGTTGAATCAAGAACCTCATATAACTTAATGATATTTTTATGGTTGAAATATCTCAACAGTCTTATTTCTCGTTTTATCTATTTTGAGTCTTTTTTAAAAAAATGATTAGTTTTTCAAAGACCTTTTGACTCATTTTTGAATGTTTCATCTTCTTCTTGTTTATTATCTTGATTGCAACCAAAGTTCCCGTGATCTCATGTTTGGCCACTTCAAAGAAAAAAAATTTTACTGCCATTATTCAATGAATTTACGCTTGACTTTTCCTGAGGAACCAACTCCCAAGGTTTTGCTCAAAATATAATGATCAATTTTAAGAGAATTGCTTGAGGCAGAGGAATTTTGCTCCATTTTCGAAAGATTAGATTTTATTTTTAAATGGAAGCCGAGTTCACTTTTTTTATATACTTACTATAAATGTATTTTTTGCATATTAAACCCTTTTTAAGTCTAAGATCAAATCAAAGTTTGCTACTTTTTATCCGTAAACTGCCCAATAATACGCATATTTTTTTGTTTGAAAATTATTTCGTCAATTCCAAAACTTGGATTTAAAAAAAAACACTTAATTAAGATAAAAAAAAAGAAGCAAAATTTCAGATCATAATAATATGAAAATTTATTGATTTTTTTGTTTTCATTTTTGGAAATTTTATTCTCTCTGGTCCGAAAAAGGCAAAAGAAATGGGATCAAAGGTTATTTGCGGTGATTCAACAAGAGCTCTTAATCAAAAAAACATATAAGGTGCAACTGATGAGAGACATGACGCAATTCTTTTTCTCTACCAAAGATAATCAGTGAGAGCTTTATCAACAGCAATATTATACCCAAACCAGATTTCCAACAATTTTTTAAGGATAAGGATAAAATGATTGATATTGAATTACAAGCACAACTCAATGGATTACAAAGAAGATCTTATCATCTTCTGAAATAATCTCAAAAGAGAAAATTTTGAGTAGTCTTTTTAAATCAACATTCAAAATAAATCAAAATTATCATATCTATCTATATAAGGAAATTGGAAGAAAAAATGTCCCAAAATAAAAAAAAAATAATAAAAGAAGATCTAAAAAATATAACTATTCATAAAATTTTAAATTAATATGTCACAAAATAATTTCATTTTATTATCATCTCAAAATCAAGTCTTTATTTTTTCTGACCAAAATCATCATTGATTTTCCAGTTTCTTTCTTCTCTGAATGGCGAATTTTCAATAAGGTTTTGCTTCATCAAAATTTTATAAAAATTATTATTTTCATCCATTTCATTGACTAATATAAAATATAAAGACTTCATCAACTCTGCATTTTATTGATAACTCTCATCAGTTCTGCTTGATTAGGAAACTGTTGAAATTGCATGAGTTTGGTAAATGTTTTTGACTGTTTTAATAAATCCACATCTTTGCATGTCATCAGCAAATTCAAATCTTGAAATATAATTACGTTCTTTTTAGTATTTTCATCTTCAATATTCAAATGTTTTTTAAGCAGGACCCAATAGTCACGATAATTCATTGTCATCATGTTATATGTTAAAATAAAAAATGTTCTTGGGTCAGCCTTAAAACATTCTTTCCAAGCCATTAAACATTTTTTCACATTATTATTACTAAATATTGGAATTATTTCTTTAATAGCAAGTTTTTCAAATGTGGTAATTGGGGTGTGGTTTTGCGAAAATTTGTTTTCATTTTCGGGAAAGTTATTTTTTTTGTTAAGATCATCGTTGTTGTGGGAAGGCTGCATTTATTCTTCGAATTTTAAAATATTTATTGATGAAAATAAAAAATTTTAGTTTATAATTTTTTTGAGTTTTCTCATCGTTAATAGAAATTTATAATCAGCTTTATACTCTTTTGTTTTTCAAGGTTTTTGAAATTTATTTGCAATTTGAATTTTTTAAGCAAAAAAATATTTTTCATTTTAATCAATAAAGGAAACTTTAATGACCATTATATTAAAATATTTTTGCATTTTTGCAGCTTTCATCATTAAAGAATCATGCTTCGTCGTTATTCTTGATAATACTCTCACAACGAACACTCCTGGACTTTCTTACAATGATTTGGATTATTTATTAACAGAAATTGCAATGAATAATACAAATGAAGCTTTGAGCATCCAAGTTGTTAATTCAATGATTCCCTTTTATTTAAGTAATCCAGTGAATTTGATGAATTTACCAGGTTTGATGATTTTTCCGATGGATGATCCAGGAAGCTTTTCTCTGGTTATAAACTCCTCATATTTTTCTATGAATTGCTATCAAACAAACTTAACAATCATAAATTCGAAAATTATTTTGAACAACACTAATGTTGGAATTAATAATTTCAATTCGTCAATATTTAACATGTCTGAGGGTTCTTCATTGAATTTTGAAGTACAAAGCACTTAATTTTCTAAAAATTTTTTCTAATATTGTTTTAATAAAAGAATGTGACTCTGAGACTTGAAAAATTAAATGATTATTCAAACAGAAAATTTATAGTTCTTTATGATTCTTTATTCAATTTATCCGGTTTTGAACTTCAAAATATCAGACTATATGATAATTCATCTTCCAATTGCTTAATATACCTTTATCAATCTATGGCCACAGTGGGAAATCTGATTATCTCTAATTGCAATTTTGATAATTTTGATTTTATTAATTTTGATGTTTCCCAAATTTCAATCTCAAACAGTTTTTTTTCTAACATAACTGGAACCAGTGTCTTTCAAACCAATTCCTTCTTAAAATTCTCAGGCATAGTGAACATTTTCTCTCTAACCTTCCTTCAAAATTCATTAACAGACTATAATTTACTTTATTCATCTGCTGATCTTTCGGGCAATCTTTGGAACTCAACTTTTACAAATAATACTTTATTAGGCAGTTCTATGATGATTATTTTACAAGAATCTGAAAATTTTAATTTCCAGCTTTTCAATTCCTTTTTTATTTTCAATACTTTCCCATCTTCTTTAATATCTTTTGCTCCCTCCAACACTTCATCAAGTCTCTGTGGCATAGACGGCTTGACTTTTTATTACAACCAAGGAAATATTATACTTGATTTGTTAGAAATTGATGTTATAGAGGTTTCAAACTGTCAGTTCCTCAATAACACAGGAACTGCCATTCAACTCGTTGATTCTAATTTTGAGAATTTTTCAAATATTTATTTTTTCGGCAATCAAGGAAATTCATCATTACCTGGCATTTCAATTGATGGCAGTTTCCTTTTGGATACAGTCCTCTTTGACTCTTTGCAATTCATTTCAAATAGTTTTTTCACAACAGACGACAAATATTCCATCGGTGTGTCATTATTAATACAAAATGTGAATAACAGCAACATCACAAATTGCACTTTTATGAAGAATACCGCTTGTTTTAACATCAGTGCTTCAGGAGATTCTGGGATAGTTTTCATTGGAACTTCATTGAATGTAATCATGTGTTCATTCGTGCAAAATTTGGCTTTGAGTTCAACCATGGCATTGAATTTCCAAGGGAACTCTCTTTGGGTTCATGAATGTGTCTTTAAGCAGAATTCCCAAATAGATGGCTCTTTCTCCACCTTAACCATGGCAATTTCTGCTATATATGATTTCTTTAATTTCTCATGTAACATTTGTCAAGAAAATTTGTTTAGCCAGGGCATGATTACATTATCGAGTTATAGTAGTTATTCGTTTTTCCATTCTTATAAAAGCGTGTATCAGGGCAATGTTTTTAATAGTAATGGGCAATTCTACCTCGATGAATCTCCCAATAGAACTATTTATGTGGAAAATTGCACGATCAATGACAATTTCGGATATGGATACTCTACAATTCTGTATGTTTATATCTATAGCAAGATAATTCTAGAAAATATCACTTTTTATAATACAATTGCCATAAACAACACATGCGTAAGTTCGCCTCTTTTGGTTGTTTGGATATATAGTTCCAATGTTTTCGTCACCATTATTCAAACCACATATTTGGACATGATGACTTACGATTTCGGAGGACCTTTGTTTAATATTTTCGGATTAGAAAGCGGTTTTAATATGACTATGGATAGTTGTGTTGTCATGAGATCAAACACTGACCAAGCTGGTATTTTTTGGGTTTTCCAACTTAATTTGAACGTCTCCAATTGCATTTTCAAGGACCTTTACGCTGAAACCACAGCTGCAGTATTTTATCTATTAAATTCAGTGACTGTATATTTTACCAATTCGACGATTATTAATGCTTCAACTGCAAATAATGCTGCGGCCATTTATGCGAATGATAACAGCATACTTGTGATGCAGAACATTACAATTTCAGATTGTTATTCTATCAAAGATATTATTTTAGTGCAGACATTTTCTCAGATAATAATCAGGAATGTTTCTATTGTAAATTTCACGAACAATAGTGTTGAAAACATTTTCACTATATCGAACACTGGTAATCTTATCCATGAAGCCCATCAGTTGATCATGAAGAATATAACTAATCAATTGTTCTATATTCAAAAGGCTGGGTTCCTTTTTGAGAATGTCGAGTTTTCAGGTATTTCTGATATTCTTTTCTATGTGAAATTCGCGATTTATGTAGAGATAATAAATTCCTCGTTTCACGATAATTATTGCAACAATATTGATCAATATTGCTTCTTATATGGATCTTCTTCCATACCAATTTCTGTAAATTCATGTATAATTTTTAACACCAATAATCTCAATTCGCAAACTCTTTTTCTCATTGAAACCAATTCAGTACTCACAATCAATAATCTAACTGTTCAACTTCCTGACAATACAATAAATTCAGGGTTTTTACAATCATCTTCATCTGATATTAGCATTGAAAAACTATTTATTAATCAAAGCAATTTCTTTTTAGTTAGTTCAGCAAGCTGTTTCTCATTGAACTTAAGTGAAATTTACTCAGAATTCAGTTCATACGAAATCCAATTTATGCAATCTTATATTTCAGCTTCAGAAACCTTATATTTCTCAATGAACAACTCTGTCTTCAAAAATTTCAATTTTTCAGGATGTTTTTTGATCTCAATCTCGAATACCCCCTTTCTTCTTATGGAAAACAATAGTTTCTCAACAATCATCTCTGTAAGTAAAGGATCAGTGATCATGATTGAAAGTTCATTCGGAATTGTTTCAAATTCATATTTTTTCAACAATTCCGCAGAAAGAGCTTCCTGCATTTATTATTCCACACCTTTACCATTTACTTTTTCCAACGCGACTAATTTGATCATTTCAAATAATGTGTTCGAAGGGAACAATGCCATTTTTAATGGTGCAGGGGTTTATTTCGAATTTTATCCTCTTTATTTAATAAATAACATCTTCAAAGACAACATAGGTGCTTATGCTATGGATTATTCAAGTTTCCCATTGAGAATCGATTTCACCAATCTAAAACCCAATCTTACTGTGTCCCCTCTGGTTTTTCTTAGCGAGGAACATTCCGGTCAAGATATTTTGGAGGATATTGGAATTATTATATATGACGCTTATAATCAGCAAATAAAAGAAAACTTAAACACTCAAATGAACATTGAAATCAATCCATCACTAATTGAAACTCTCAACCTACAATCCGAAGACTCTTTTAAATTTGTTAAAAAGCTTCTCAACCCAAATATTACAGACTTTTCAGATTATGGCGGAAGCTTTTCTGTATCAAATATTGAAGGAAAGACCTCGCTTTTCCAAGAAACAGATTACACTTATTTATTTACAGAATTGTTGCTAACTTCCACGCCAACACAGATGAATTTCTTGTTCTTTGACTCGACTTTATTTCAAACTCTGGACAAAAGTACTTTTTTGAATATCACCCAGATCACGCAAAACCAATCTTACTTTAATCCCAATGAGTTCATTAATGATCAAACCGGTCTTTATAATTTGTTTCTACCAATCAATGTTTCCGCATGTCTTCTCGGTGAAATATATGATTCTTTGAAAAATACTTGTGATGAATGTTCTGCAGGAACTTATAGTCTTAATTTGAATGATATTTCTTGCCAGCCTTGTCCAGATGAAGCGACTTGTAGTGGGGGCAATGATTTTTCCTTGAAATTCGGATATTGGAGATCCGGAGTACAGAATAATATTTACCTTTGTGAACATATGCTTGAGAGTTGTTTGGGGGGGTTTGATTCCAATTGTTCTGAGGGATATGAAGGACCCCTTTGCGATAGATGTTCGAAATCAAGTGATGGAGTGAAAAGACAGAAAATATATAGTGGAACATGCACTGATTGTTATAGCATTGGTGTGAATGTGTTGATCTTATTGGCTTTTTTTGTTTTAATCATGATTATAAGCTTTTTTCTTGCACATTCATTCATGGGCAACAATTTAAAATCATATCAAAAAGCCAGTTTGCGTATATTTATCAATTTCTTTCATTTGGTCACAATTCTTGAAACCTACAATATCGCTTTGCCTCAATATATCCCAATTACGATTTACATTTTTTCTAATTTGGTGAAAATTGGAGATTTTTGGTTTTCTTTAGCTTGTCTTTTGGAGAATCCAGGTGATTATGTCGAGGGAATTATTTTGATGTTATTTATTGTATTCTTTAGTCTGATGATAGTTGTGTACAGCCATTATTATAGGAAAGAAAAAAGAGAAAACACCATTCAAAGAATTGAATTATTCATTTATTTGATCCTGCCTTCCTTTGTTGATTATTTATATTCCCAAATTATTTGTATTGAAATAGATGGTGTTTATGTAAGAGTCAGTCAAAAAATCAGTGTTTGTTGGGATATGGAATATACTTTATGGTTCGGTTTATTTTATTTTCCTCTGATTGTTATATTTGGTTTGATATTGCCTTTTATAGTTTTGGATTATAACAATCAGAAAATTTCAAAACTCTTTAGAATTGGAGTCGGTTTCCTGATAAAATATGGTCAGAACCTTCGTTCCGATTCGAAAATAAAAAGCATATCAGAGAATAAAAGAGAGCCCTCTCTAAATAATAATGTTTTTGGGGTGCAAGAAAACTATTTACAACCATTTCAAAACTATTCAAACCCAATAGTTTGTGAAAAATCCTCAAAAGTGGTGAAAACTGAAAACAAAGAAAATAATTCTACTTATCATTTCCTTTTCATTGGTTATCGAACAAAAAGTCTATTTTGGGAAAGTGTTAACCATTTCATTAAAATTGGACTCATTTTACTCAATAGGTCTCCATTTCAAAATGATGTCAAGTTGGTTACTATTTTGTTCCTTTTCATTTTCATTCTCGCCTTTGATATGTCCATCCACTCTCTTGTCCTTCCTCTCTTGAATTTTATAAGCTTCTTTTCGAAATTTATTATTGTTGGGATGCTTTACGGACTTCTGTGGTTTTTGTCGGATAGTGATGACAATGAACAAGAGGAATGGAAAAGGCTTTTTTTAATTTTGATAGTTTTGGTTTATGCCTTCTATATGATATGCATGCTCTGGATTATTTTTATTAAGGATCAAATGAAGATAAAACTTAAGAGATGTTTACATATTTACAATCTCTTATATTTTAAAAAGCATTAATATTAGCTAATAATGAAGAAAATATTGATATTGCTTTGCTGAAAAAAAAAAAAAAAATTTATTACCGTAAATATTTAATTCCATGATGTTTGCACTCGTTAAAATTAAATTTGGTTTTTTAAAAATAAAAAAGTTTGGACATAATTTTCTAGGTTGAAACTCCCTGTTAAATTAAACCAAATACATGTAAATAAAAAACAAAATAATTTTTTTCTTTTATTTTCAAAAGCCCAGACATTTTTTTAAATCATTATTTTAACAATTATTGTCATTGAAGTTGCTAAAATTTATAAATTCCAAAATAAAATAGATAAACAAGTTTCTTTTGTTTTATGGAGATCAGCATTGATGGATTGCAAAGCAAAGCTAATTTCAACAAAGTTTTGACCAAGCCCCCCAAAAAAACAGTGGTTTCTTTACCCAAGAATCCAGCCTTATTTGAGTTTGAAATGTTTAAAAAAGACACCTTGACCAAAAACAAGAAATATTTTCTATTTTATGAAGATAAATGTATGTTTTTTCAGGTTCGACTTTTTTTTTCCAAAACCAACCTTGTTTTTTAGGATAAGACGCTGAACAACTTGAAAGGTGTTTGCTTCTATGATTTTGATTTGAAAGCGGAAATTCTCTATCATTCAAAATCTTCACAAAAGTTAGCCGATTTGGTTTATGGCTTCAAGTTAATAAGAAAAGGGGACTCTATGCAAATTCATTCCCAAAACAAAGAAATTTTTATGGCTCTGATTCCCTATTTTAGGATTAGAGTGAATCTGGCCAATTTCCACGCGCATTTCAAGGCGATCAAAAAAATCGGGAAAGGGAATTTCGCATCTGTTTATCTGGTTGAATCCACTCAGACAGGAGATTCTTATGCTGTGAAGGCCTTTTCCAAAGAGTTGGTTTATGAGGAAGAGAAAGGGAAGGTATTTATTTTTTTGAATTTTTTTTTATGAAAACTTTTTTTTGTAGAAATCCCTTATCAATGAAATTAAGATCATGAGAGAACTCAACCATGTGAACATCATAAAATTAATCGAGGTTCATGAGACTGACAATTCTATTTATATGGTTTTGGAGCTATTACAAGGAGGGAATCTCGTAGATTATCTGAAACAACATGGCAAATTCACTGAAAAAGAGGCGGCCATCTTTATGAGGGCCATTCTTAGAGGCATCAGTCAGTTGCATTCCAAGAACATCATGCATAGAGACCTCAAACCGGAGAACATTTTATTTCGAAACAATGAAATAAATGAAGATAATATTTGCATTGTGGATTTTGGGCTTTCGACTTTTGTTGATGTTGAGGAGTATCTTTTTGTACGATGCGGGACCCCCGGTTTCGTGGCTCCAGAAGTCATAAACCTAAAGGATTTGACCAA
>Ga0302320_10005919_pt1 | contig 27284 bp, 26 predicted proteins | sample Bog_T0_3_FD_202130 | JGI IMG/M metagenome (GOLD analysis project Ga0302320, IMG submission 202130) | Peat permafrost microbial communities from Stordalen Mire near Abisko, Sweden - Bog_T0_3 | ecosystem: Environmental > Terrestrial > Soil > Wetlands > Peat | place: Sweden: Abisko, Stordalen Mire...
AGAAGGGCCTGACCTACGAACACCGGCTGATCGACGACATGGTCGCCTGCGCCCTGAAATGGAACGGCGACTACGTCTGGGCCTGCAAGAACTACGATGGCGACGTGCAGTCCGACACCGTCGCCCAGGGCTTCGGCTCGCTCGGTCTGATGACCTCGGTGCTGCTCAGCCCCGACGGCACCAAGGTCGAGGCCGAGGCGGCGCACGGCACGGTCACCCGCCACTTCCGCCAGCATCAGCAGGGCAAGGAGACCTCGACCAACCCGATCGCCTCGATTTTCGCCTGGACCCGTGGCCTGATCTATCGCGGCAAGTTCGACAACACGCCCGACGTGACCGCGTTCGCCGAAACGCTGGAGAAGGTCTGCGTCGAGACCGTGGAATCCGGCTACATGACCCGCGATCTGTCCACGCTGATCGGCCCCGACCAGCCCTGGCTCAACACCCAGGCCTTCCTGGCCAAACTTGACGAAGGCCTGCAAAAGGCCATGAAGCACGCATAAAATCTCTGCGAATCGCCCGCTGCTCTGAAACAAAGCGGGCGCATCGATCTTCAGGGGGGGCGGACATGGACGACGCAACGGGATTCGGCGGGCTGCGCAACTATCCGTTCGCCCGCCGCGGCGTGCTGATGACCGGGCTGATCAGCGGCTTCACCCTGGCCACACAGCGCGTCGAGGCACAGGCGATCCACACCGACACGACCGGTCTCGATGCCGGCGAAACGCAGATCCCGACCACCGACGGCAAACTGCCCGCCTACTTCGCCAAACCGGCCCGCAAAGGCACCTTCCCGGTCATCCTGGTAAACGAGGAGATCTTTGGCGTCCACGAATACATCAAGGACGTCTGCCGCCGCTGGGCCAAGCTGGGTTATCTCGCTGTTGCAACGGAATACTACGCCCGCATCGGTGATTTGTCGAAGATGACCGACATCAAGCAGATCGTTACCGACGTGATCCTGAAGACGCCGGACGACCAGTACATGTCGGATCTGGATTCCACCGCCGCCTGGGCGCTGGACAACGGCGGCAGTTCCACCCGTGTCGGCGTGATGGGGTTCTGCCGGGGCGGCCGGCAGACCTGGCTGTATGCCGCCCACAGCCCGCATCTGAAAGCCGCCGTCGCGTTCTACGGACCGCTGGGTGGCGACCGCACGCCGATCCAGCCGCACACCGCGCTGGACCTCGCCGCCGACATCAAGTGCCCCCTGCTCGGCCTCTACGGCGGGCAGGATTCCAGCATCCCGGTCGAGATGGTGCATGAGGCGGAAGCCAAGGCGAAGGCGGCGCACAAGACCGTGGATATCGTGATCTATCCCGATGCCCCGCACGGCTTCCACGCCGATTACCGGCCCAGCTACCGGCAGGAAGACGCCGAGGACGCCTGGAAGCGCGCCGTGGCGTGGTTTCACCGGTTCGGCGTGATGCCCGCCGGCTGACCGCTTCGTCCACGTCCGTGCCGACCGCGCGCCACAGGCCGGACCGGCTGATTACCAGCACAGACCCTCGTAGCTGATCCCAGGATGGCCGCGTAGTTCCGCCAGTCCGGCCAGATCGATCACCGTATGGCCGGCCAGCGCGGCCAGCAGGGCAGGGCGGTCCTCCGGCGCGACATGGCCGATGACGGCGACCTTGGCGCCGGACAGCGCGGCTTGCGGGCTGACCACCATCAGCCGCTCCAGATGCGGTATCTCACGCTCGATATACGCTCGGTTGCTGCCCATCAGCGTCGCCACCTGCACGAACCGGTCGTAAATCCGCAAATCGTAGCCCTTGCCCAGCAGCTTTTCCGCCAGCAGCACGAACGGCGATTCCCGCAAATCGTCGGTGCCCTGCTTGAACGCCAGCCCGAACAGCGCCACCGCCTGCCGCCCATGCCGAGCCACCGCGTCGAACGTGCGATCGATGATCGCCTGGTTCGCCGGCATCAGGTGCTTCAGCATCGGCGTGGCAACGCCGCGCTGATCCGCCAGCGCCAGGAAACTGCGCACGTCCTTTGGCAGGCACGAACCGCCGAACGCGAACCCCGGCCGCAGATAGGCCGGCGAGATGTTCAGCACACGGTCCTCGCACAACAGCCGCAACGCTTCCCGCGCATCCACCCCGTGCGCGGCCAGGATCGCTCCGGCCTCATTGGCGAATGTCAGCTTCACCGCATGGAATACGTTGGAGATGTGCTTGACGCCCTCGGCCACCCGGAGCGACGTGACATGCACCGGCGCATCGATCGTCCGGTAAATCTCCCGCAGCACCGTCGCATCGTCATCCGCCGGGGCGCCGATCAGGGTGAACGGCGGGGCGCGAAAATCCCGCACCGAGGAACCCTCGCGCAGAAACTCCGGATTGCTGTAGTAGAACAGTCCGTCGCCAAGGCGCCGTCCGCTGGCCTGCTCCAGCAGCGGGATGATCCGGTCCTCGGCGGTTCCGGGCGGCACCGTGGAGCGCATCACCACCGTGTGCGGCCCTGCCTTGCCGCGGACCGCCGCACCGATCGCCCTGATCACCCCGTCCACCGCACCGAGGGCGACGCTGCCATCCGCCGCACTCGGTGTGCCCACGGAGATGAACGAAACCTCGGTTTCCGCCACCGCCGCCGCTACATCGTCCGTCGCGGTCAGCCTGCCTTGCTGCACTGCGCCGGCGATCAGCGTGTCGATCGCTTCCTCGACGATCGGCGAACGGCCCGCCGCCAGCATCGCGATCTTGTCGCGGGAAATGTCAACGCCAATGACATGATGCCCCAGTTCGGTGAGACAGCCGCAGGACACGACCCCGACATAGCCGATCCCAAAAACCGAAATACGCATGCGCAGGCAACCCTTTACCGGTTCGATACGGGTCTTATCGCACGAAATCGCGAGCCGGTGGGGATTGGTTTGCAGGGAGTTGGTTGCCCCGATGGCTGGATGCGGAGCCACCGTTGCCTGATGGCGACGCATCGGGCGATGGTGTTACGTGATGACCACGCATCTGCCAAACGGTGACAGGGCGATCCTCGATATCCGGAAGCTGGAGGACTACTGCCTCAGCCCCTCACACCCGCGCGGCCGCCACAAGGCTCGCGTGTTTCGGCAGGCGTTAGGCCTCCAACAGGATGATGCAGCCTGGCTGCGGGCTGCACTGCTTGAAGCCGCAGCCACAGGGGAGGCAGTGCCGGTTACCTCAGACGTTTGGGGAACATACTGGCAACTCGACGTCATCATCAGGCGACATCGGAAGCGCGCAGTGGTAAGGACACTCTGGATTGTGCGAACCGGCGAGGACCTGTCGCGGCTCGTGACATGCTGGGTGGTGTGATGAAGGCGAAGCGACGAATACGGAATGAACCGCCATCGCTGCTGGATGTGGTAGCATTGCTGAAGGACTTGCCCGCGCAGGGCTTGACGCGCGGCCAGGTCGGGACGGCCGTTGAGCAACTCGACGATGAGACCTGGCTCGTGGAGTTCAGTGACGATGAGGGGCGGCCCTATGCCGTCGCCCAATGTCAGAGAGCCGTCCTGCTGGTGCTGCACTATGTTCCGGAAGCAGCCTGACGCCGCCAGGGCCGAGGGGGTGGCCGGTCTTGTTCCCGATAGGTCCGCACAATCGAGAAGTCGGAGCCCACACTCGGAATTTGGTCGGAGCGGCGGGATTCGAACCCACGACCCCCAGTCCCCCAGACTGATGCGCTACCAGGCTGCGCTACGCTCCGACCACGGGGACGCGTCGTTTACCAGCGCCAACCCGGAACCGCAATGCGCCTGACTGGCGTTTCGCGCCAATCGGCCCAACATGCTCCCACATGATCGCCTTCGCCGAACTGCTGGAACGTCTCGTCTTTACCCCCTCACGCAATGCCAAGATCGCATTGCTGCGGCGCTATTTCGCCACCCAGCCCGACCCCGACCGCGGCATCGGTCTCGCCGCGATCACCGGCGAACTCTCCTTTACCGCCGCCAAACCCGGCCTGATCCGCGAACTCGCCGCCGCCCGCACCGACCCTGTCCTGTTCGACTGGTCCTACGACTATGTCGGGGACCTCGCCGAGACCGTTGCCCTGATCTGGCCCGCCGCCGCCAGCCAAACCGCACCGCCGACCCTCGCCGAGGTCGTGGAAACGCTGGAAACCGCCGCCAAACCGGCACTGCCCGGAATCGTGGCGCAATGGCTGGACAGCACCGACGCCTCGACCCGCCTGGCGCTGCTGAAGCTGATCACCGGCGGGTTGCGCGTCGGCGCCTCCGGCCGGCTGGCGAAGATCGCCCTCGCCGAGATCGGCGGCGTTGACGCCGACGATGTCGAGGAGGTCTGGCACGGCCTGCAGCCACCCTACACCCCGCTGTTCGCCTGGCTGGAGGGCAGGGGGCCGCAGCCCGATCCCGCCGATGCGCCGGTATTCCGCCCGCCCATGCTCGCCCACCCACTGGAAACGCCGGATATCGCCGCCCTGCACCCGCCCGACTGGCGCGCCGAGTGGAAGTGGGACGGCATCCGCGTCCAACTCGTCGCCACGCAAGGCGGACGGCGGCTGTTCTCCCGCGGCGCCGACGACATCTCCGGCGCGTTCCCCGAAATCGTCGAAGCGATGGACTTCCAGGCGGTGCTGGACGGCGAACTTCTCGTCATCCGCGACGGCACCGTCGCCCCGTTCGCCGATCTTCAGCAGCGCCTGAACCGCAAGACCGTCACCGCGAAGATGATGCAGCAGTTCCCGGTCGGCGTGCGCCTGTATGACCTGCTGTTCGACGGCACCCAGGACCTGCGCAATCTGCCCTTCGACGAACGGCGTGCCCGCCTCGAAGCCTGGGTCGCCCGCGAAAGCCCCGTTCGGATGGACCTCTCGCCGCTGATCCGCTTTGCCTCGCTGCAGGAACTCATGGTGCTGCGCGACGGCGCCCGCGCCGCCTCGATCGAGGGGCTGATGCTCAAACGCGGCGACAGCCAATACCTACCCGGCCGCGTCAAAGGCCAGTGGTGGAAGTGGAAACGCGACCCGCTGACCGTCGATGCGGTGCTGATGTACGCCCAGCGCGGCCACGGCAAGCGCAGCAGCTTCTATTCCGACTACACCTTCGGCGTCTGGCGCGGCGAGGAACTGGTGCCGGTGGGAAAAGCCTATTTCGGCTTCACCGACCAGGAACTCGGCTTTTTGGACCAATGGATCCGCAACCACACCACCGCAAGGTTTGGACCAGTCCGCGAAGTGGAGAAGTCGATGGTGCTGGAAGTCGCCTTTGACGCCGTCCAATTGTCGAACCGGCACAAATCCGGCGTGGCGATGCGCTTCCCGCGCCTCGCCCGCATCCGCACCGACAAGCCGGCCACCGAGGCCGACCGGCTGGAAACCCTGATGGCGCTGGTCGAAGACCGAACGGATTAAACCAGCCGCACCCGCGTCCCGCACAGCATCGCCACGTCACCGGCAGGCCGGCCCGGCAAAGCGATATCGATCCCGCCCAGCCCCTCGCCGCGCCCGTCAGTGGCGGCAACGAAGCGCAGCGACCCCAGATCGAGGTCGATCACCGGCACCCCGCCGGCCTCCCGCACCGCCCGCCGCAGAATCGCCGACCAGCGCCCCGCCAGCGCCGCCGGGTCGGCCGACTGCAACTCCGCCGCAACGATCCGCGCATCCTCATGCGGATTGCCGGTCCAGTCCGGTCCCGCCGGATGATACGGACCGTGCCACGCGCCGCCATGCGAGTGATTGATCTCCAGCAACGCCCCGCCGGTATCGCGCGGATGCAATTGCAGCCCGCGATACGCGCCGGGATAATCAAGATCGTTCGCCACCCGCACCCCGACGGTCGGCAGGTGCGCCAGCCAGGGCGCGATGTCATCGCAATCCAGAATCACCATGTAGCCGCCGGCGCCGTGGCGCCGCTCCAGATAGCGGCCCGCCGCCGTGCCCGCCTGGGTCGGCGCCACCACCTCAAGGAACGAGTTTCCCAATGGCATCAGCGCGTTGACCAGCCCGTACTTGGCAACGTGCGGATCCTCGTAACAGACCGTCGTCGCCAGCGCGGCACACAGCGCGGACACCGCCGGTTCCAGTTCAGGCGCGACCAGGCAGATCTGCCGCAGGCGTAAGGCCATGTTGGAAACCCTCCCCAACCCGATACTGCGCGAACCCGCCGCCGGCGCCAATGCACAAGCCGATTGACCGCCGCGCCCGCCCATGCTGCCGTCCGCAAAACCCGGAAAGGCGGAAACGACCATGCCCCTGACACCCAACACCACCAAACAGCGCCTCCAGGCTGGCAAGATCGCGCTCGGTTTCGGCGTGCACCATCTGCGCACCGTTGCCGCTCCGGTCCTCGCCGCCGCAACCGGCCACGATTGGATGTTCATCGACACCGAACACGGCGCCTTCTCCATCCAGGAGACCACCCAGCTTTGCATCGCCGCGCTGCCCACCGGCGTCACCCCCATCGTGCGCGTCTGCGCCGGCGCGCTCGACGAGGCAACCCGCGCGCTGGATAACGGCGCGCTGGGGATCGTCGTGCCGCATGTCGACACCGCCGCCGATGCCAAGCGGATCGCCGACGCCTTCCACTACCAGCCGATGGGGCACCGAAGCTGGGGCGGTCCGCCCGCCGTCTACGGCTACCAGCCGCCCGCCACCGAAGAGGCGCAGGCAGCGATCAACGCGGGAATCCTCACCATCGTGATGCTGGAAAGCCCCGAGGCGATCCGCAACGCCGCCGAGATCGCCTCCATCGACGGCATCGATGTGCTGTTCATCGGCACCTCCGACCTCACGGCGGAACTGCGGATCTCCGGCCAGATGGGACATCCGTTGGTAATCGATGCTTATCAGGAGGTCGGCGACGCCTGCCGCCGGCATGGCAAGGTGCTCGGCATGGGCGGCGTCTACGATGAGGAGAACGCTTCGCGCTACGTCGCCATGGGCGCCCGCTTCCTGCTCACCGGGTCGGATCACAGCTACATCGTCAGCGGCGCCGCCCAGCGTTCGGCATTCTTTAACCGGCTGCCAGGCACCCCCGCGTAAAAGCCTACGCGACGCCATACCCCAATCTATTGTGTCATTGCGAGCCGCCCCTTGGCGGCGGGGCAATCCAGGGCCGCGCGACCGATTGCACCGCCTTCGCCGAGCGGAGCTTCAGAGGATCAGGATTCCCGCGCCTCAGTCCCGTGTCACATTGCCGCTGCGCAGCGGAATCCCAGTCTGCTCATAGCACACCCGCGCCAGCTCCGCGACGCCGTCGCGGATCGTCTGCTTGCTCGGCATGGCAAAGCAAAGCCGCAGGCAGTTGAACGAATTGTCCGCACTGACCGCCCATTCCGGCCCCGGATTGAACACGATCCCCGCCTCCGCCGCCGGCTTGACCAGTTTGCGCACATCGACACTCGCCGGCAGCTTGATCCACAGGAAAATGCCGCCCTTCGGCGCCCAGCATTCCGCCGACGATCCGAACTCCCGCGCCACGGCGTCCGACATGGTATCCAGCTTCTCGTGCAGCACGCCGTTCAGATGCCCCAGATGGCGGTCGAAGTTGTGGGAAAAATACTCGGCTACTACCATCTGATCCAGCGCACCCGTGCCGCTGTCACCCTTCAGCGGCAACAGCCGGCGCATGATCTCCCATTGCGCAATGACATAGCCCAGCCGCAGCGCCGGGGCGAGTGATTTCGAGAACGAACCGATATGGATGACGCAGCCTGGATCGAGCGCATAAAGCGCGGGCGGCGCCTCAACTCCCTCCCACAGCAGGTCAGCGTAACATTCATCCTCGAAAATCGCGACATTGTACTCGTGCGCCAGCTTGATCAGCGCATGCCGGCGATCGAGCGGCAGGATACTCGCCGTCGGATTCTGGATCGTCGGAATGGTGTAGATGAACTTCGGCGTAATCCCCTTCGCCTTCAACGCGGCCAGTTGCTGCGCCAGCGCTTCGATGACGATCCCGTCCGCGTCAAGCTTCATCCCCACCAGCTTCGCGCCCAGCTTGCGGAACCGGTTCATCGCACCCTGGTAACAGTATTCCTCGGTCAGCACCGTATCGCCGGGATCGACCAGCAGCTTGCTGATCATGTCGATGCCCTGGCCCGATCCGGTGGTGATCAGGATGTCATCGATCGGCGCCTGGATGCCGCGCTGCCTGGCGCATTTATCCGCCACGAACTGACGCAGGCCGGGATAGCCCTGCGGCCCAAGCCCCAGATTGTAGATCGCCAGCTTCGACCCGTCGCGCCGCAGCACCGACGCCGCCGCCTCAATCAGTCCTTCGATCGGCACCTGCTCGGGATCGTTGTTGCCGCCAACAAAATAGTATTTTGGAAACGGCGCCCAGCGCGCCGCGGGATCGGGCAGATCCGTGCTGTAGAGCTTGCTGTAGTCGATCGTCGTGGCGCTCATGGTGCCGTTCCCCCGTTTGCTGTTGCCTGGCAGGTTAGCAGCAAACGGCCGGAACCGCCTAGCGAGCCACCCCTACATCGTGCTCTGCATATCCGCATCCACACTGATCGCCTGCCCGCTGATCGTCCGCCCGAACGGGCTGGCCAGGTATAGCGCCATGTTGGCAATATCCTGCTGCGTCACGAAACACTTCAAACTCGTCGTCGCCACCGTCCGCTCGGTCATTTCGTTTTCCGAGATCGATGCCGCCGCCGCCTTCGCCTTGATCACCGCCCTGATCCGAGGCCCATCGACCGGCCCCGGCAGGATCGCATTCACCCGGATCCCGTCCGGCCCAAGCTCGATCGACAGCGATTTCGTAAAACCGATCACGCCCCATTTCGCCGCCGCATACGGCGCCCGCAGCGCAAAGCCGAACCGCCCCGCCGCCGAGGACAGATTGACGATCGCGCCCCCACCGGCCGCCCGCAGCGCCGGAATCGCCCGCCGCGACATATGGAACATCGACGCGATGTCGATCCGCAGCGTCGCATCCAACTCTTCCGGCGTCACATGCTCGACCAGTGCCGTCGGACCGGCAATCCCGGCATTGTTCACCAATACGTCCAGCCCGCCCAGATGCGTCACCGCGGCATCGATGAACGCCTCGCACTCCCCGGCATCCCCAGCATCCGCCCGCATCCCGGGATGACCGCACCCTGCCAGCGCGCGCGTATCGACGTCGCTGACGAACACATGCGCCCCGCAATAGGCAAAACTGTCCGCCATCACCTTGCCGATGCCGTTCGCACCGGCCGAAATCGCCACCCTGAGATCGGTCAGATCAACCGTCAGCGGCCTATCGGCTCCGGAAACCATGCGTCACTTCCCCTTTCCCCCATGTCGGCTAATGTGATCGCGCTGAAACCGAGGGGAGGCAAGGGCATGATCAAGCCGGAGGGCGCACGCAACATCTCGTTCGTCGGTCACAGCGACCAGGGCGGCCGCGGCGACGGCGTGCAGGTCATGGTCCACCGCGGCCACGCCTATGTCGGCACACGGGTCAGCCGCGGCATCATGGTCACCGATGTGCGCGACCCGAGGAACCCGAAGCCCGTCAACTTCGCGCCGATCCACCCGAATTCCTGGTGCATGCACCTTCAAACAGCCAACGATCTGCTGCTCTGTATCGAGGAACTCGACCTCAAGGCGCTGCTGTCGCAGAAAGACTATTACGGCGGCTCCAACCAGGTGGATTCCTCACGCTACGGCAAGCGCGGCGTCGATTTCTCCGCCGGCATGCGGGTCTACGACATCGCCGACCCCGCCAACCCCCGTTCGATCGGTTTCATGGAGGTCGAGGGCCTCGGACTGCACCGCATCTGGTGGACCGGCGGCCGTTACGCCTACGCCTCGGCCCTGCTCGACGGCTTCCTCGACCATATTCTTATCAGTATCGACATGGCCGATCCCACCAAGCCGCGCGAGGTCGGGCGCTGGTGGATTCCCGGCATGAACGCCGCCGCCGGCGAGACGGCACATTGGACCGGACGCTGGGCGCTGCACCACGCGGTGGTCGAGGATGACATCGCCTATGGCTCCTGGCGCAACGGCGGCCTGACCATCCTCGACGTCAAGGACCCGGCGCACCCGTCCCTGATCGCCCACCGCAACTGGTGTCCGCCCTATGGCGGCGGCACCCACAGCGCCCTGCCGCTGCACGACCGCGGCTTGCTCGTGGTCGCCGACGAGGCAACCCTGAACATCGACCAGGAACAGCTCAAGCGCACCTGGATTTTCGATATTCGTGAGAAAGAAAATCCCATTTCGATCGCCACCATGCCGACGCCCGCCGACCAGGACTACGTGAAGATGGGCGGCCAGTTCGGCCCGCACAATCTGCACGAAAACCGCCCCGGGTCGTTCCGCTCCTCCACCACCATTTTTGCCACTTGGCAAAGCGCCGGCGTGCGGGTGTTCGACATCGCCAATCCGTACCGCCCGGAGGAAATCGGCTATTTCGTGCCGCCGCAGCCGACGAAATGGATGGAGCCGATGCGCGGGCGCGCCAAAATCCGTCACACCGCCGATATCTTCGTCGCCGAGGACGGGCTGATGTACGTGACCGACTACGACGCCGGCCTCTACATCCTGCAATGGAACGGATAAAAAACGGAGGAAAACAATGAAAATCGGCTTTATCGGCCTCGGCATGATGGGCGCCGGCATGGCGTCCAACCTGCAGAAGGCCGGCCACGATCTCGTCGTCCACGACCTCACACGCCAGGCCGCATCGAAGCACCTGAACGCAGGCGCCACCTGGGCCGAAACGCCGCGCGCGCTCGCCGAAGCCTGCGACCTCGTCTTCACCTCCTTGCCGACGCCCGCCGACGTGCAAAAAGTCGGCACGGGCGAGAACGGCCTGATCGAAGGTTTTCGCACCGGCGCCGCCTGGTTCGACCTCTCCACCAATGCGGTCGATGTCGTTCGCTCGCTACACGAGACCTTCGCGGCAAAGGGCATTGATTTCTTGGACGCGCCGGTCAGCGGCGGCCCGAAAGGCGCCAACAGCGGGCGCCTCGCCATCTGGGTCGGCGGCGACAAGCCTGCTTTCGACAAATATCAGGCTGCGCTGTCGGCCATGGGTGACCAGGCGGCCTATATCGGTCCGATCGGCGCCGGATCGATCGCCAAGCTCGTTCACAACGCCACCTCGGCCGCGATGGGTGTCGTGTTGTCCGAGGTCTTTACTATGGGCATCAAGGCGGGTGTCGAACCGCTGACCCTGTTCCAGGCCGTCCGTCAGGGCGCCACCGGCCGCAGCCGCACCTTCGACCGCCTGGCCGATCATTTTCTCACCGGCAGTTACGACCCGGCCGACTTCGCGCTGCGCCTGATCCACAAGGATGTCTCGCTTGCCTGCAAACTCGCACGCGACGTCCAGGTGCCGATGCGGCTGGTCAACCTGACCTTGATGGAACTCACCGAGGCTCTGAACCGCGGCTGGGGCGCCCGCGATTCCCGCGTCGGATCGTTACTGCAGCAGGAACGCGCCGGCATCCCGCCGATCGCCGTCGCCCCCGACAAGATCAAGGCCGTCCTCGATTCCGACGCAAACTAAGGATTCTCCGAAATGCAACTTGGCGCACTCATTCCCTTCGGCGACACCGGCGGTGACCCGTCCCTGGTCCGCGACTACGCCCTCTCTCTCGAAGCCCTCGGCTACGATTTCCTCGAAGCGCCCGACCACGTGCTGGGCTCCAATCCGGGAGCGCCCAGCAGCGGCGACCCGCCGGCCCGCATCGCCGACGGCATGTACCACGACCCATTCGTGCTGCTGAGTTTCCTCGCCGCCGCGACCACCAAACTGGCCTTCTCCACCGGCGTGCTGATCGTCGCGCAGCGCCAGACCGCTTTGGTCGCGAAACAGGCCGCCTGCCTCGACGTGCTGTCCGGCAGCCGATTTCGCCTCGGCATCGGCGTCGGCTGGAACCCGGTCGAATTCACCGGCCTGAACGAAAACTTCCACAACCGGGGCCGCCGGTCCGAAGAACAGGCCCAGGTCATGCAAGCCCTCTGGGCCGACCCGTACGTCACCTTCAAGGGCAAGTATCACACCATCGAGGACGCCGGCATCAACCCCCGCCCGGCATCCGGCAAAGTCCCGCTGTGGTACGGCGGCCACCACGAGCACACCCTGCCGCGCATCGCCAAATGGGGCGATGGCTGGATGCCGAACGCCTATCCGCCCGACCAGTCCGCGCTCGATATCTTCTCCCACTTGCGCCGCCTCACCGAACAGCAAGGCCGCGACCCCGCTTCCGTCGGCATCGAGGTCTGGACCTCCTGCGGCAACACGACCGAAGCCGACTGGCGCAAGGAAACCCAGTTCTGGAAGCAGGCCGGAGTCAGCCATATCTGCCTGACCACGACGTTCCACCGCCGCCATCACCATCGCATCGCCGGACACACCGTCGGCGATCATCTGGCGGCGGCGAAACGCTACCGCGACGCCATCGCCGACCTCCTGTAGGAAGACCCATCCCATGCAATTAGGCGCCACCATCCCCGTCGCCGATATCGGCACCGGCCCGTCCCCGATCCGCGACTACGCCCAGTCCGTCGAAGGCCTTGGTTTCGACTACCTCCAGGCGCCCGACCACGTGCTGGGCGCCAATCCCGCCACCAGCGCCGGCAAGGGCCGCGTCGGCACCAACGAAAACCCCTACCACGACCCGTTCGTGCTGTTCGGCTTCCTCGCCGGCTGCACCCAAAAACTGGGCTTTGCCCCCGGCGTGCTCATCCTCGCCCAGCGTCAGGCCGCCCTGGTGGCCAAACAGGCCGCCTGCCTCGACGTGCTGTCCAACGGCCGCCTGCGTCTCGGCGTCGGCGTCGGCTGGAACCAGGTCGAGTTCACCGGCCTCAACGAAGTGTTTTCCAACCGCGGCCGCCGGTCCGAGGAACAGGTCCAGCTTATGCAGGCCCTCTGGGCGCAGCCCCACATCACCTTCAAGGGCCGCTACCACACGATCGAGGATGCCGGCATCAACCCGCGTCCTGCCTCTGGCCGCATCCCGGTCTGGTTCGGCGGCCATGCCGACCAGACCTTCGAGCGCACCGCCAAATACGGTGACGGCTGGATGCCGCTCGCCTACCCGGCCGACGACACTGCCCTCGCCGCCTTCGACAAATTGCGCGGCCTGATCAAAGCCGAGGGCCGCGATCCCGCCAGCGTTGGCATCGAAGTCTGGCAATCCCTCGGATCGGGCGATGAACAAGCCTGGCGCCGCGATTTCGCCTTCTGGAAGCAGGCCGGCGTCACCCATATCACCGCCCACACCACCTTCGCGATGAACCACCACAAGCGCATCGCCGGCCACACCGCCGCGGACCACATCGCCGCCATCACCCGCTACAAACAGGCCGTCGCGGATCTGCTGTAACTCCGAAAATACGCATCAGCCCGGCGGCTGGAGCCAGGCACCACGCCCCGCTTCAGCCCCGGCCCCAGGATGAACGATCCCGTGCGAAGGCGCCGAGGCTGGTGCCCTCCAGCGGCAGTGGCCTTGAACCCGACCCAGCGCCGCGCCACATTACTCCCATGAATCCGCGACGCCCCCCCGAACTGGACATGAGCATCAACGGCGAGTTCGTCACGCCGCCGAAACCGCCGCTGTCCAGCCGCATCCTTCTCGGCGCGATTGTGATCGCGGTTCTGGCCGGCGCCCTGTCTCTTGCAGCCTTCGCGCTGTGGCTCGCACTGATCATCCTGCCTGTGGCGTTCGCCGCGGCCATCGTCGCCTGGGCCATCTTCCGTTATCGGGTCTGGCGCGCTCAGCGTGCCATGGCCGGTCAGGGCGATATCTGGCGCCCGTAACGAAAAAAAAGCACGCCACCAAGGACGTGCCTTTCCAGGTAAACCGGCGGGTCCCATCAGGAGACCCGCACGCAGCGTTTCAGAAGTGCCAGATGATGTCGCCGGCACCGATCAAAGTGAAATTTTTCGTGCCGCCGTTGAACGCATTCGCACCGTTCGACTGGTAATACCCGATCTCCGGCCGCACCTCGACCTGCGGCGAGTACCAATGCTGCCAGCCGAGAGAAACCTCCCAATAGGTCGCCGCTGTTCCGGTGCGCTGGCCTTGCGGGTCATAGTAGATTTCTGGGCGGAACGAGAAATTATCCAGCGGCTCGGGTGAGTAGTTGATGTACGCAACAGCTCCGATTGCGTAGGCATTGCATCGGATCGCCGTGGCCGAGGCGCAGTGGGCCATGCCAGGTTGGTTGAAGTTCAGGATGGAAAACGGCGTGGTAATCGTCCCGTTCGCGAGCCCGGCGGCAATCGACGGATTATTCAGGTTTGGCACGCCATTCTCGTGCTCGTCGTAGAACTCGGTTGAGATGTGCCAGTGGTCGTCGAACTTATGGTAGTAGGTCATGCCGTACCACTGGAGATTGTTATACCCCCAGACACCGCTATTGATACCGTTCGCACAGGGTTGAAAATTGTCGCGCCCGTCGTTCCAGTCGAAGCGGGCACACGCGGTGAACGTTGGAATGTGCGCGCCAGGGTCCTTGTAGAACCGATTTCCCGGATAAAGCACGCTGGGGGACGGATTGAGAATCGTGTTGCCCACGTTGGTAAGCGCAGCTTCGGTCCCATCCGAGATACCGAACTGCAGGATGATATGTGGCGTGACCGCAAGGGAAGCCTGCAGCCCCTCGTTCGTGTAGTTGTCGTAAGCGTATGTGAGAGAGTGGGTGTACATATAGTTGTTTGGTGCCAACTGCGCCTCGATGTCCGGCAGGGAGATATACCGTCCAAGCCGGAGTAACAGACCCTCGGCGACCTGCGGAATGTACAGTTCGCCGTAGAGCATCGGGAAGTCGTAACCATTCTGGTTATTATACTTCAGAAGCTGATAGCTGGCGAGCCCGTATGAAGTTGTGTAACGATAGTTTTCACCATAGATGGCAGACAGGCGCATCCCCCAGTCGATGTGATCCGTCTGGATCGTGTCGGGGAAGCGGTCGATATAGATCACCGCCTGATCGAGCTGAACCGTGTTCGGGTATTCTGCATAGGCAACCGGGAAATTGCCGATTTTCCGCTGCGTGTTATTGCTGACATTGAAGCCGGGATCGACCCAGCCATAAATTTGGATGCCCGTGTCGGCCAGCCACTTGCCAACATCGGTATTGGCGATTGCCACCATCAGCGGACTGTCGGCCGAACCGGTGCGGACCGCCCCGAGCGCGGTGGTGCCGCCATACGGCCAATCGGTGAACGGCATAGGTGGAGTTGTTTGAGGCGCGGGGTCCCAGCCGGCTTTGCGTCCCGGCGGTGCATTCGGATCAGTCGGAGGCCCCGACTCCCCCCACTCCAGTCTGTAGTAATTATAAAACCGCTCAGCGACGCCAGTGCCAAGATAATCATCCAGACATGCGTAGTTCTTATACGGATCGGGCGTGCCGGTGCAGCCGGCCGGAACCGGCGCCGGTGTCGATGCGGGCGCGGTCTGCGCATAGATACCCTGTATTGGCGCAGCAACGACCCCCACAGCGGCCGCGACGCCGAGCAACTTTGCTCGCATTGTGTGTTTCCTCTTGAGCTGTATCGGCGGCAACACCTGCGCCGTCGAAAGCGGTGGTGGGCGAAAGGACTGGTCCTGGATCGTTCCGCGCTGCGCCCCGGTTGGCAGGAAAATCCGGTCGTCAGGTCAGCGTCACATGCGCGTCATGCGGCGCCACCGGATCGTGCGCCAGACCGTTGTTCGGCGACACAGACTCCCCGTCGTGCAAACAACGTCAATGGCCACGTCTTGGCCGGACCTGCCTGCAGGGTCGAGACAAAAAGCGGGCAACGCATTCAGTCAGCCTCCTCGGACTTGCAAAAGACTTCAGTACGGCCTGCCCACGGCTAAAGTCCGCTCCCGCGGGGTATTGGACAGGCCCGAGGTCAACTTGCAAATAGCAGACCAGATCGCGTTAATAAAATTGTTTTCCCATATAATATAGATGCCATACTCCGAAACGAATTCACAATATAAAACCCATAAAAAGATAAAGTGCTATAAATATATTGTGTATATGCCGTCATAAAAAACCTATAGGACGCCCCGCGGGATGACGTAAACACGCGCCCCAACTGCCTCAGGATATGGCATTTGATCCAGGCACACGCCCGATTTTCAGACAAACCTCACGCCCGCTTGTCCGCCGCCGCCGACCCCAGGTTACGCCATCATCTCCCGCGCCAGCAGCGCATAGGACCGCCGCCGAGCCTCTGGATCGTGCAGCGTGGTCAGCACGGCGATCTCCTCGATCCCGTGCTCCGCCGCCAGCGCCCGCAGCCTGCCCGCCACCACGTCTGGCGTGCCATAGAACGCCCGCGCCCGCATCCGTTCGAGCCGCGCCGTCTCCGCCTCGGAATACACCCGCGCCGCCGCTTCCTCCGGCGAGGGCAGCGCGGCATACACCCCGCGGTCGCGGTTCAGCCGCGACAACTCGCGCGATCGAAAAAGATGCGCCGCCTCCTCCTGGGTCTCCGCCGCCATCGCCCACACGCATACCGCCGCATGCGGCGCCTCCAGCCGCGCGCTCGGGCGGAATCCCTCCCGGTAGATCGCCAGCGCCTGGTCCGCCCCGCGCCCGTCGGTGATGAAATGCGCAAAGCAGAACGGCAGGCCGAAAAACGCCGCCACCTGCGCGCCGTAATCCGAACTGCCCAGAATCCACACCTCCGGCACAGTCGCCCCGCCAGGCTGCGCCCGGATGTCGCGGAACGGGTGCCCTTCCATCAGCTTTTCGCCTGACAGCCACGCCAGCAGATCGCGCACCTCGGCCGGAAACTGCTCCGCCGCCGTCTCCGCCCGCGGGTTCAGCGCATACGCCGTCCGCCCGTCCGATCCCGGCGCCCGCCCCAGCCCCAGATCGATCCGCCCCGGCGCGATCGCATCCAGCACCCGGAACTGCTCCGCCACCTTCAGCGCCGAATAATGCGGCAGCATCACTCCGGCCGATCCCACCCGGATGCGCTGAGTCGTTGCCGCGATCGCCGCAATCAGAATCTCCGGCGCGGTGCCGGCCTGGCTGTCGGAGTTGTGGTGTTCCGCACACCAGTAACGGTGATACCCCAGCGCCTCGCAATGCTGCGCCAGGGCGATGCTTTCGCGGATCGACACGCCGGGCGAACGGCCGGACACAATGGTCGATTGATCCAGAACCGAAAGCCGCACCATTCACCTTGCTCCGTCCACCGGTCAGAAAACGCTGGTCCCGAACAGCCTGTCCAGCACCGCATGCAGCAGACCACCGGCCAGGAACCCGACGATCGTCCCGTTCATACGAATATATTGCAAGTCCTTGCCGACCCGCAGTTCCAGCCGGTCCACCAGCGTCGCGGTGTCCCAGTTCGCCACCACCTGGCCAATGAACGCGGCGATCCGCACCTGCGCCGCCGGCAGCAGCGACCGCACAATCCCTTCCGCTGCGACCTCCACCCGCTGGCGCGCCACCGGATCGGCCTCCAGGATCGCGCCGAGGTTGCCCAGCGCGCCCTCCAGATAGGTCACCACGCGCCCGTTGGGCCGAACGATGTCGGCCTCAACCCCGACCCGGATGCGCGCCCAGATGTCCCACATCCAGGCCTGGATCGTCTCGTGCGCAACCACGCCGCGGATCGCCGCGCCGATCTCTGCCGCGCGTTGCGGTTCGCTCTCCATCCGGTCGATTTCGCGTCGGATCCATTCGTCGAACGCAGCCCGCAGCTCCGACCCGTCCGGACTCATCTTGTCCAGTTCGGCGTTGATCAGCGTCAGCACCCGCCGCGCGACCGAGGCGCCAACCGCCCAGCCAACCAGCCGCCCGCCCTGTTCGCGCACCCGTTCCGCGATCGCCGCACGCATCGCGCCCTCCCGGCTGGCCAGCGTGGCCTTCAGTTGCGCCAGGATAAAGCCGAACACCTCCTGGTGCCGGCCGCTGTCCACCAGATTGTGCAGCGCGCGCGCGATGATATGACCCGCCGCCGGACCGCCGGCGAGGCGCGGCACCACGCGCGCCAGTACCCGCCGCGCCCGCCCGTCCTCCACCGTCTCCAGCAGCCTCGGCAGCACCCCGGCCAGAGCGACCGCCGCCGGATGCGCCGCCGCCGGATCGGCGAGGAAGCGATGGATGATCCCCGGCAGGTCCAGCCGGCCCAGCACGATTGAGACTTCGTTGGCGGTGAACACATGGGTCGCGACGAACCGCCCGAGCGCCTGCCCGAGCCTATGCCGTTGGTTGGGTATGATCGCCGTATGCGGAATTGGTATGCCCAGCGGATGGCGAAACAGCGCCGTCACCGCAAACCAATCGGCGATACCGCCGATGAACCCAGCCTTTGCCGAGGCCTGCAGCAGGCCACTCCACCAGTCAGGCTGTAGCCGATAGCTCGCCAGTGTCAGCGCCGCCATCAGCAGCAGCAGGCCCGTGGCGAACGAACGGTACTGGCGCAAAGCGCGCCGGGCGGAGGCGTCGGGATCAGCTACGGTCATCAGAGGCATCCTTTAAGCGCCACCCACTCTTCCGTCCAACCCACTGCAATGTTATACTGTAACCATGATCGACCCCTTGTCCCCGACCGCCGGCGCGGCATCCCGTCTCATTCTGGCGGCCGCCGTGCTCGTCGTGCTGTGGGCAACGGTGCTGTGGGCGCTATGATCACGCTCGATAACGTCGAATTGCGCCATGGCCAGCGGATCGTGCTCACCGGCGTCTCCGGCACCATCGAATCCGGCAGCCTGACCGCGCTGACCGGACCCAACGGATCGGGCAAAACCACCTTGCTGCGCGCGATCGCCGGACTGCACCCGCTCGCCCACGGCCGGATCGACCGCAACGGCTGCACCCAGGCCGATATCGCGCTGCTGGCGCAGGGCAGCCATCTCGACCGCTCGTTTCCCATCACCTGCCACGACGTCGTCGCCCTCGCCGCGACGCGGCTGGGACCGTTCCGCTCGATCAGCCGCGACCGCCTCGCCGCAACCCAGGCGGCACTGCACCGCGTCGGCCTCGCCGAGATGGCGCAGCGGCCGATCCAGGCCCTCTCCGCCGGCCAGTTCCAGCGCGTATTGTTCGCCCGCACCATCGTCCAGGATGCCAAACTCATCCTGCTGGACGAACCCTTCACCGCCGTCGATGCCGCCACCACCCGCCTGCTGCTGTCCGTCGTACACGAATGGCATGTGCAGGGCCGCACCGTGATCGCCGTCCTGCACGACATCGACCTGGTGCAGCGTCACTTTCCCCATACCGTGTCGCTGGCCCGCCGCGCCGCACACTGGGACGAGGATCCGGGACTCCAGGCCGCCTGATGCTCGACTTCCTGCAGGAGCCGTTCGCGCTGGGCTTCATGCGCCGCGCCCTCGCCGGCTGCCTCGCCCTCTCCGTCTCGGCCCCGCCGCTCGGCGTCTTCCTCGTGCTCCGACGCATGAGCCTCATGAGCGACGTGCTGCAGCACGGCGTCCTGCCCGGCATCGCCATCGGCGCCATCTTCGCCGGATTGTCGGTCTGGGCGATGGGGATCGGCGGCGTCGCCGCCGGTCTGGCCGTCGCAGTCCTCGCCGGCTGGCTCGCCCGACGTACCGGCGGGCGGGAGGACAGCCAGCTCGCCGGCATGTACCTGATGGCGCTGGCGGCCGGAGTCGCGCTCATCTCGGCCCAGCACAGCATCGACCTGACGCATGTGCTGTTCGGCAACGTGCTGGCCGTCGATGACGCCGCGCTGTTCGGCATGGCCGGGGTCGCCACCGTCACCTTGCCGGCACTGGCACTGATCTGGCGCCCGCTGGTGCTGGAAAGCCTCGACCCGGGCTTCATGGCCGCCACGGCGGGGAAGGGCGGCCTGTGGCACCTGGTCTTCCTCGTGCTGGTGGTGCTGTGCGTGGTGTCCGGCTTCGTCGCCCTCGGCACGTTGATGTCGGTTGGACTGATGATGTTGCCGGCAATCGCCGCCAGGCATTGGTCCGATTCGCTCGCCGGCCAGGTCCGCGTCGCGGTCCTGCTGGCCTGCCTGTCATCGGTCGGCGGCCTCATCGCCTCGTATAATTTCGATATCCCCGCCGGCCCCGCCATCGTCCTGACCGCCGGCACGCTGTGGCTGCTCAGCCTGCTGACCGGCCGCCGCGCCAGTCTGTGGCGCCAGGCCATACCGAACGCGTAGAGCGTCTGCGCAAAGAAGGTGGCCCGACGGTGTCATTGCGACGAGCGCAGCGACGCGGCAATCTCCTCCGATGGTGGGAGGATCGGCGGCTGAAACGCTCCCCCTGAGGACACGGTCCTCGCACCCCTTCTCGTAAGCGGCGCGGCCCCCTGCCGTGACAGCAACTGTCGATAAAGATCCTGCCATTCCGGGTTCATTCCCTCGATCAGCGCGATCTTACTGGCCCGTGACCCTGCCTTGATCTGCTTTTCCCGCGCGAGCGACGCATGGACATCGCTGAAGCACTCGTAGAAGACCAATTCTGTGACGTTGTTGCGGCAGGTGAAGCCGGGAGTAAGTTTCTCCCGATGCTCGTACACCCGGCGTATCAGGTCGTTCGTGACGCCCGTGTAAAGCACCGTGTGGTGCCGATTGGTCAAAATATAGACAAAATACTGTCGTTCCATGGATCATGGAGATTGCCGCGTCGCTGGGCTCCTCGCAATGACCCGGAGGGCGCCGCCTCGTTCAGCACAACCTGAAGGGTGCGCCAGCCTGTGGCGCCAGGCCATCCCGAACGCGTAATCTTGCCATTTTGTGGCATCAGAAGCCCGTCCCGCGCTAAAGGAGACATCATGGACTGGGCAGGCCGAAAGGTTTTCGTGACGGGAGGCGCCGGTTTCCTCGGCTCCAACCTGTGCCACGCGCTGGCGCATCGCGGCGCGCGGGTCACCGCACTCGACGGCTTCCTGTTCGGCGGCGGCGCCAATCCGCGCAACCTCGATGGCGCCAACGCGGACCTAATACGCGGCGACATACGGGAGATCGACCTGCGCCCGATGTGCGAAGGCGCCTCGGTCATCTTCAACCTCGCCGCGCAGACCAGCCACATGGGCGGCCAGGCCGACCCGCTGGTGGACATCGATATCAACGCCGTCGCCCAGGTTCGCCTCATCCAGGCCGCCCGCGAAGCCGCCCCGGACGCGATCGTCGTCCACGCCTCCACACGCCAGTTCTATGGCCGTGTGGACAAATTACCGGTCAGCGAGCAGCAGCCTGTCGCCCCACCCGACGCGAACGGCGTCTCGAAATTCGCCGGCGAGCAATACTGGATGCTGGAAAATCGCGTCCGCAACCGCCCGGTCGTCTCTCTCCGCCTGACCAACTGCTACGGCCCGCGCCTGCGCATCCGCGACGCCCGCCAGACCTTCCTCGGCATCTGGATCCGCTGCGTGCTGGAAAACCGCCCGTTCGAGGTGTGGGGCGGCGCGCAGCTTCGCGACCTCACCTATGTCGATGACGTGACCAACGCTTTCCTTCTCGCAGCCGAACGCCCGCAATGCCATGGCGGCATCTTCAATATCGGCGGTTCGCCGCCGGCCTCCCTGCATGACCTCGCCGAGATGGTGGTGCGCCTGTCCGGCGGCGCCGGACAGTACACCACCCGCGAATTCCCCGCCGACCGCGCGCGTATCGACATCGGCAGTTACCATGCCGACGACACCGCGTTCCGCACCGCCTCCGGCTGGGCGCCGCAAACCGCGCTGGAGGACGGCATCGGCCGCACCCTCGACTGGTACCGCACCCGCCTGGCGGACTACCTGTGATCCCGCAAGCCAATCCCGGCGCCGGCTATCGCGCCCTCAAACCCGAGATCGACGCCGCGGTCGCCCGCGCGCTGGCCTCCGGCTGGTACATCCTCGGCGCCGAGCTGAAAACCTTCGAAGCCGAATTCGCCGCCTGGCTCGGCGTGCCGGCGGTGGTCGGATGTGGCAACGGCACCGACGCGATCGCCCTGGCCCTGCGCGGCCTGGGCGTCGGCCCAGGCGCAACCGTCGTCACAGTCTCCCATACCGCCGTCGCCACAGTCGCCGCGATCGAGATGGCCGGCGCCACCCCGCTGCTAATCGATATCGATCCAGACCACTACACCATGGACCCCGAAGCGCTCCGTCAGGTCCTCGAACAACCGCCGGCAGGCATTCCGCCCGTAAAAGCCGTCATCCCGGTCCACCTCTACGGCCAGCCCGCCGACATGGACCGCATCGTCCCGCTGTGCTGCCAGCACAAAGTCGCGCTGATCGAAGACTGCGCCCAGGCGCACGGCGCCCGCCTGCACGGCCAGCGCGTCGGCACCTTCGGCGATGCGGCAACCTTCAGCTTCTACCCGACCAAGAACCTCGGCGCGCTCGGCGACGGCGGCGCGGTCGCTGTATCGGACCCGGCGCTGGCCGAACGGATCGCCGCGCTGCGCCAGTACGGCTGGCACCGCCATTACATCAGCGACGAGGTCGGCGTGAACAGCCGTCTCGACGAACTGCAGGCCGCGATCCTGCGGGCGAAACTCCCCCATCTCGACCGGCAGAACGCAAGACGAGCCGCCATCGCCGCCGCCTACACCGCCGCGCTGACCGGCACACCGCTGATCCCGCCCAGCCAGCGCAACGACACGGCGCACGTCTTTCACCTCTACGTGACGCGCACGACGTCGCGCGACAGCATCCAGGGCGCTTTGAAAGCCGCCGGAATCGGAACCGGCATCCACTACCCGGTGCCCGTCCATCTCCAGCCGGCCTACGCCGGCCGCGTCGCCCTCGGCCCCGGCGGATGTCCGCAGACGGAACGCGCCGCCCAGGAAATCCTCAGCCTGCCGCTTTACCCCGAACTGGCCGAGGCCGAAGTGGACACCGTCTGTGCCGCGCTGAGATCGCTATTTCGGCACCACTGACCGGTCCCCGCCCGGCGAACCCGGCGGAGGGATCACGGCCGCCGTCGCGTTGCCGTTCGCCGGCGGGGTCACCGTGATCCCCGGATCGACATTCGCCCGCGGCACGATGGTGCCCCGCTGTTGTGACAGCCGTGCGCTCAATGTGCCGTCCGGTGGCGCGATTTTCTCCGGCGGGGTGGATCCGGTGCCGGGCGGCGCCACGTGGACGTCCGGGTCCGCAGGGGCCGCCGGCTGCGGATTCTGCGCCCAGGCCGGCGAGGACGCCAGCAGCAACGCGGCGAAAAAGACGGTTCGGTGCATGCTACGAGATACTCCCTGATCGCCGGCGCGCCCGAAGACGTCCTGCCCGGCCTTCCGGCGGCCCGACTGACGGTAAAAAGGGCCTGCTCCGTCTAACGCACAACCAGCCGGCGCGTTGCCGACCGAGGCGGCAAGCTTGACCCAGCCGCGATAAACCCGGCCTGATCGCCGGCGTTCAGGGCCAAAGGAGGGATACCGATGTCGAACGTCAGCACCTGTCTTTGGTTTGGCAACGACGCGGAGACGGCCGCCCGCTTCTACGTCTCGCTCGTGCCCGGCTCCAGCCTCGACACCATTCAGCGCTCGCCAGGGGATTGGCCCGGCGGCAAGGCGGGCGACGTGATCCTGGTGACCTTCACCCTGGGCGGTCAGAGGTTCCAGGCGTTGAACGGTGGCGAGCCAGTCAGTTACGGAACCGCCGCCTCCATCTCGGTCCTGTGCCCCGACCAGACGGAAGTGGATCGGCTGTGGACGGCGCTCACCGCCGATGGAGGGGCGGAAATCATGTGCGGCTGGCTGCGCGACAGGTGGGGCGTCCCCTGGCAAATCGTCCCTGAAGTCCTGCCCCGGCTCATCGCCGACCCGGACCCTGCCGTTGCGGCCCGTGTCTTCGCCGCCATGACAAATATGATCAAGCTGGACATTGCCGCCCTGGAGCGAGCCGCCCGGTAACAAAGGCCGCAGGCCCTGGCCCACGCCGATTTTGTTGCACTGCAATGGAATAAATATTGACGCGCGGCACCGACCCGCATACACGCGGCGGCGGGTCACGTCTCCCCACCGGGACGCTTTTCTTCTGTAAGGGAGAACCGCAATGGCAAACGCCGCCACGCCGGACATCCGTCCGAACAATCCCAATTTCTCCTCCGGCCCCTGTGCCAAACGCCCCGGTTTCACGCTGGAGGCGCTGTCCAGCGCGTTCCTCGGCCGCAGCCACCGCGCCGCGGAACCCAAAGCCCGCTTGAACGAGGTCATCACCCTCTCCCGCTCGATCCTCGGCATGCCCGCGGACTGGCGGCTGGGAATCGTCCCCGGCTCCGACACCGGCGCGGTCGAAATCGCCCTCTGGTCCATGCTCGGTGCCCGACCGGTCGATATCCTGACGTTCGAGAGTTTCGGCGAAGGCTGGGCCACCGATATCGTCAAGCACCTGAAACTGCCGAACGCCCGCGTGCTCTCCGCGCCGTACGGGAAACTGCCCGACCTGACCGCGGTGGACCCGGCGCACGACGTGGTGTTTCCGTGGAATGGCACCACCTCGGGTGTGCGGATGCCCAACGCCGACTGGATCGCCGCCGACCGGCAAGGCCTGGCCATCTGCGACGCCACCTCCGCCGCCTTCGCCATGACACTGCCGTGGGACAAGCTCGATGTGGTGACCTGGTCCTGGCAGAAAGTGCTGGGTGGCGAGGCCGCCCACGGCATGCTGGCCCTGTCCCCCCGCGCGGTCGAACGGCTGGAAACCTACACCCCGCCCTGGCCACTCCCAAAACTGTTCCGGCTGACGTCGAAGGGCAAAATCGCCGAGGGCGTGTTCAAAGGCGAAACCATCAACACCCCGTCGATGCTGTGCGTCGAGGACGCTGTCGACGGCCTGCGCTGGGCCGAACGCATCGGCGGACTGCCGGCCTTGATCGCGCGGTCCGAGGCCAACCTCGCCGCCATTACCGCCTGGGTCGCCGACAGCGACTGGGCCGGTTTCCTTGCCGACGACCCAGCCACGCGGTCCTGCACCTCGATCTGCCTGAAAATCACCGCACCCTGGTTCACCGCGCTCCCCGCCGACGGCCAGGCCAAGGCGGCCAAACAGTTGGCGACGCTGCTGGAGAAACAAGGCGTCGCCTTCGACATCGGCGCCTATCGCGACGCCCCGCCAGGCTTGCGCATCTGGGCCGGTGCCACCGTGGATACCGCCGATATTGAGGCGCTGCTGCCGTGGCTGGACTGGGCCGAAGCCCAGGTCGCCGCATCATTCGCGCCTGCCCAGTAAGGACGCTCCAAATGCCCAAAGTATTGATCAGCGACAAGCTGTCGCCCGCTGCTGTCGAGATTTTTCGCAACCGCGGCATCGACGTCGACCAGAAAACCGGACTTTCGCCCGCCGATCTGCGCGCCATCATCGGCGAGTATGACGGCCTCGCCATCCGCTCAGCCACCAAGGTCACCAAAGAACTGCTCGACGCCGCGCCGCGCCTGAAAGTCGTCGGGCGCGCCGGCATCGGCGTGGACAACGTCGATATCCGTTCCGCGACCGCCCGCGGTGTCGTGGTGATGAACACGCCGCACGGCAACACCATCACCACCGCCGAACATGCCATCGCCATGATGTTCGCCCTGGCCCGCCAGATTCCCGAGGCCACGATCTCGACCAAGTCGGGAAAATGGGAAAAGAACCGTTTCATGGGCGTCGAGCTGACCGCCAAGACGCTCGGCCTGATCGGCTGCGGCAATATCGGCTCGATCGTCGCCGATCGCGCGGTTGGGCTGAAAATGCGCGTGCTCGCCTACGATCCCTACCTCTCCGAGAAAAAAGCCCTCGAACTCGGGGTCGAAAAGACCGATCTCGATACGTTGCTGATGCGCGCCGACTTCATTACGATTCACACGCCGCTGACCGACGCCACCCGCAATATCCTGTCGCGCGAAGCTTTGGCGAAGACGAAAAAGGGCGTCCGCATCATCAACTGCGCCCGTGGCGGCCTTGTCGATGAAGCAGCCCTGGCCGACGCGATCAAGTCCGGCCACGTCGCCGGCGCCGCACTGGATGTGTTCGAAACCGAACCGGCCACCGACTCGCCCTTGTTCGGCCTGGAAAACGTTGTCTGCACTCCGCATCTCGGTGCCGCCACCGCCGAGGCGCAGGAAAACGTCGCGCTTCAGGTCGCTGAACAAATGAGTGACTTCCTGCTCACCGGCGCCGTCACCAACGCCATCAACATGGCCTCCGTCTCAGCCGAGGACGCGCCCCGCCTGAAACCTTACCTCGAACTCTGCCGCCTGCTCGGTGCCTTCGCCGGCCAGCTCACCCAGGCGCGCGAGGGGGCCATCCGCAAAGTAACGATCGAATACGAAGGCCAGGCCGCCGCGCTGAACCACCGGCCGCTGACCGCGGCGATGCTGGCCGGACTGATGTCGCCCTTGATGGAGGGCGTCAACATGGTCAACGCCGCCGTCGCCGCCCGCGATCACGGCATCGATGTCGCCGAAACCGTGCACGACCGCCCAACCGAATATCTCACCCTTGTCCGTGTCACCGTCGAAACCGACGGCCTCATCCGCGCCGTCGCCGGCACCCTCTTCGCCGGTTCGCGCCCGCGCATCGTCGAGATCAAGGGCATCAAGGTCGAGGCCGACTTCGCGCCCCACATGCTCTACGTCACCAACCAGGACAAACCCGGCTTCATCGGCCGCTTTGGCGCGACCCTGGCCGGGGCCGGGCTGAACATCGCCACCTTCCATCTCGGCCGCTCCAACCAGGGCGGCGACGCGATCTGCCTCGTGTCGCTGGATGAAAGCGTGCCGGAGGATGTCCTGGCCATGGTGCGGACGCTGCCGCTGGTGATGCAGGCGACCGGCCTGGCGTTTTAATCCAGGCGCCCGGATCGGATCACCGGCCCGTGTCTCGGCATGGGCCGGTGACGTAAATCCGCGGGCCTTCACGATATCATACCCGGTCCGGGATGTTCGCCGTCTCGTAGAACACGCCGACGAGAACAGGAATTGTTGGGTCGTAAGCAATCCAGTAGCGGCCCGCTTTCATCCAAAGGCGGTCGGGCCGAACGAGATGGGGATAGGGGCACGGCGCCGCGAGACGCATCCCAGCCCGGATAAATCCTGGTCGCCTGCCAGAAAACCCCGCTCACCCCCCAGCCGCCGCCGGCTCCCCCAGCGACAGCATCAACCGGTTCGCCCAGTTGAAGAACGCCGCCGCATGGATCACATCGGCGATCTCCGCGTCATCCAGCCCCGCCGCCCGCAGCCGCACCACATGCGCCGCCGCAAACGCCACCGGCGTCGCCGTCAGCGCCACCGAGGCCGCAACGATCGCGTCCCATCGTTCCCCCAACGCCGCCCCCACGCCCTCATCCAGCAGACGCTGCACATCCGCCGCCCGCTTCGAGAACGTAATGGCGTGCCGCGCATGCACCGACGCGCAGTAGATACAGCCGTTATGCCGTGATGTCGCCGCCGCGGCCAGTTCCCGCTCCGCCCGCGGCAACTCGGACGACGTGTTGTAGA
>Ga0302320_10005920_pt1 | contig 27278 bp, 32 predicted proteins | sample Bog_T0_3_FD_202130 | JGI IMG/M metagenome (GOLD analysis project Ga0302320, IMG submission 202130) | Peat permafrost microbial communities from Stordalen Mire near Abisko, Sweden - Bog_T0_3 | ecosystem: Environmental > Terrestrial > Soil > Wetlands > Peat | place: Sweden: Abisko, Stordalen Mire...
CTGAGCCGAAACCTGCGCTCGATCCGAATCTTCCACACAGCTGCCGAATCAAAGAGAGGCATCCAATTCTCGAGGAGGAAACCGTTTCGATGGCCTTATCTATCCATGAAGTGAATCAGATAAAGGCGGCGCCGGCCGTCGAGGGAGTCTTGCCCGTGCTGCACAGCCGGTGGAGCCCGCGCTCGTATTCAGATCGCGATGTGGCTCCAGCTGACCTGTATCGGATTTTTGAAGCTGCCCGCTGGGCGCCCTCGTCCAGCAACGGCCAACCCTGGAACTACATCGTTGGAGTGCGCGATTCCGCCACGCACAGCAAGATAGCGGCCTCGCTCGCGAGTTTCAACCAGCTCTGGGCGTCCAACGTTCCCGTGCTGATGCTGGGCGTCGCAAAGACGACATTTGCCCACAATGGCGCGACGAATGCCTACGCCATGTATGACCTGGGCGCGGCCACCGCCTTGCTTGTTGTTGAGGCGGCGTATCTGGGCCTCGCTGCCCACCAGATGGGTGGATTTGACCACGAGGTTATCCGCGAAGCCCTTGAAATTCCAGAAGATTACACCATCGGCAGTGTCATCGCTCTCGGCTATCAGGGCGAGCCCGCAGGGCTTGCCAATGAGCGTCAGCTCGCCCAGGAAGTCGCCCCACGCGAGCGTAAACCGCTTAAAGATTTTGTCTTCTCGTCCTGGGGCGAGCCGGCTGAGTTGGGCTGATCGATGTCCGCTTCTGCCCAGGAGCTAGACTGAAACCTTGAGGAACCCACTTTGACGCCCAAGCAGTTTCGCAGGCCTCCGCGCCGCCGCAGGCCTGGCCGCTGGCCGAAACGTCTGGCTGTCGCTGCCGCCGCACTGATTCTGGCCCTTCTGACCTGGGCGGCCATTGCCCGCAATCTGGCTCCGTCGTCGAATACAGCCCTCACCCGATTCGACGCGATCATCGTGCTGGGCACCCCAGCCGACGACGACGGCAACCCCACCCCCTATCAATTGGCCCGCGTGACCGAGGCCGTCCACGAATACGATCGTGGCGTTGCCCCGCGCATGATCTTCAGCGGCGGGGCGGCACACAATCGTTTTATTGAAGCCAGTGTCATGGCCCATGCAGCCGAGGCGCAGGGCATTCCCGAGTCGGCGATCTTTGTCGAGAGCGAGGCCAGGGACACAATCCAGAACGCCTGCTACTCCGGCCGCATCATGAAAGCCCACGGCTGGCGTTCTGCCGAGGTTATTTCCACCTCGTCTCATCTGCCCCGTTCCGGGTTGATCTTCAGCCGGCTGCCTTTGGAATGGAGCATGCACGCCGCCCCGCCGCTTACGCCCCGGTCTGCTGTTCAGGCGAGCATTGCCCCCGGTGTCGAATCCGCTGTGGAGACGCTGAAGACCGCGCGTTACCTTCTCTGGACTCGCCAGTCTGAACACTGTGAACCCTGGAATTGAGAGTAGCCCCAGCAGAATGAAGCCCGTCCGCATTGTCGCCCATCGGCACAGTCCTGTAAGCTGGGAGGTGATGCGTCTCCAAGTCAGTTTACCCGTCTCTCTCGTAGCCGTTGCTGCGTTGACCCTCTGTGCCGCAACAAGTGCCAGTGCTCAGGTCACCGCGGCTCCCACCACCGGCAATGGTGTTTACATCTCCAGCGACCCGCTTGCCAACGTTCGCTATGACAATCGCTTCGATGTGTCAGTGGGCATGGCCTACGACCACATGAAAGCCGGCCCAACCCTGCTGCAGGGCTCCAACCTGGGCGGCATCGATCTTTCCGGCTCTTATTGGTTCAGCAAGCACTGGGCGGTTGAGGGTTCAGGCCGTGGCTACCTGGGCACCAGCGGCGCCGCGCCCAACGACCAGAGCATCAACGGTCCGTTTGTCAGCGAGTATTTCTTTACGGGCGGTCCGGAGTGGCTGGGCCCGCATAACAAGCACGGCGCCATCATGGCCCATGCCCTCGTCGGCGGCGTCTATGGGAACTTTGAGCAGGATTTGCGCGGTAACTCACCGTCTGTGGTGGATTTCTACAATAATCAGCTTGCACCGGCAGCGATTGTCGGAGGACATTTTGACCTCAATCGATCCGCTCGCTGGGTCTTTCGCGTCACGCCAGACGCGGTCATGACCCACTACGCCATCAATTACGGGCCAAAGACATCTCAGTTCGATGTGAACTTCGCAATCTCCGTCGGTGTGCAGTACAAGTTCAAGGCGAAGCGTTAAGCCAGTGCGTTGGCAAAACGCGTGGATGCAACAGAGGGGCTGCCAAGTTCATCTGCGTGTGGTATTCTCCACCGTTCGGTGACGCTCAGGTAAATGTGTTGCTTGAAATATGCTGTACCGCGCAGCGCCTCTTCGCTTAGCATTCATACGCCGGACAGGAAACCCAACGAAGGCGGGGTCAAACCAATATGCGAGATACACTGGGAGTATTGCTTGCGGGTGGTGCAGGAGAGCGCCTCTTTCCGCTGACGCGAGATCGCGCCAAGCCGGCCGTGCCCTTTGGGGGGCACTACCGCATCATCGACATCACGCTTTCAAACTGCATCAACTCTGGCCTGCGCAAGGTATACATCCTCACCCAATACAAGGCGCTTTCGCTCAACCGGCACATCCGCGAAGGATGGACGGGCATTGTGGCCCAGGAGCTGGGCGAATTCTTTGAGCTGCTGCCTCCCATGCAGCGCACCGGCTCCAACTGGTATATGGGCACCGCCGACGCGGTCTATCAGAATATCTATTCCATCGGCAGTGAACAGCCCAAGTACATGATCATTCTCTCCGGCGACCACATCTACAAGATGGACTACAGCCGGATGCTCCAGTACCACAAGGAGACCAACGCCGAGGTCACCCTGGCCACTCTCCCCATCCCTCCGGAACAGACCCGGCAGTTGGGCGTGGTTGAGGTCGCCAAGAATGGCGAGATTCTCGGCTTCCAGGAGAAGCCGCTCACCACCACCTTCCGGTCGCCGTTCAATCCCAACGCCGTGGACGCGTCCATGGGCATTTACATCTTCAACACCGAGGTGCTGCTCAAGGCTCTCATCGCCGATGCCGAAGACCCCGACTCCAAGCACGACTTTGGCCACAACATCTTGCCCAATATGCTGGGCAACAAGAAGATGATGGCCTACAGCTTTGTTGACGAGAACAAGCAGCAGGCACTCTATTGGCGCGATGTGGGCACGCTCGATGCCTACTACGACGCCAACATGGACCTGTGTTCGGTTTCGCCAACCTTCAATCTCTATGACAAAACCTGGCCCATGCGCACCCGCGTGCGCCAGTATCCGCCGGCTAAATTTGTCTTTGGCGAGCCGGGCCGCACCGGCGCTGCCATCAACTCCGTCATCACCGCCGGCGTCATCATCTCCGGCGCTTCGGTGGCCAACTCCGTGCTGTCGCAAGATGTGCGCGTCAACTCCTACAGCGACGTGGACGCGAGCATCATCTTTTCGCACGTAAACATCGGGCGGCATTGCCGCATCCGGCGGGCGATTATCGATCGCGACGTGCACATCCCCGAAGGCACTGTGATCGGCTACGACCCGGTTGAAGACAAGCGCCGCTACTTTGTGACTCCGTCAGGATTGACGATCGTGACGCGGGATGCTTCGCTTTTCGAAAATCCCGTCGATCCGGAGTTCCTGCAGAGGTATTAGGACTGCAGCATCGCAGTGCCGTATTGACGTACGGGTGGCCCAGGTCTAGTTTCTGAGACCTGGGAGTAGCAAATACTTGCACACGAACGAATTCCGTAACCTTCCCGCCTGATCGGTACTCTCATAACCAGACGAATCCGAGCACACAAGCTCGGGATTTCCCTTCAGACGAGAATCGATCATGGAAAACAACTCAACCGCGCCGATAGAGCCACGCGGACCAGGCATCGTCGAGCGCCACGGCCGCCGCGCCTTCATCATCTCCGCCGCAACGGCAGTCAGCGCCTTCGCCTTCTGGGGCCTGCGCCGCAGCACCGTTGCGGCAGCCCGCCCCATGACCGCCGACGAAGGCCCTAGAACCGTCACCGTCGTCGAGTTCTCAGCCGACGGCAAGCAGACCGGCACGGTCACCGTTCCCCGCCTCATCAAGACCGACGACGAGTGGAAGAAGCAGCTCTCCCCAACCTCTTATGCCGTCACGCGCCATGCCGACACCGAGTTGCCCTTCACCGGCAACAGTTGGAACCTGCACGAGCGCGGCCTCTTCCGCTGCATCTGCTGCGATCTGGCGCTGTTCCGCTCCGATACCAAATTCGATTCCGGCACCGGCTGGCCCAGCTTCTGGCAGCCCATCGCCGAGGAGAACGTGGTCAAGACCGTCGACGGAAGCCTGATGGAAGTCCGCACCGCCGTCTCCTGCCGCCTCTGCGACGCTCATCTAGGCCACGTCTTCGACGACGGCCCCAAGCCCACCGGCCTCCGCTACTGCATGAACTCGGCGTCGCTGCGCTTCGTCAAGCTGGGCTAAGCCCAGGGGTCTGCCAATTTCTGAGTTGCCGAGATTCCAGGGGCTATAGCATTCTCGGTCGCTGCGGCGTTTTTTCGGGAGTAATGAATTACGATGCGTGATGCGGCTTTTCTACTCGACGTTGGCATTTAGCCTTTGTGCCATGTTTAGCCACGCACAGACAACAATCACTGATGCAACGGTCCTAAAGCAGGCCCGGGCGAAATATGACGCTCCCTTTGAAAGAAACCTCCAATCCTTCAGTTGCGCCGTAGAGTTCAACTGGAAGCAACACTTCAATGAGGCCGTACGCCTCGGCGACGAAGGAACGGACGAGGAGATCGCTAAACTAGTTCAGCCCATCAACACTCGCGTCACTGTCACCCGGCAGAACGCTGCGGTGTCATCCGGGATGACGGAAGATGAAGAACACAAGCTCACCCATGGAGGCATGGCGGAAGGTCTTCTCGAACATGCAGTGCAGTTCAGCTTGAATAGCTGGTTGGTTGCCAGTACTAACGCGATGCTTCCGCTGGAAAGCACGCCCGTTCACGTCGAGCCATCGGCGTCAGGCTACAAGCTTGAATTCAAAGTCCAGACGTTTGATGTTGAGATGATGTTTGCGCACGACATGAGCCTCGAGAGCGAAGCGGCAAAGGGATCTGCCTCCGATCGCCGGGAAACAGACTTCCGTCCCGGCCCGCAGGGCTTTCTCATGACCTCCTATAGGCTGGGCGAGGATGGAGATTTTAGGTCCGGCAACCGGATAATCCTCACCTATACCTATCAAAGCGTTGGCGGATTTCAATTGCCCGAACAAGTTTCGATCAATCGCGAGAGCCACCACGAAGTCTGGCACTACAAGCTAACCGGCTGCAGAGTAGAAACGACTAAGTGATTCGGTATAGATAAGTCGGCTCCACTAACGTTTTCCAAAGCTTTGCCGCTGTCCCGGTCCGATTACCAGCAAACCGGAAACCGACGCAATATCCAGCCGGCGGCGACGTTCACTTACCCCCGCCCTCCACAAACAGCTCCGGAAACTGCGCCTTCAACGCTTCGATCTTTGGCCGGTCGCAGACCAGGATGTAGGGGTTTCCGGGATTGTTGTCTGCGTAGTGCTGGTGGTAGCTCTCGGCGTCGTAGAAGCCCTTCAACGGAGTCACCTCGGTGACAATCGGACCTGAGAACACATGCGCCGCGTTGAGCTGCGCGATGTAAGCCTGGCTGATCTTGCGCTGCTCGTCGTCGCTATAGAAGATCGCCGACCGGTACGACGTCCCCTCATCCGGCCCCTGGCGGTTGAGCTGCGTCGGGTCGTGAGCGACCGAGAAGAAGATCCGCAGCAGTTGTCCGTAAGTGATCTTTGAGGGGTCGTAGACCACCTTCACTGACTCCGCGTGGCCGGTCGTCTCCGTGGTCACCTGGGGATAGGTCGCGGTGGATGCAGACCCGCCCGAGTAGCCCACCGTGGTTGCGACCACGCCCTTCACGCGCTCAAACACAGACTGCGTTCCCCAGAAGCATCCGCCGGCAAAGACAGCGGTCTGCTTGCCCGGCTTCTGCGCCAACGCGTCATCCTGGGCTGCGGCGGGAACGGGCGCCTTGGCGGCTCCCCGCGCGGCAAAACTGACGCAAATTACGATCAAAGCCACAACAACCGCAGTGCGCATGATGAATGTGCCCGACATGGTTTTCTCCCGGGCCCCATTCGCTCAAGCCCGCAACACTGAGATGCGACCGGTGTGAAAAGGTTACCGCAGGGAAGCAACAACAATCACGCCCGGAGAAGCGCCCGGGCCCGGAAAACCTGTTCCAAAGCTCTGCCGAGATTCCCAAGATCGCAGAAAGTGCATCCCTCAGGGGCTAAAGCCCGGGTTTATTTCGGTGGCATTTGCGGCACGGCTGAAGCCGTGCCCTTTCAAAGCATCACTTAACGATCGCATTTTCCTGACGGGCTCTAAGTTGGCGCAAGGTTTCACGGTCCTGCTCGAAATCTTCCACGTCATAGGCGTGGTCGCAGATATGTCGCTCCTTCAGAAACGCATCCAATTCGAATTGCGACATTCCCAATATCTGGCTTGCCGGATAGTGAGAAAGCGTTCCCGAGCGGTACCCCTCGATTGCCAGAGACTCCAATGCATCGCGCCCAGGGTTGGGTCGCTGGGCCAGATCGTCGGGAAGTTGGACCGTAATCTGCATGGACTGAGGTTGGCAGGGATCGCAGAGGAATTCTAGATTCCCGCCTCACGGAACTAACCACAAGATTCTCGCGTATTAGCCAAATATGCAATGTGTGGGCACAATGAGCTGGAGCACGATAGGGTTGGCGTCGCCCTTCGGGACGCCTCGGCGTACCATGGAAGCGCCGGAGATTGGCAGGCATGCGAATACTCCAAAGAAGCCGATCGCCGGCAATGTGGAGGGAGGCAGGATGATCGCTCCTGACGCGCGACCGGCAAATGTGGAGGTGAGTCCGCTGGAGATCGACTGGTCCCAGACTGTACGCCGGTGCATGGACGGGGATTCCGGCGCGTGGGCCGAACTGGTCCGCACTCACCACCGCCGTGTGTATGGGCTTTGCTACCGCTTTACCGGCAACCCGACCGACGCTGAGGATCTGACCCAGGACGTCTTCCTGAAGGTCTACTCGAACCTGGCCAGCTTTGATACCGGGCGCGGCAGCCTGCAGGTGTGGATTACAACCCTGACCCGCAATCTGCTGGTGGACAACTTCCGCCGCACTCGCAACCAGCGTGCGACATCTTCTCTTGACGACGGCTGGGAGTCGGCCGAGGAGCTGAAGCCGGTGGACAGGCTGACCTCCAGCGGCCCATCGCCGCACGAGTCGGCGGCACAGAAGGAATTGGCAAAGATGGTCCAGAATGCCCTGGCGCGCGTCTCCGTCGAGCTGCGCGAAGCGGTCATTCTGCGTGACCTGCAAGATCTTGATTACAAGGAGATAGCCCAGGTGCTGGGCATTCCCGAGGGGACGGTCAAGTCCCGCATCAGCAGAGGCCGCGCGGAACTTGCACGGCTGCTGGAACGTAATAAACGGGAGGTGATGTAAATGGCAGAGCGCACAAACATTCCGAGCTCCCCGGCCTGCGGGCTTTGGGAGACACTTTTGGCCGACGCGTTAGACGGGCTTTTGAATCCCGCCGACGAGGCTACTTTTTCAGAGCACATGGCCGTCTGCCCGGCCTGCACGGCTCTGTTTGAAGACGCCCGGCGCGGCCGCGAGTGGCTCGAGTTTCTCTCGCCCGAGCCCGAGGTTCCAATGGGGCTGCTAGACAAGATTCTGGCGCAGACCGGCCCAGGCCAAGTGGAAGGCTATGGCTTGATTGCCGGCAATGCCAACGTGTTGCCGATGCAGCCGGCATGGCAGCGCCCCGGTGTGGCCAGGCTGGTTGCCGCACAAGCCCGTCGCTTTGCCGAGCCGCGGCTGCTCATGACGGCTGCCATGGCGTTCTTCACCATCGCCCTCACGCTCAACCTGACCGGCGTCCGCCTGAGCAGCCTGCGGATGTCTGACCTGCGTCCCGTCGCGGTGCGCTCGTTCATGGAGCGGCGCATCACCATGGCATCGACGCCGATCATCCGCTATTACGACCACCTGCGCTTTGTGTATGAGGTGCAGTCAACCATGCGGCAGTTGCGCCAGACCACCGAGGGAACAGCGGTTCCCAAGGGCAGAGACGACGAAAATCAGCCCCGGCAAAAAGACAACGCACCGGGTGAATCAAAACAGACTCCCGGCCACAAAGATGGGGGATCCAGGATGGACCCTCCGCAACAGTCGGGAACCCCGGCTCTCAACGATTCAAATGACTTTTTGGAAACCTCCCTCAAGTTTCAAGCTCAGCCCGCGCACTCCGGCGGCTCCGCAAGGGCACTACGGGAAAGGAGCACAGTATGGACTGCGTAAATCACAGCGGTGTAACCGCAACAGCCTTTTGCCAGACATGCGGCAAGCCAATCTGCGCCAGTTGCGTACGCAACGCGGCTGGAGGCCAGATTCTCTGCGAGCCTTGCCAGACCTCGTGGCAGGCCTTTCAACAACCTTTTGTAGTTCCGTCCAGCGGGCCTCACCCATCGGCGGCGGCCATACTTGGGCTCATTCCCGGCGTCGGCGCCATGTACAACGGACAGTTCTTCAAGGGGCTCATCCACGTTGTCATCTTCGCCGTGCTGGTAAGCATTACGGAGTACCACGGCATCTTCGGCATCTTTATCGGAGCGTGGTGCCTCTACCAGTCATTCGAGGCATTCCACACCGCCAAGGCGCTGCGCGACGGCCAGCCTCCGCCTGATCCACTGGGCCTCAACGAGGTGGGCAACTGGCTCAATCTGGGCTCGCGCCACAACCAACCGGGCGCTGGACCGGTTTATGGCCAGACCCCTCCAAATCCAAATCCCTATGCACCGAGCCCCGAAGCGCAGGCCGCGTACCAACAGCAGGGCTATCAACCAGTCCCTGGGCAGGCGCCTTACTCGGGCGGCGCTCCCGGCCCCGCAGTTCCGGGACCCGGCGTGCCTGGCTTTACGCCTGATCCGTCAGCCTATTGGCGGCCACTGTTCTGGAAGCGGAAGGAGCCCGTCGGCGCAGTGATTCTGATCGGTCTGGGCTTGATCTTCCTGCTCGATCGGCTGGATATCTTCAGTGGCCGGCTGCTTGAGTTTGCATGGCCGGTGCTCTTGATCGGCGTTGGCGTCTGGATGATCGTCCGTCGTGTCGGCTATACCCAAGGAGGTTCAAAATGAACCGCTACATCATGATTCGCCGCCTTCGCGGCCCTGCTTTTCTTCTCCTCATCGGCGTGCTTGCGCTCATGCATGAAGCCCATATCATCGCCAATTTCTGGCATCTGTTCTGGCCATTGGCGCTCATCCTTACCGGCGTCATTATGCTGGCCGAACGCGCCGCCCTGGCCGCCGATGGCGGTGTCCCGTTCATGCCTTTCTCCGGTGGCGTTCCTTATCAGGGCCCGACACCCCCGATCGATCCCCACGCCGGAACCGGCATCCCACCCTACCCCGGACAGCCGACAGCCATCGTCCCTGCCCATGATTACGACCACGATTCCAATGGAGGACAGTCATGAGCACCGTACCCCCCAGCACGCCTCCCAACATGCCTCCAGGAGGGTCACAGCCTCCCTATCCGCCCTACGATCCAAAGACCCAGTACCGGGTTTACCGTGAGCAGCAAAAGGCCGCCTGGCGCGCCCAGCGCGATGCCTGGAAAGCCCAGCGGGACGCCTATAAAGTCGGGTACGTGGGTGCCTACGGGCCGCGTGTTCCCTCTGTCGTCGGCCCCATCATCCTCGTAGCGGTCGGCGTGATTGCCCTTCTCGTGGTCACCGGTCATATTGCCTTCGAAAGCTTCCGCATGTGGTACGGCCAGTGGTGGCCTCTGTTGCTCATCGTCGCCGGCCTAGCCTTGCTGGGCGAGTGGGCGCTTGACCTGCGCCGCCAAACTCCGGTTCGCCGCAGCGGCAGCTTCATCGGCATCCTCATCCTGCTCGCCATCCTCGGGCTTGGCGCCTCCGGTTGGGACCACATGAGACCATGGGCATCCCAGTTTAACGACGGCAACGACAACTTCTTCAACGCCTTCGGGCTTCCCCAGCACGACATGGACCAGCAGGTCCTCAGTTCGCAGATTCCCGCAAACTCTTCGATCGATATTCAGAATCCCCGCGGCGATGTGAGCATCACCGCCGGCGACGGGCCCAACATCGAGGTGCATGCCCACGCGATTGCTTTCGCTGACTCGGATTCAGAGGCCAACAAAATCTTTGAGGCCGAGGCTGCTCATCTGACCGTCAGCGGAGGCACCGTACTGGTGAAGTCAGAGAGCAACAACAGCGGCCGGCTCAACCTGACGGTCACTGTCCCCAAGTCTGCCAGGGTCACCGTAACCTCAGACAAAGGGGATGTGACAGCTGCCGGTCTTGGCTCTGGAATCAGCGTCTCCGCTCAACACGGCGACGTGCATCTGAGCGAAATTACCGGCGCAGTGCAGATGCACTTTGCCGGCGGCAAGCATGACTTCTCAGCGCACCAGATCGATGGCGACGTCACCACCGACGGCGACTGCAACGACCTGACCCTCTCCGAAGTGAAAGGCAAAATCAATCAGAACGGCGAGATTCTGGGCGATGTGCATATCGAAAACGTTGGCGGACCCATTCACCTGCACACCTCCGTCACCACTATCGAAGTGGCCGCGCTGCCCGGCGACCTTACCCTCGACTCCGATGACCTGCGCATCTCCGAGGCCAAGGGGTTGGTCCATGTCGTCACGCATGCAAAAGATGTTGACCTGAACCAGATCTACGGCGACACCTCAGTGGAAGATCGCGATGGCACCATTTCAGTGGAACCCGCCGGCGCCTACAGCGTGGATGCGAAGAATGGCAAGGGCGATATCGTGGTAACGCTGCCGCCCAACGCGACCGGTACGGTGGATGGCCGCACCCGCAATGGCGATATCGTCACCGAATATGAGCTTGCCATCAGCGGCGAAGAGAACAAGACCGTCACCGGGCACATCGGCTCAGGTTCGTCGAAGATCATTCTCGATGCAGAGAATGGCGATGTTCGCATCAAGAAGGGCTCTGCCTTCCCCGCAACTCCACCAGCGCCGGCCGTTGCATCGGCGCCCAAGGCTCCGCCTGCACCCAACGCGCCTCATCTCAAGGCGCCCAAGGCCCCGGCCGCGCAGCCGGTCACGCAATAAGAAAATCGGCCAACTCGATCAAATTGAAACTGGCGCAGGAGAAATCATCTCCTGCGCCAGTTTCGCCTTGAGTGCCTTCCGTTGTATCCTCCATCGCAAGGGGTCATTTCATCATGCATGCACACACCAGGGTCATTACCGTCGAGCGCGAGTACGGCTCGGGCGGCGGAGAGTTTGCTCACGATCTGGCTGCGCACCTTGGCTGGCGGCTGCTCGACTCGGAGTTACCCTGCGCCGCGGCGCGCAAAGCCGGCGTCGCTCCTGAGCTGGCCGCCAAGTACGACGAGCGCCTCGATCCCTGGTATTACCGCTATGGCAAGGTCTTCTGGCAGGATTCAGGCTACTCCATGGCCGGCCTCGCCGATGACCAGGTCTTCGACTCTGAGCGCATGCTGACACTGATAAAACAACACATTCTCGACGCCGCCAAAGAGGGCGACTGCGTCATCGTCGGCCGCGGCGCAGCCTGTGCCTTGGCCTGCCAGCCTGGATGCTTCCATCTCTTTGTCTACGCCACGGCACGAGCCAAGCGTGAGTGGTTTACGCGGGCCTTTCCTAAACAGGCCCAGAACGCCGACCAGTTGCTGGCCGCCTTCGATAAGCGTCGCGCAGCCGTCATCCGCAAGTTCTACCAGCAGGAGTGGTGCAGCCGCGGGCTTTACCACCTGCTGCTCAACTCCGCCATTGGCACCCATGCTATGATCGCCGCCACCCAAGGCGCAGCCGGCCTGGTCGCCGCCGGGCAGGAGTCCGGCGTTCGATAGGTATTCTGGATCTGTTCCAGCTGGCAGCCTTAGACTGCAACCCGCCGAACCCGGGCCCCGATCCGCGAAAACACTTCCCACGGAATGGTCCCGGTAGCCGCGGCATGATCGAATGCGGTGATAGCTTCAGCGCCTTGCGTGCCCAGAATCACAACCTCGTCTCCCGCCTCGACGCCAAGAATGTCGGTCACGTCCAGCACCGCCTGGTCCATGCTGATGCGGCCCACCAGCGGGGCTCGCTCACCGCGCACCAGCAGACTAAAGTTGTTGCCCAATCGCCGGTCAAGCCCGTCGGCATATCCCGCCGCCACCTGCGCCAACCGCATCGGCTCCGTGGCCACAAAGGTTCCGTTGTAGCCCACAACCGCGCCCGCTGGAACCGTTCTGACGCCCACGACCTCTGTCTTCCAACTCAGCACAGGCTGCAAAACAGCGCGGGCTGAGGCAGAACTGGCCGGCTCCTGCGGTTCAAACTTCGGCGCAAGACCGTAGAGCGCCAGGCCTGGCCTGAGCATTGCTTTCATTCCATAGCGCGTGGCCAAATCTGCAATGCCACCAACTTCGCCCCCCAGCAGCGCAGCGGAATTGCCAACACTGAGCCATTGGGGCTTCAACCCTGCGGCCTTGATCTGCTCAAGAGCCTCATCCAACCGGCCCAACTGCGCCTTGGTCACCACGCCGTCGGACTCGTCTGCGGCAAACAGGTGGGTCATCACGCCCTCAAGCCGCAACGGCGAACCGGCGCCAAACCGCGCCAAAGCTGGGCCAAGGCCGTCCAAACTCACGCCCTGCCGGCTCATCCCGGTATCGATCTCCAGGTGAACAGCCAACCCCGCGGCAACGCTGCCGGCTGCCCGCTCCAGTTCATCCAGTTGGCCCAGTTCCCAGGCCACAGCCGTCAGCGCATGATCGACCACTGCCTTGCCCTGGCCCGCAAAGACCCCGCCGATGACCAGCACCCGCGCCTCAGGACACACGCCTCGTGCGGCCACGCCCTCTTCCACGCTGGTGACGCCAAGCCAACCAGCGCCGGCCCGCACAGCAGCCGGAGCGCACAGGGCCAGGGAGTGCCCATAGGCGTCAGCCTTGACGATGGCCAGCAACTCGGCCTGGCCGGCGGCGAGGCTCAAGAGGAATCGGTAGTTTTCTTCAAGGGATCGGGTGCGAATCTCAACCCAGCAAGGGCGTGTTGGCATCAGGAAGTCCAATCACCAGTCTACCGCGCCGGTACGGCAACCAGCGTCGAGCGATCTGTCGGTTGCCCGATCAAAGGTTGGTGGGAAGCCAGGAACTCAACCGCCGATCTACCTCAGCCCAACAGCGCAAAGGCCACAACAGTCTCGGCCTTCGTGGGGATCTCGGCCAGCAACTCCGCCTCAACCTCATGCGGAACCGGCATCTCGCACGCGGCGACCTGGTCTTCGCTTGCGCCGACAAAACACAGCTCGCAGTGGCCCAGTGCGTCGCCCTCGCCCATGCGTACCGGCGGGCCAAACACACGGCATGTCATCGGCCGCCATGCGTATACATCGCAACGCCCGGTGGCAGGATCGAGAGCGGGGCAGGCCGCATCATTGGCAAACTCCTCAAACCGCTCCTGTTCCGCCGCCGAATCACCCAGCAAACCTGTCTGCACATCGCCCGGAAACTCCGGCCCATGCTCGGCGATCCAACAGCGGGCGCGCCGCTCAATCTCGGCCGCCAACTCCGGCTCCGTCTTCCGCAGCGTCTCCATGCCTGCCCGCAAGCGCAGGGTATCCAGCGGGCTGATCGCAAACGCTCCGTAACAGCACTGCGTGCAGCCCAGCCGGCAGACCAGCCAGTCGCCCGATCGCTGCGCCGCGTCCGCCAGCGCCGCGTCCATGATCTGCACCAGTTCCCGATCTCCCGCCGGCAAACCCATGGGGCCAAGCATACCGGATTGTGGCGGCGAAGATTTGTTGAAGAATTGATTGCCGATTGAGCCGATTTCGCGCTAGCCTTCACTCGTGAACCTGCACTCAAGAAATTGGAGGCGCTAATGCCGGAAGTGAAGAGCACCGTCATCCCCGCCCTGCGTTACCACGACGCACACGCCGCCATCGAGTGGCTCTGCGAGGTCATCGGCTTCGAACGCCATGCCGTGTATGAGGGCGAAAACGGCACGGTCGGCCACGCTGAATTAACGCTCGGCGGCGGCATGATCATGCTCGGGTCCCAAAAGGACGACGAGCATGGCCGCCGTTTCAAGTCACCCGCCGAGTTGGACGACACCGAGACCAGCAGTATCTACGTCGTGGTCCCGGATGCCGATGAGGTTCACGCTCGCGCCGCAGCCTTCGGCGCCACCATCATCCGCTCCGTGCAGGACACGCCTTACGGCAGTCGCGAATTCGCCGTCAAAGACCCCGAAGGGCACTCGTGGAGTGTGGGCACATATGACCCGTGGGCCGTGCATGAATAAGGTCGTTCAGTTGTGAACAAGATCATAGCCGCGCCGCGCAATTGTCTACAGCTATCCCTACAGCCATCCCGGTACGGTATAGTCGTTTCGTAGCGTGAGCGAGGTGCTCTTCGATGGCCATTCCCCGGTCTGTTGCCGCATTTCTGTTTTCCCCACTGCTTTCATTCCTGCTTTTTCCGGCGCCTTCCGCAGCATTCGCCCAGCAAAGCCACCTGTTGGTCACTCAAAAAGGCGACACCAGCCTGGCCATTGTCGATCCCGCGGCGGGCAAGGTCATCGTGTCTGTCGTAGAGGGCGGAATCACCGGCCACGAGGTCACCGCGTCTCCTGACGGCCGCCTGGCGTATGTGCCCATCTACGGCAACTCCGGCGTGGGCAAGCCTGGCACCGACGGCCAGAACATGGTGGTCATCGACATCGCCTCGCAAAAAGTCATCGGCAACCTCGACTTCGGCCACCCTGTTCGCCCGCACATGCCCATCTTCGGGCCCAAAGATGGGCTGCTCTACGTGACCACCGAACTCGATCAGGCCATCGCACTCATCGATCCCAAGACGCTCAAAATCGTTGGTTCAATTCCGACCGGCCAGCCGCAGAGCCACATGCTTGCACTCTCGCACGACGGCAAGCGCGGGTACACAGCGAACGTCGGCCCCGGCACCGTCTCCGTGCTCGATATCGCCGGCCGCAAAACTGTGACCGTGATCCCTATCTCCGGCGACACGCAGCGCATTTCCATCTCAAACGACGATCGCTGGGTCTTTACCTCAGATCAGAAAGAGCCGCGCCTCGCCGTCATTGACACCTCAACCAACTCGGTCAAAAGTTGGGTCCCGCTTGACGGCTTCGGCTACGGAAGCGCGCCGACGCCCGATGGCCGCTGGCTGCTGATCGCAATCCCAGACAAAAACAAAGTAGACGTCGTCGACCTCAAGACCATGCAACCTGCGCCGGCGGTCTCGGTCTGTGCCGATCCGCAAGAGACGCTGGTTCGCCCCGACGGCAAAACCGCGTACGTATCGTGCGCAGCCAGCAATCAGGTAGCAGAGATCGACCTGGCTACATGGAAGGTGACCCGCCTGATTGCCACCGGCAAAAGTACAGACGGGCTGGCCTGGGCCGCAGCGCATTGACCTTGAGCCAATCCAACGCGGCGCAGCAACATGCAGTCGCGGAAACTTTACCGATGCGTCCTGTCGTTGCTGCTTTCGTTCTGGTTCTGGCTCTCGGCGCCGGTGCTTTGCATGCCCAAACCGCTCCGCCGAAGCTCATCGCGCCGGGCGTGTGGTTTCTGCTCGGCGACGCGCCCAAAGGCTACAGCAACACGACCGTTATTGAGATGCAGGACTACCTGATCGTCGTCGACGCCAACTATCCCGCGCGTGCCCGCGAGCTGATCGTCGAAGTCAAACAGCTCTCTCCCAAGCCGGTGCGCTATGTCTTCGATACGCACGCTCACGGCGATCATTCTTACGGCAATTCCCTGTGGACCGCAGCAGGCGCAACCACGCTGGCTTATTTCAAGGTCAGCGAAGAGATGGACCGGTACGAGCCCACTCGCTGGCAGGCGGCGGAAGCAAAACGGGAAGACGTGCGCGATCTGCACCAGGACAATGTCGAGCGCCCCAAGCAGGCCTTTCGCGGCAGACGATTTGTTTTGAAGGATGCAACCCGCGAAGTCGATTTCATTCATCTTGGCTGGGGGCACACACAAGGCGACGGCTATGTCTGGCTGCCGAAAGAGCGGGTGCTCTGCACGGGCGACGCAGCCGTCAACGGCCCGCGCAACAAGCTATGGGACGCGAACATCGCCAATTGGCCGCGCGCCTTGGCGAAAGCGATCGAACTCCAGCCACAGTTTGTCTTGCCCGGCCACGGCGATGCAGGCGGCATTGAGATACTCACCGGCCAACGCCAGTTTCTGCTCGACTTATACAGCGCCGTCAAGCAACAGGTGCAGGAAGGCAAGGCTCTTGCGGATGTTCATGTCGAGCTACCCTCAGCCGACCAGAACTGGATTCCAAAAGATCTGAGCTTCGACGTCGAGGCCACTTACACTGAGATCACGCGCCACCGACCCGCCGGTGCCGTTCCGCATGTTTGGAAGTAGACGCGCGTGAGAATCCTGATCGACGGAAGCCTACTAATTTTCCGATTCTTCCTTAGACTCGAAAGAGAAAGAGATTTGTCCAATCATGTTGAAGCGAGTTGAACCAGGAACGCGCAATCCCGGCAAAATGCTGCTGCTCGCAGCGATCTCGATGATGCTAACGGTTCCCCCCGCACTCAGCCAGGCAAGCCCTGAGCCAGCTGCCGCGAGTCCGCAGCCTTCCTCTACACCCGCCAAGCTGCTCGCTTGGGATGTTGTTTCCATCAAGCCTTCGAAGGCTTGCACCAAGGGGTCTGGAATGATGCCCACTGCGGACGAGTTGCAGATATTCTGCCTGGCGCCGCAAGCGATCATTAAGCTGGCGTATGAAGTCTGGGGCGACGATCAAATTCTTGGGGCGCCGGCCTGGACCACAACCACTTCCTATGACATCGAAGCGAAGGTGGACGCGGCGGATGCAGCCGCATTCACCAACCGTACCTTCGATCAGCACAACCTGATGCTGCAGGCTCTGCTTCGGGATCGCTTCATGCTGAAAGTTCATCGCGAGACAAGAGATCTTCCTGTTTATGCGCTGGTCGTTGCCAAGAGCGGTCCCAGGCTCAAGGAGTCAAAGCCCGATGAATCCGGCTCCAACGCACAACCGATGATGCGCATGAAACGCAACGGAGAAACCCTGGAAATCGTGGCCACAGGGATGCACGTGCGGAACCTGGCGCCCTTCCTGCTTCGCGAGGTGGGCCGTACCGTCGTCGACAAGACCGGCTTGAAGGGCACCTACGATTTCACGTTGCAGTTCACACCCCAGCAGAGCACAGCGCCCGATTCCACGGCGCCTTCGATCTTTACAGCGATTCAGGAGCAGCTCGGCCTGAAGCTGGAACCGCAAAAGGCGCCCATGGAAGTGATTGTTATCGATCAAATCGAGAAGCCGTCGGAGAATTGACGCGGCGGGCTGGGCGCCGGAGATGGCACGCCGGCGCATGCTGGGCCTGGGTGGGAGCCGTGCTCAATGAATCCAACGGTCGGTGCGAGCCAACGTGTCGACTGCGTCTTCAAGATCGGTGATGACCGCGGGCATTCCAACTGAGACGCCAATGTAGTCCACCACTTTCTTGGTGTGACCATCAATTGAAATCGAGAGAATGTAGGTAGGGTTATCGGTGGCGCTTTCGCGATATTCGGCATCCATTGAATAAAAATCCGCAGCGAGAAACCGCTGCGCGAGCTTTCGCACTTCATCGGGATCTACGGTGTCAGTATGTTTTCCGAGCGCAGAGACGTAGCGTCCCCCGTCAAACACGATCCCACTCGTGGAAACGGTGACGATGTAGGCGGGACAACTGCCGAAGCAGACTGTGCGCTGCAGAGTGATGGTCACTTTGGAATTGGGTCGAAGCACCGGCGGGGCGACATGAACGGTTGGAAACTGCTCCGCAGGAACGATATCTACATACTCGTCGACCTGCGCCATGACTGCCTTGCCGTCCGCTTCAAAGGGCGTGAACTTCCACTGAGTGACTTCGCCTTGGAACCTGGGCCAGAACTTCGCCGACTCCGGATCGCTGCGGAGATCAGCCTTGACCACCTCGCCTGCCGGAGAAACGGTGAGGGTGAGACCAAGCTGATGGTACCCTGGGCGGACACCTTCGACAGGGATGGTACGGCGGTGCGGTTTGAGCTCATGCGCGTAAGCAACTTTGTAATCAAACGACGGAAGAGATGTGGGCCTGTCGCCGGACGAACTGAGCTGGATGCTCGATAGCAGGCACATGAGAGTGGCGATGGCGCGCAGCATGCTGTTTATCCTACCTCGCCAATTCAGCTGGAATGCAGAAGTGAGTCCACAGGTGGAGCCGCCGGCTTACACGATCTCGCGATCCCGGCCTTCAAGGGCCTTCTTGAAGGCGCTCATGAACTTGCCGCTGTCAGCGCCGGATTGAAGCTGGGTGTACCATATCTCTATGGCAAGTTATCGCGTTGTTCTCCGCCAATCCGAGGAAGGTTACAGTGTTTCCTGCCCCGGCCTGCCCGGCTGCTGGTCTCAGGGAGCCACCGAAGAAGAGGCCCTTGCCAACATCCAGGTTGCCATCCGCGAATACGTCGAAGCGGCTGAGGAACTGGCCAGGGACGGTGAAAGCAGAACAGTTGAAGTAGCTGTGGCATAAGAATGCGCGCGTAATAATTCAGGATCTACCAGTTAGTCAATATTCGTTAAGTTCAAGCCCCTGCCGCCTAGTGTTGTGGCACTTTTCACTCTCCACCCCCTTCTCCGGCTATCCTTCTTCAAGGAAGGCCATCTACCATGCCAAAGATTGCAGTCATCAATCATCTCAGAGCTGTCGCCGCACTGGAAAAAGCCGGCTTTCGAATTCTCCGTCAGGGCGCGCATATTGTGATGACGGATGGAACGCGAATCCTGACGATCCCGCGCCATAACCCAGTCAATGCTTTTACGATGGGCGGCATTGTCCGCGATGCCGGATTGACCTTGGATGAGTTTCGCAAGCTGCTTTAGGTGCTCGGCTTACACTATCTCGCGATCCCAGCCTTCAAGAGCCTTCTTGAAGGCGCTCATGAATTTGCCGCTGTCAGCGCCGTCAATGGTGCGGTGATCGAAGCCGAGACAGAAGTGCTGCATCGAACGAATTGCAATCGAGTCGTTGCCCTCCGCGTCGGTGAGCACAACCGCCTCTTTCTTCAGCCCGCCAATGGCCAGAATCGCCGATTCCGGTTGATTGATGATCGGGGTGCCAAACTCGCCGCCGAAGACGCCGGAGTTGGTCAGCGTGAACGTGCCGCCGATCACCTCTTCGGGGACGAGTTTCTTTGCACGGGCGCGCAGGGCAAGGTCGTTCATGGCTTTGGCAATCTCGGCAAAGCTCCGCTTCTCTGCCTGCTTGATGACCGGCACAATCAGCCCCCACTCAAGCGAAACGGCAATGCCAAGGTTGATGTTGGCATGGTAGTGAATGGCGCCATCCTGCAGAGTCGAGTTCACGACGGGAAACTTGCGCAATGCCTCAACCGCAGCAACGGCAATAAATGGCATGAAAGTCAGCTTGACGCCATTCTGCTGTTCAAATCGGCTCTTTTCGCGAGCGCGGATGCGAGCCACCCGCGTCATGTCCACCTTGTAGACGGTGTAGACGTGCGGGCTCGTGGCGACGCTCTCGACCATCCGCTCGGCAATAATGGCGCGCATCTTGGTGAGCGGCACGACCTGCCCGGCCAGCGATGGGGCTGCGGGTGTGCTCGGAGCCGTGGGCGTCTTTGGGGCAGCGCTGCCGGATGCGCGCTCGCTCATATGGCGCAGCACATCTTCTTTGGTGATGCGGCCTTCGGAACCAGTGCCTGCGATTTGCGCGAGTTCGAGGTTATTGTCTGTGGCAATGCGCCGAACCAGCGGCGAAGAACGAATACGCTCGCTGCCGCGCACCTTGTCAACAGGTGCGGCAGAGGAAGCAGCCGACTGTCTTTGAGCAACGGGAGTTGAAGACGCTGGGGCGGAGGGGTTCGCGTCGACCACGCCGTTGGCGGGACCGACGGCAACGCCGCCAATCACCGCGACCACTGTATTGATCTCGACCGTCGCTCCCTCAGCCACCTTGATCTCGGTCAGCACCCCGGCCACGGGCGCGGGAATCTCCGCATCCACCTTGTCCGTGGAGATCTCAAACAGCGGCTCGTCTTTTTGGACGACATCGCCGGCCTTCTTGAGCCATTTGGTGATGGTTCCCTCGAAGATCGACTCGCCCATCTGCGGCATCACGACATCGGTCCCACCCGAAACATGCACGCCCGAACCCAGATGCGAACCAGGGACTGATCCCTGTTCCCTGCCGGAGCCCCCGACGAGCGATCTCTGCTCGTTGGGGTGGCTGATCCCTGTTCCCTGCTCTGTTACCACGGCAACCACGGTATTGATCTCAACCGTGGCGCCCTCTTGCACCTTGATCTCGCTCAGTACGCCAGCCACAGGTGAGGGAATCTCCGCGTCTACCTTGTCGGTAGAAATCTCGAAGAGCGGCTCATCCTTCTGCACCACGTCGCCGGCCTTTTTGAGCCACTTGGTAATGGTGCCCTCAAAGATCGACTCGCCCATTTGGGGCATGACCACGTCGGTTGGCATGGTTCCCTCTCTCCGCCGTTCGGAACATTCTTGTGCGACTGGTTCCTGCCGGATTATAAATTGCTGGGCTGCGGGCACTAGGTGCCCCAGCCATTGCGTGCTTTGCCGGCCGGGTGGCCCAGGTCTCGATTTTGAGACCTGGGAGACCATGCACCTCACGCCTGAATCGGATGCCCCTTTGGATCTCGCAGGCGTTGAACCTCGGGGGGGACCTGGAGCGGCGTGCCCTCGGCCGGAAATGCAGGGGCAGGAAATTCAGCCGGACTCGCAGCTTCACACCGCGCCCGCAGCGTTGCAAGGCTCTCAACCGCCAGCACCTTCTGATCAAACACAAGCCCAAACTGGTGCGCCGCCTGGTGAGCCACAGCCTCAAGGCCGGGCAGCCCCTCAGGTCGATCCGCCTCTACTTCGAGGCTTGTCACCGCGTGGTCCGGAATCCCGCAAGGAACGATCAGGCCAAAATCGCTCAGATCGGTTGTAACGTTGAAAGCAAAGCCATGGGAAGTAATGCCGCGAGAGACATGAATCCCGATTGCCCCAATCTTGCGCTCTGCCCCAGCAGAGGCACTCTGTTCAGCCGGAGGTTTATTCCCTGTTCCCTGTTCCCTATTCCCTGTAATGACGCCGCACCAGACACCGGTCAATCCAGCGATCCTTCCTGCGCTCACGCCGAACCCCGAGCATAGCCGGATCAGGGCCTCTTCCATCAGGCGTACAAAGTCCACCGGACCCATCCGCCCTCCATTGCGGTTGCGCAGGGTGCGCAGGTCAAAGATCGGATAGCCGACCAACTGGCCCGGCCCGTGGTAGGTGACATCGCCGCCGCGATTGATCTCGTGCACAGTAACCCCGCGCCGGGCAAGCAATTCGTCTGAAGCTAGAATGTTTCCCCGGTGCGCATTGCGGCCCAAGGTAAGCACCGGCGGATGCTCAAGCAGCAGCAGCACATTATCAACACGCCCCTGCAACCGCAACTCGGCGATCTCCGCCTGCAGCCGCAGCCCCTCGTCGTAGCCAACCCGCCCGAGATAGAGGTACTCAATCACCGCAACTTCAATTGTAGTCAGCAGTGCCGCACACAGCCCAGTCTCAAGCCGGAAGCCGAGCCGCAAATATGCCGGCAAACGCTGCCCGATGCTGCCAGAATACGAGCAGCCAAAGCAGGGTGACAACAACGCCCGGCCCGATCGTCTTCGGTTGCATCGCGATATGGAAGACAAGGATGTTGAACAGCACGGGCCCCAGCAGCGTAAGGCCCAGCGCTACATAGCGGTTGATCAGAAAGAAAATCGCGGCGATCGCCATCACCGCACCAATTGCGTAGACAAAGTGAGTGCTCGCCAGCAGCCCTAAGAATTCCCCCGGTGGCCCAGGAGGCAATGGCCCATGAAGGAAATTAATGAATAGATTCAATCCGAAGACCAAAAACATCAGACCCAGCAAATAGCGTGCAATCGCGCCGACTATCTTCATCAGGATTCTCCTTGGCTTGAGGATGATTGCTTGAACGAGCGCCCGTCTCCGGCGCTGCCGTGGGCGAGCAACCCGACCGCCCTGTGCTAGGAGCAGATGACCACAGCCCGACGGTTGATTCAAACGATTTGGCGCAAATCTGCAAGGGCGCCCCGAGCCGGTGCGCCCTCGAGTTTGATACAGTCTCCATACAAGGAGTGCCGCTGAACTTCATTGTCTAGTTCGTCCTCTCACACACTGCCTCGCCGCCAGAGGTTGGCCGGGGTGTGTCTCTTCGCTTCAACCAAGAGAGGATAGTCCCCGTGCTTTCTGAACCATCGAATCTCGAAAATCTTCAGCTTGAAAAATTAGGCTGGTCCAGCTTCTTCTCGAGCCAGGTCACCACTGGAATTCCCGGCCGCGTAGCCTCGGCCAACCATGGCCGCTTCCTGGTGTGGACTGAAGCCGGCGAAATCGACGCCAGCGTCAGCGGCTCCCTTCGCAAAACCTCGCTGCTCTGGCCGGCGGTGGGCGACTGGGTCGTGCTGCGCAACGACGCAGCAGTCATCATCACCGTACTCAACCGCAAGACCAAGCTTTCGCGCAAGCAGCCTGAACGCGAAGTCCGCGAGCAGGTTATGGCCGCCAACATCGACGTGCTCTTCATCGTCAGCGGTCTCGATCGCGACTACAACCCGCGCCGCATCGAGCGGTTTCTCGTCCTGGCCAACGAGAGCGGCGCGCGTCCCGCGGTCCTGCTCAACAAGTCTGACCTGGCTGCGGAGCTTGGCCTCGACCTGGCTGATGTTGTCGCCCGCACCCGGCAGCTCAGCCCTGAAATCACCGTGCTCCCCATCAGTGCCCTTTCCGATCATGGTCTTGACGCTCTTCCGGCCCTGCTCGGTCCCGGAGAAACCGCCGCGCTGATTGGCTCCTCTGGCGTGGGCAAGTCCACCATCCTCAACCGCCTGCTCGGCGACGAGCGCCAACGCACCACCGCCGTCCGCGCCAGCGACAGCCGAGGCCGCCACACCACTACCAGCCGCCAGTTGTTTGTGATGCCCGGGGGCTGGCTGCTGATGGATCTGCCCGGCCTTCGCGAAGTGCAGCTCTGGGCATCGTCTGAAAATCCAGCCGGGCAGCTTGAAGCCAGTTTCGACGACATTCAGCAACTGGCCCAGACCTGCCGCTTTCGGGACTGCACCCATACCGCCGAGCCCGGCTGCGCCGTAATGGCGGCCAAGCTCGATCCCGCCCGCCTGGCCAACTACCTAAAGATGCAGAAAGAACTGGCCCACCTCGAGCGCAAGACCGACCCCCGCCTGGCCAAAGATAACAAGAGCAAATGGAAGGCCATCGAAAAGTCCGTCCGCCATCACCCCAAAAGAGATTCGTCCTGAACTCGCCGCGCAACTGCCGGGAGACCCGGTTTGCCGTTACCATAAGAAAGTAACGGGAGGAAACAATGGCAACCCAAATTGCTCGCGTTGGCGGCACGGTCACCGTGGAGATTCCCGAAGAGTTGCTGCGACAGGCAAATCTATCCGTAGGTGACCCTGTAGAGTGGGTAGTGACCTCAAGCGGGGCTCTTGCCCTGCGCGGGCCGCACGCCGCGGATGTTTCTGAGGTGGAAGACGGCTACGAGGAGTGGAAGCTTGCCGAAATCCAGGCAGGCTTGGCTGAGGCTGAGGCCGGCGAGACGGTTCCGCACGAAAAGGTTGTAGATTGGCTGCGCAGCTGGGGCACTGGACACGAACTGCCACCGCCGTTATGAAGATTCGGTGGACCAAACGGGCCATACGCAGCCTCGTTTCCATTCATGCCTATATTTCCAAAGACAGTGCCGACGCAGCAGCGCGAGTAGCCGCCGACATTCTGGATGCCACCGTTCGGCTAGAACGGTTCGCCCACGGCGGGCGACCAGGAAGAACAAAGGGAACTCGCGAGCTAGTCGTTTCCGGATTGCCCTACATCATTGCCTATCGCGTTTTGGACGATGTCATCCTGATTTCCTCCGTCGTTCACACGAGCCGCAAATGGCCGAAGAAGCTATACGCTTGTTGCCAAGCGGGGGAGAGAATCCACCATGCGACCGTCTGAGGTATTGCCAAAGCACCGAGACACCATCCGCCAGCTTGTTCTTGAAGCAGGCATGGCGAATCCGCGCGTCTTCGGCTCTGTCCTGCACGGAGACGATGAAGACGGCAGCGACCTGGACCTGCTCGTTGACCCGGCGCCCAAGACAAGCCTGCTGGATGTAGTTCGCGTCCAGCGGATGATCGAGACTCTGGTGCAGGTACGCGTCGACCTCTTGACTCCGGGTGATCTGCCGCCAAAATTTAGAGATCGAGTGGTTGCCGAGGCGTTACCGTTATGACGCGGGAAATCGACAAATCCGATTTGCGAGCGCCGGATTATTCCTTGCATTTGCTTCAGGCCTGCGACAGAATCCTCCAGTACACCTCAGAGATAACGCATGACCGGTTCCCTGAAGATTCCATGGTCCAAGACGCTGTGCTGCGCAATATTGAAATCCTTGGTGAGGCGACCAAGAACCTCATGGAGTGCTTACCGGACTAGCAGTCCATCTATCCCAATATCCCTTGGATCGATATTTACGGAATGCGGAATCGAATTGCGCGCGGATATTTCTTCATCAATTTTGAGCTCGTCTGGATGGTTGTTACTGTGAATATTCCGGAATTGCGTCAGCAGATCGCAACTGTGCTCGCGGAAATGAAAGCCGATGACTGAGCCGATGTTTCCGAATTCAAGGTGAACGAACAAGTTGCAGGAGGACCGGGCGGCCGCTGCCGATTACCTTATTTCGATTTTCAGAGCTTGCCGCTCACCGTGCGCTTTCAATCTGCCGGGAGATCCAGCGGCTCAAACTCACGCCTTCGACCGCCGCCCGCAGAGCTGCCTTGCGGTGCAGTTCCGGTTCGGTGCGCACCAGAATCTTGCCGTTGAAGGGGCGGTCGGGCTGCTGGCCGGATTCGGCGCATAGGTCCAGATAGCTGTCGATGCTCTCGCGGAATGCGCGCTCCAACTCCGTGGCTGTTCTGCCCTCAAAATGAATCACATCTCGGAGCCCGGCGACGGTGCAGGAGAATGTCTTATCCTCCGGGTTGAAGTCGATGGGTCCGGCGGCATAACTCTTGTATTCCATCATGGCTTCACCGAATAGCATCCCTCAGGGACTAAGGTCCGCGATCATTATGCGGCATTTGCGGCACGGCTGAAGCCGTGCCCTTTCAAAGCAGAGCATTCTACCGCAGCCCGTAAAGCCCACGTTGATTTTGCACCATTGATGGCACGACCGAAGCCGTGCCCTTTCAAAACATCGGCGGGGTCAGAGCAATCCGTGCATACCCGGTGCAGGAATCCGATTCGCGGTACACTAGACCCTGGCAGGAGGACCGGGCGGTCGCTGCCGGTGGGTTCGCGCAAGCGAGGTTCACCGGGGGAGGAAAGTCCGAACTCCGAAGGGCAGTGTGCCGGATAACGTCCGGGACGTGAGCTTCAAGGCTCATGGACGGCCAGTGCCACAGAAAAGAAACCGCCTCGGCTACCCCTCCCCGCTTCTTTTGATCCGGCTGGAGGGCCACCCTGGAAACGCAATACCCGAGTTGGCCCGGCTTGCCGGGTACGGTCGTCGTTGCGGAAACTCCAGCGCCGGGGTAAGGGTGAAATGGTGCGGTAAGAGCGCACCGCTCAGTCTGTAAAGGCTGGGGTCAAGGTAAACCCCACACGGAGCAAGACCAAATAGGGAGGGATGTGCGGGTCCGGAGCGAGACTCGTACACGGTGCCTGCCCGGCGCCGCAAGGCTGCTCCATGCAATGGCCGAAACCTCCGGGTAGGTCGCTGATGAACGTCCGCGGCGACGCGGCGTCTAGAGGAATGACCGCACACGACAGAATTCGGCTTACAGGTCCTTTTGCCGAATACCATCCCCGACGGCAGAGACAGGCCGTTGGGGCAACAAACGACAGCCCCGTCCGGGTAGCTTCCCAGCCGGGGCTGACCATTTATAGCGGGTCACCGAGTCAGCGACGGTCTTTGCTGCGCGCGAACGCATTGCCGCTGCCGACTCGCCGACGTGCTGGCTTGCTTTACCATCAATCCATGCTGCGAGTTAAGCTCTTGGACCCAGCCGCCCGCGCCCCCGTTGTCGCCCACCCAGGCGAAGACCTGGGCTACGACCTGTTTGCATCGGAGAACGCGATGCTCGCCCCCCGCGCCACCATCCGAGTCCGCACCGGCATCGCCGTTGAGGCACGCCACCCAGCCACGGGCGCCCCGCTGGGCCTGCTAATCCGGGATCGGTCGTCGATGGCGGCGCAGGGCGTTGCCACCACCGGGGGCGTGATTGATGCCGGCTACCGAGGCGAGATTCTGGTGCTCATGACCAACCTGGGCGACCACCCTTTCGAGCTCAAGGCGGGCGAAAAGATCGCCCAGATGGTCCCGATTCCCGTGCTTACCGGGGAAGTGACGCAGGTTGAAAGCCTGGAAGACTCAGCCCGCGCCGAAAAGGGCTTTGGAAGCTCTGGCCGGTAGCCTGGCCGCCAAATCCGGGCAATAGGACGAATCCAGAATCATCTGCTGCGTCCACCGATCCGCACATTCCCTCAATCCAAGGAACCGCTGCGCTCATTTCCTCGTATTAAACCAGGGGCAAACCGGCCCGAAGGTCAGACGTGTCCAGACTCGCCTGCCTTGCCAGGGGGCGAAAGGCGGCCTGAATGCCCTGTGCTTCGTCCAAAGGAATAACGCTCCTGAAATTCTGGTTGCCCAGGATTGAGTACACTGAATGAATCTGGCAGGGTGGCCCAGGTGGTATGGGCGTCCATCCCTGGGTGTGCCTTTTGAGCAGTGAGCGGGCAGCCACTACCCAATTTGAGCCCTGGTCAGGAAAGCGGTACGATGCAATTCACTGAAGCATTAAAACTCGCACTGCAGTCGCTCTGGGCCAACAAGATGCGCTCCATTCTCACGCTGCTTGGCGTGGTCATCGGTGTTGCGTCCGTCATCACAGTGGTGACTCTGACCAACGGAGCCAAGAGATTTGTAACCGACAATATCAATCGCTACGGCGCCAGCGTAATCAGCATTACGAAGATGCCGCAGACGTTCATCACCACTGAGGAGTATCTTTCGTACCAAAAGCGCAAAGATATTTCTTATGACGACT
>Ga0302320_10005921_pt1 | contig 27277 bp, 13 predicted proteins | sample Bog_T0_3_FD_202130 | JGI IMG/M metagenome (GOLD analysis project Ga0302320, IMG submission 202130) | Peat permafrost microbial communities from Stordalen Mire near Abisko, Sweden - Bog_T0_3 | ecosystem: Environmental > Terrestrial > Soil > Wetlands > Peat | place: Sweden: Abisko, Stordalen Mire...
ATCGCCTGCGCCGCATTCGTCATTTGGCTGGCTGGGACGAAGTTGTGGGGCGAGTGGCAATTCTCGCAGCGAAAGGCCGGGTCGACCATGGTGGCATGCACGCTCGCCTTGACTCCCAATGCGATCTTGTCAAAGTCGATGCCCGGAGATGACTGTCCACTGTGACAATCGATACAGTCAGGCATAGCGGCGGGTTCGCTTGCGTGAGGAAACGAGCTGAACCCGTCAGTGTGGCAAGCGGTGCACTCCAAACCACCGTGCACCGACTTGGCAAACGCCGCTGGATCGATGGTGGTGGTGCTCGGTTTGTGACATTCCATGCAGGCGGGCTCGGGCGAGGCGGCCTGCGTCACTTTGTTGGGTAGCGGCCAGAGCGAGCCCTCGAGCAGAAAGACCAGGACGAGCAGCAAGAAAATCGTACCGGTGGCTCTCATGGCTGGTTCTTCGGAGTGGGAGCAGGGCCCTTGCCGGATTTTTGATCGGACTGCGATTCGCCTCCGGGCTGTTCCTCAACACCGGTGGCAGCGGAGCCGGGTGTGCTCTCGTCATCCTTGACAGTGGAAAACTTGCGCGAGGCGGCATAGCCGGCTCCGGCGAGCGCGCCCACCGCAAGTCCTACCGCACCCGTCGCCAGCGGGCTGATTATGCCCTGCGGCGCGTTGATGGGTGCGTAGGTCGATGGAGGCGCTGCCAGCGTGTGAATCTGCACCACCTTGAACATCGGCATGCGGAACGCAATGCTTTTCTCGGTGCAGCCAATGCAAGGCGCTCCGATGCCAATCGGCCAAACGTCTGGAATTTCATTGAAATGGCGCGTCGAGCATCCGGCGTGAGTGTCTGGCCCTTTGCATCCCATCTCGTAGAGACACCAGCCTTCGCGGTGTCCCTCATCGCCGTATTGCTTCACAAAATGTCCGGCATCGAAGTGCGCCCGGCGCGGACAATGCTCATGAATATCGCGGTCATAGGCGAATTTGGGCCGCTTTTCTGCGTCCATTTCCGGCAGCGTGCCGGAATCGGCATACTGCAGCACCACCCCGAGCAGCGTGTACGGATTCGGCGGGCAGCCGGGAAGGTTGATGATCGTCTTGTTGGGCAAAAGATCAGCCACGCCAACCGCGCCCGTGGGATCAGGATCGGCAGAGGGAATGCCTCCCCAGGATGCGCACGATCCGATCGCGATTACCGCCGCCGCGCGGCCACCGACGTCAGCCAGGACATCCATGGCCGGACGCCCCGCCAGCTTCATGTAGATTCCCTTGTCGCGCGTGGGAATCGAGCCCTCGATCACGCAGATGTACTTGCCGGAATATTTTTCCACGGCCTCCGATAGAGCTTGTTGCGCCTGCAGGCCCGAGCCGGCCATCAACGTCTCGTGATATTCGAGCGAGATCACGTTCAGGATCAAATCGCCGAGATCCGGGTGCGAAGTCCGGAGAAGCGTCTCGGTGCAGCCCGTGCAGTCTTGAAACGCCAGCCAGATCACCGGCGGACGAATCACTCTTCCCAATCCAGCGGCAACGTCTTCCGGAGTTTTCTTGTCGGTGATGGCGAGGCCGAATGGCGCTGCGATCATCAGGGAGGAACAGAACTGCAGGAAGGCCCTGCGGCTAATGCCCACGCGCGCCAGTCGATCGTCGATGCTCCCGAGGCCCTCGAGGACTCTAACGGAAGTTGCCAGCGGATTCCACGTGAGGTCGTTTAGCATGTCCCATTTCAGAAAGCATAGCGAAGCGCGAATTCGACTGTGCTGCCGTTAAAATCCCTGTGTCGGAATCGGGCCACCCCCGCGATCGCGTTGGAGGCCTGACCCTTCCCGTTACAGCCGTAGTAATTCCAGATCATTCGATACGTCACGCCTTTGCCGAGATCGTAAGTCGCCCGCACATACGGCTTTTGACCTCCCACAATGCTCTCCGCGTATCCGATGCCAGCGCTGACTCGAATGCGTGGGCTTCCGCAGAATGTCGGCATAACCGATGTTCTTAGAACTCGTAATGCACTCCAGCGGTCACGTTGTTTGCATGGAAGTTCCGAGGAGCGGTGAACCCGTAGGCCGGACCGCTCATCGCAGTATTGGGCAGCGTGCTGCAGGGCACGACCGGGGCCGGAGTAGTCGGCGTCGGCAGTGCGCTGGAGGGATTGCAATACTGCGCTCCCGAAGGACCACCTTCGCCGTAGCCGAAGTAGTTATACTCGGCCTTCCAGATCAGATTCTTGCGCATCGCATAGGAGAGATTCACAAAAGGCGTCTGGTAGATTGAGACCAGCGATCCGTTCACATCGCGCGGATCATTGAAAAAGCGGCTGCCGTTGACTGAGCTTAGGCGGTAGCCGATGTTGGCGTGGAACTTGTTGATCGGCGATAGAGCCAAGGCCACTGACGCGTACTGCGTTGGAGCGCTCATGAAGTCCTTAGCCGGGCCAAAAGTATAAGCCCCAACTCCCCCGCGCGGAGTCGGAGAAGGGCAAGCCACGCCGGTGGGCGTCGCGGCGCCAGGGATGGTGGTGCTTGAGGCCGTGCCCAGGAAGCAGATGTTGGTCGCCGTGTACACGTCGCTGTAGGCATAGCTGATGTCGAACCCGTAGTGCTCGTTCGGCATCAGGTCGGTGTTCAAACTCAGCGTGCGGCTATGATCGACGTGTTGGAGCGGGCCATCAACGGACGCTGTGCCAGTATTGTTCGTATTGTTGTGGCGCTCGAGGTCATTGTACGCACCGGAGAACGTCGCCCAGGTCTTCGGCCGGTAAGTGGCGTGAATTCTGTAATGCTGAAGCTCGCGGGGTGCGACCGGGGTAAGGACATTGTCGGCGTACAGAACCTCGACCGAACCGTTGATGTTCCAGTTGTTCGTCGGCTGCACATTGACGCCGAAGGTACCGCCGTTCTCGTTGATGGTGAAGTTGGAGACGCCGGAAAGGTATCCCGTGGTGTTTGCGGCACCCTCGGCGATGTTGTGCTGCTGGTGGTGCCAGGTGAGCGTGAACGTGGTGCGATCTGTAAGGTCGTACGCCGCTGTGAGGTTGTTCGTGATGAACTTCTGGCCGAAGAAATCGAACAGCGGCGTAGCGATCATCGGACTGCCTTCAAATGTAGAAGTTGGCTTGCCCGTGGCCGGGTTGATTGGAAGGTTGAAAACCGTGGTGGTTAACGCCGTGCTATTGATGCTGGGGGTTGCGGCAGTCACGGTGGTCAGACTCGTCATATCGGCAACTCCTGGCTGGTGCACATTCGAGTAGTCGATCTGCTCCGAGATGCTGAGCTTCTTCAGCGCCTGCCAAGTGACGCCGTAGTCAGTGGCGATCGCTTCCCGCTTGGCGTTGGCTTTGCCGGCATACGTGCTTTCACGGTTCGTCCCCGCCAGGCCCTGGAAGTCTTCGTAGTAGTTCGGCAGGTTCGTGTTCGCGTAGGTGTAGCGAATGTTGCCGTTCATCGTAAGGTTCTTGATGCTGGAGCTTTGGAAGCGGAAGATTTCGGTCGGGAAGACTTCCCGGGTTGGCTGGGAACGCGAATAGCCGGCAAGCACATTACACGCCGGATCGACAATGGGTAGACCGTTCGGAGTCTGCGCCGGGGAAATGGGGGCGGGTCCAACGCCGGCGTTGCAGGTGATGCCAACCGGCTTATTGATCGGATTGTCGTAGTTCTGCAGTACTGCGACCGTCAGTCCGTTCGCTTCCTGCAGGTTGAGATACTGGGGCGCCATGCTGAAAGAGGAATCGCCCTTGTAGTGAGTGATCTGCTCTTCATAGGTTAACCGGGTCCGCGATACGGGCTTCCACTCGACCGAGCCCGTCCAGTCATCGGTGCTGTTGCGCTGATACTCCTGGAGCAGCACGTCGTAGGAGCCGGCAACCTGATAACCGCTGGGCGTAAGGCTCGGACCCTGGAAGACGTTTTGTGAGTAGCCGACGCGGAAGGTCACCTTCGACAGCGGGAATAGTGTAAGGTTTGTGTCCGTCATGCGGCGCACCGAGTTGTTCAAGAACGGCGACTGCGTCACCTGCGGCCATGGGTAGGAACCCGTCGGTGCCGCGGGGGGACCGATCGGAATCGACTGGCCGGGCGGAAGGTTAGGATTGCCCAGCAGGTTGTAGTCGAAGTACTGGCGGTCACGGCGGAACAAGCCGGAGAATTCGTAGAGCTTGCCCTTGGAAAAGTCCAGCTTGGCAAGGTTGTTCGAATCGCCGCCGAGCCCGCTGGTAAAGGCTTTCAAGTGATCGACGAGCGTGTTCTTCGTGCCCGGCAGCGCGCGCAGGTCATAGGACTCGCCCAGTATGCGCGGACCGGACTGCTGGTTGACCAGAGTGTCATACATGGCTCCGCTGCCGTCGACATTGGCCACATGTCCGCCCAGATCGATAGACTCATGAAGCGAGTAGCCGTCAGGCGCGGTCTGGTGAGACACAAATATTGGAAGCTGCGCGACGGCAGTGCCCGCCGTCAAAACCAAAATGGCTGCTGCCATGCCCCCGACAATGCATCGGGCCGCCTCAAGAGAATGCTTTTCACTCAGCAGCCGGGAAATCCATCCTGGGTTCATCATATTGAAAGCCGATTCCTATCTGAGGAACGCCGCATTCATGTTCGAACCATGAATATTGGTATGGCAGTTCGTACAAGTTATGGTTTCCGACGACCCCGCGCCCATTCCGTGAACCGTGTTGGCAGCTACGCCGCTGTGGCACTGGTTGCAGAGCGGGTTGATGGCCGGCATGTTCAGCAGGCGGGGGTTCTGGGAACCGTGCGGAGTGTGGCATCCCACACACCCTTCGGCCTTGACCGCGACGTGTTCATAGACGAACGGCCCGCGCGTCTCGGTGTGGCACTTGGTGCAGATCGCGTTCTGGTCGGCCGTGGACTTCAGGTTGTTGGCTCCGAAGGTGCCGTGCACGTCGTGGCAGTCACTGCACGTGATCAAGCCTTCGTTCACCTTGTGGTGGAAGGGCATATTGAAGGCCGGCTTCGTGTCGGAGTGGCACTGGAAGCAGAGCGTAGGCTGAGGAGCCTTCAGCAGCTTTTCTTCCTCCTTACCCTGATGAACGCTGTGGCAACTGATACAGCTGACCTTCGCCTTGGCGTGGGGTGAGCGGTCAAAGTTCGGGTGCGCTCCCGCGTGACAGGTCAGGCACGTGGCGTCAACCTCTTTAGCCGAGTGCTTCGCGGGATTGAATATCTTGCTCGTGTCGCCGCCGCCCGCCACGTGCTCGGCACCGGGACCGTGGCAGCCTTCGCAACCTTGATGGGAGGGTCCAGCTTTGGTGTTGAGTGTGGTCTTCCAGTGCGGCGTCTTCTCCCAGTTGTTGAAGATCTCTTCGTGGCACGTCTTGCAGGTGTCCGCTCCCACATACTTGGAGTCTTCAGGGGAGGGAGCAGCAGCCGCTGGTGCATTACTGGACGAAACACTTTTAGCCGGTGGTGGAGGGCTGGTCTGGCCAGAAATAAATGCCAGGCCCGCGACAAAAAACAAAACAGGAGACAGAAGAATCCGAGACACCTTCCAAATTCCCGGTATTCGCATTCGTACGCTCCTCGACTGCAGCGGATTATCCAAAAATGTGTTACGGGCCCAAGTTTCTGTGAAGAATCGTGCCTAAAGTCCCATCCTTAGGGAGCGCCCAGCATCGTCAACCAGAATTGCGCCGAAGAGACGAAGATCCGGACAGCAATTCCCATTTTCGAATTCTTGTGAACTCATGCAAGAAACAAGTCCATGCCAGCGGTTACGATCCGCTGCTAAAAAACAAGAAATACGCGAGTCGCAATCTTGCCGCTGTGCACTATTGCTCACTTTGGCGACAAAGATCGGGATCCGTTCCATCCAGGGAATTCAGGCCAAGTCATGGTGTGTCTGGAAAGGTAGTGCTCGGCTTGCGGGTATGCAGGTTGCGTTTCGCGCGGCTAAAATAGGTGGGAGAATCGGAACGATAAATGGGAAGGACTGTCCCGTTGAACTCTGTCTCTGCAATCATCGACGCGAAGATCAAGGAACTTGCGGACTGGCGCGGCAAGACGCTCGCGAAACTGCGCACAATTATTTACGACTCAGACCCTGAGATCATCGAAGAGTGGAAGTGGGTTAAGGCGACATCACCGGGTATTCCCGTGTTTTCCCACAACGGCATCGTCTGCACGGGAGAGACGTACAAGAACGTCGTCAAGATGACATTTGCCAAGGGAGCCGCCTTGCCCGATCCTTCCGGTCTGTTCAACTCCAGCCTCGAAGGGAATGTCAGGCGTGCCATCGACATTCACGAAGGCGACAAGATTGACGAGGCTGCCTTGAAAGATCTTATACGCGCTGCAGTGGCGCTCAATCTCAAAGGCAACGTCAAGACGAAGTCCAAAAATAAGTCCAAGCCGAAATCTAAGCCGTACTCCGGGCGAGCTTACAGTAAGCGCGCCGAATAGTATCAAAGCCGGCAGGGATGCCGAGTCTCCCATAGGAGTTCACCATGCGCGTTTATCGAGGAATCGTAGCAACTGCAGTGTTGTCCTTGGCAGCGGCCTGTGCTGCGCAGAATTATCACGTCGCCAATCATTGGAAACTCGGCGGGCAGGGTGGCTGGGACTACCTGGTAAGCGATGATTCCGCGCACCGTCTCTATATCACGCACAACTCGCGGGTCGAAGTCGTGGATACCACAACCGGCAAGTCGATTGGGGCAATCACGGGTCTAAAAAGTACGCATGGTGTCGCCCTCAACCCGGATGGCAAGACGGGGTACGTCAGCGATGGGGCGGGGAACGCAATTGTGGTTTTTAACCGCGCCGATTTTTCCATCCAAGCGACGGTTGCGGCGGGAACAAATCCTGACGGCATAGCGTTTGAGCCGGCGACGAAGACGGTTTGGGCGTTTAATGGACGCAGCACCGATGTGTCCATTATGGACGCCTCTTCCATGAAGGTTGTTGCCACAGTGCCGCTGCCGGGCAAACCGGAATTTCCGCAGGTCGACGAAAAGGGATCGGTGTTCGTGAACATCGAGGACAAGAATGAGATCGTGAAACTGGACGCGGCCAGTCGTAAGCCAGTCGCCACATGGCCCGTGGCGGGCTGCGAGTCGCCCTCCGGAATGGCGATTGACCGGGAGAAGCATCGACTCTTCTCCGTCTGCGACGGAGGAAAGATGGTGGTCGTCGATTATGAAACGGGGAAAGTGTTGGGCCTGGCTGCGATCGGCGATTCGCCCGACGCCGCCGGGTTCGATCCCAAGCACGGGCTGGCCTTTTCGTCGAACGGAGGCGATGGCACACTCACCATTGTGGATGCAAGTAAGTCGGGTTTTCCGGCACTGCAAACTGTGAAAACAGAGAACGGAGCGCGGACCATGGCCTTGGACGCGTCGACCGGCCGAGTCTACCTGGTGACCGCACAGTTCGGGCCGCCGCCCGCCGCCACCGAAGCGATGCCACATCCGCGGCGCAGTGTCGTGCCGGATAGTTTCGAAGTGATTGTGGTCGAGCCGTAGACGAACTTTTTCATCGCAACAAGATGCCCTACAAGTGTCTTCGCGTTGTTCACAATTCATGCAACTGTTCAATTTTGAACAGTATCCAGCGTGCTGATTGCGGCATACTGCGAGACACTTGGAGGTTCGCCAATGACGTTTGTAGAACAACATCTGAGTTTTCGGGAACAACCCCTCGAACACAGAGTTCTGCTTGTAGATGACGACGATGCCGTCCGCGAAATGGCAACCCGAACGTTGGAAAACAAGGGATTCGTGGTGGTCGCGGCATCCGGGGTGACGGAGGCTCTGAAGTTGATCACCACAGAACCCTTCGACGTCCTTGTCACCGACTTGCATATGCCGAACCCCGCCGACGGCTTCACCGTGGTTACGGCGATGCGCCATTCACAGCCCAACGCGACGACCGTGATCGTCAGCGGCTATCCTGACGTGCAGGGCGCGATGGACACGATTCGCCTGCAGGCGGACGAAATTATCATGAAACCCGTCGAATTCAACAGTCTGGCTGAGGTTTGCCGGAACCGGGTGATGGCGCGGAAGCCGGCTACCCGTGAAAAAAAGGAACGGGTGAGTGCGATCCTGCACCGCTGCGTCCCCGAGATCGTTCAGAACTGGTTGGCTCGGACCAAAGAATGCCCGGAACTCAAACACATGACGCTCGGCGACAAAGAACGAACGGGATATCTTGGGCAACTGATCGAAGACCTGGTGGAGCGTCTCGCCAAGTCCAGCAGTTCTTCGAAGGATGGAGATTCCATTCCGTCTGCTTCGGCCGCGATTCATGGCAGGCTGCGATATCAGCAAAACTATAGCCCCGCGATGCTGGTCCAAGAGTCGCGGATTCTCCAGGTCACGCTGTTCGGCACGTTGCAGGAGAATATGGGTATGCTGGATTTCAGTTTGTTGTTGCCCGATGTGATGGCGATCGCCGACGAGGTGGATGCGCAATTGACGCAAATGGTAGAGAGTTACATGACGGAATTGGGAAAGGCGGCGGCAGCGTAGTACGAATTCTTACTTCCATCTGCTCGACGCGGGAAAAGTCGGATCTTAGGTTGGTTTTGAAAAAGGCATCGCTACAGCAGCGCCCTCATCAGAAAAATCTATGGGACTTTAGCCACTGAGGCGCTCCGGACCCGGACAAGTCGGCGCTTTTCCGCAAACTCTTTCATTCGTGCCGTAACTACGCCGCAAGGCTCACTCCCGGTCCATTGCTCCGTCATGGAAAAAAGGCGGTGCGACGTGCGCCCTCGGAGAGAGGAACTGTTCGCACCGCCAAAGGGAATATCCTGCCGCCACCCACCTCGGGGGAGGGATTTACCAGGCAGGCGACCCCTTATTTACCCTAAGAACGAGAAGCATATCGCCAGCTTTGGGTGCCGTCTGTTCAATATTGGACATTTTCGAAAAAGAAGCTGGCAATAAGGACTCGGGAATAAGAAATTCGCCCAACAAAAACGGATCTTCGTTTACATTCCTGGGTTTACATTGCTGCGTCCGACCGCGACGCCGACAGACTCACCATGGTTTGCCAGCCGCGTGGGCTGAAAGACGCGGTTCCGGAGGGTCGCCGCGCAGTTTGGCGGCAACCTGATCAACCGGCAGGGGTTTGCAAAAATAGTAGCCTTGAATCTCGTCGCACTGATGTTCCCGCAGGAATGACATTTGCGCTTCGTTCTCGACGCCTTCCGCGATCACCTTGAGATTCAGGCTCTTCGCCATGCTAATGATCGCGGTGGTGATGGCTGCGTCATCCGGCCTCACCGCGATGTCGTTGATGAATGCGCGGTCGATTTTCAGCTTGCTGACGTGAAACTGCCGCAAGTAGCTGAAGCTGGAGTAGCCCGTTCCAAAGTCGTCGATGGCCAGGGTGACTCCCAGGGCCTTTAACTCTTCAACGACGGAGAACATCACGTCGGCGTTGGCGAGCAGCAGGCTTTCGGTGAGTTCGAGTTCGAGATAGCGCGGGGCTAAGCCCGTCTCCGCGAGCACAGTTCGAATCATTTTGCAGAAGCCTTCTTGACGAAACTGGACGGCCGATACATTGACTGCCAGTGAAACGGGAGGAAGTCCCTCGTCTTGCCACTTCCGCGCCTGTCGGCAGGCCGTCCGGAGCACCCACTCTCCGATGGGCATGATCAGTCCGCTATTCTCGGCAATTCGTATGAACTTGTCGGGCGGTATCAGGCCCATCTCCGGATGCTGCCAGCGCAGCAGTGTTTCCAGCCCCGTAATCCTGCCGGAAGCAATCTCCAACTGCGGTTGGTAGACGAGAAAGAGTTCTTCTCTCCCCAATGCCATTCGTAAGCTGTGCTCAAGGGTCAACCGCTCCACAACTTCGTCATTCATGTCGGAGGTGAAAAAGCGAAAATTGTTGCGTCCATTTTCTTTGGCGGAGTACATCGCGGCATCGGCATTCTTGGTGAGCGTCTCGCCGTCCGCGCCATGTTCAGGAAAGATGCTGATGCCAAGGCTGCAGCCGATACTGATGGGATTGCCCTGAACGATGAATTCAGCAGTCATCGAATCCATCAGTCGCTCCGCCGCCACCGCCGCATCCGGTATATCTTTCACCTGAGTTAGCATGATCAGGAATTCGTCGCCACTCAGACGCGCGACTGTATCTTGTTCACGTCCCCAGGTCTTCAGTCGTTCGGCGACGGCTTGCAGAAGTAAGTCGCCGACGGAATGACCGAGCGAGTCATTGACGTTTTTGAAGCGGTCGAGATCGAGGAAGAGCAACGCGACTTTGTACTTATGCCGGCGCGCGTCAGCCAGCGCCTTCGACAGCCGATCTTGCAGCAGCGTTCGGTTGGGAAGACCGGTCAGCGCGTCATAGTAGGCTAAGAATCGTACCTGCTCCTCGGCAAGTTTACGGTCGGTGATATCGCGAAAATACCAGATGCGACCGCGATACTGGCCCTTCGAGTCGCTCAGAGGCGCGGAGTACCGGTCAAAGACCTTACCGTTTTTGAGTCTCAGCTCATCCCGGCTCTTCTCGGTTCGATGAGAATAGAGGTATTCGACCTTTTGGACGAAGGTTTCCGGGTCCTCAACCTGACCGGTAATGTATTGACGCACAATGAGGTGTTCTCGAGTGCGCAATACATCTTCTGGGATGCCAAAGTTAACTCCAAACTGCCGGTTGGCCAGAACGATATGATTGGACTCGTCGACTGCGAGAATGCCATCCAGGGTGGTTTCGGCTTGCGCCTCCAGCAGCGCATTTTTGAATAAAAGAGATTCTTCCGCCTGTTTTCGTTCGGTGATATCGCGCACGGTGGCCAGCAGCGTGGGGCGCCCGCTCAATGTCAACGCCGTGAGACACACCTCGCAGGGAAAAATTTCTCCATTCTTACGCTTGTGTAGCCACTCAAAACGCTGCATGCCCTCCCGAAACGCGGCAGCGATCTTTTGTTCGGCTGCGACTCTGGAAGAAGCGCCATCCACTTGCTGGGGGGGCGAGATGTCGGCGGGATGCAGCCCAAAATCTCCTTGAGGGTATCCGAACATCCGGAGCGCCGCCGAATTCCAATTAATAAAACCCGTTTCGTCCATCAGCCAGTTCGCGTCGGACGAGTCCTCGAACAACACCCGATACTTGTTCTCGCTGTTCTGCAACATCTCCTGGGAGCGTTTTCGCTCCGTGATGTCTTGCTTGATGGCAATGTAGTACCGGTTCGCGGGATCATCGACCTCGCGCATGACCGGCGTGATGGTCATCTCTTCGATGTAGTTTGTTCCATCCTTGCGACGGTTAACCAGTTCCCCGGTCCAGACCTTACCCGCCAGGATGGTTGACCAGAGCGTGGCATAAAAGCTTTTGGGCTGTAATCCAGACTTAAGCAGGCGAGGGTTCTTGCCCAATACATCTTCTTTGCTGTAGCCGGTCATGGCGGCAAACGCCGAATTCACCCATACGATCTTGCCCTCGTAGTCTGCAATGAGAATTGCGTTGGCAGCAGCTTCTAAGGCTACGGACTGCAATTGCAATTGCTCCTCAGAGCGCTTGCGCAGAGTAATGTCGCGGGTAATTGCAGAAGCCCCGGTGACCCGGCCACTCCCGTCTTTAATGGGAGAAATCGTCAAACACACATCCAGGATCGAGCCGGCTTTGGTCAGGCGTTGAGTATCAAGGCCCTCGATGGATTGTCCATCGCGTAACCGATTCATGATGGACGGTATTTCCGCTTGCCTATCGGGAAGCGACAAAAAAGAGACGTGTCGCCCCACCGCTTCGTCCCGGGTGTAACCAAACATTTTTTCCGCCGCCCGGTTCCAACTGGTAATGACGCCGTCAAGATTTTTTCCGACGATGGAATCTTCCGAGAATTCCACGACCGACGCCAGTCTCTGGAGTGTTTCCTCCCCCGCCTTTCGCACAGAGATGTCCGAAATCAGGCCGGTGGCAACCAGCGAGCCGTTGCAGTCGATGGTGGCGATGGCCCGATCGTGTGCCCAAAACCATTCACCGTTTTTTCTCCGGGCGCGACACTCGATATCGTAGGGTTTTCCCTCGTGAAGGAGTTCTTCAAATGCCTTCCCCACCATCTCTTTATCGTCAGGGTGGACCGAGTTGAACCAAAGGGAGTCTCCCTCCTTACGAAATTCCTCGGCCGTGTAACCCGTGATCGTTTCGACCTGGGGGCTGACAAAAATTACATTGCCCTTGGCATCGGTCTTCCAGACGACTTCCGGGATATTCGATACCAGCAGCCGGTATTGTTCTTCGCTGTAGCGTAGGTCGACCTCCGCTTGCTGTAGCTTCGTGCGATCGGCATCGGATCCGGAATTCGATCCCCCATCAGATTTATGGGTGTCGCCGTCCCACTCCTCGTTTAAGCGCGCATCCGCACCCGAGCTAAAATCCGGCATATTCGCCATATCCGGGCCGGTGCGTCCAGCGACCCCCGCAGAAGTGTGCTGCGGACGCCGCAAACGTCCGGCGTCATTAGATCTATCGGCAGTTAGTGGCGGCGTCTTAGCAGTGGCTCCAGGATTGCTTGCCGGAACCGGCGAAAGGGCTGAGCGAAGCGGCTTGCGGGAGAGCAATCCGAAAATGGGCAGGAAAACCACACATGCGCACAGCAGCGGCGCAGCAAGATGCGGCGGCCAGCCGGAAAGACGCGGAACGGTAATCTGCCTGAATCCCTCAAGCATCGCTGCGAGCGACAGGGATATGGTTGCGCTGCGAAGAATCCGCATCGGTGTGGGCTGCAGGAACATGAGTCCTCAGAAGGGCAGGCCGGGGGAGGGCTTGCGACTGCCCTCCCAGTTTGCATCCCGGCAACCGTTCTGTTGTTCCGGCTAAGCTCTTGAGGTGATTGGTTCTACCTCGATTATGCGGAAACGCAAGGGCATCCAGTCGTCTGCACCGTAGACACAGTTCTAATTATTGGACGGTCTCGCCAGTCGCGAGCATTCGTTGGGTTTGCGCAATTCCCATGTCATCCTGAGCGGAGAAACTACCTGGCGCAACGGGAAGTAGTCTCGGAGTCGAAGGACCCCTACGAATCTTAATCTCCTACGCCAGAAAAACCTTGCGATGCAGCAAGACTCACTCTTCCTCGTTCTCGTTCGAAGCCTCAGCCGCGATAAACGCGGTCGACACCCTTCACTGGAATTCAAGCATGACAATCTCAGGATTCGATCCCAGGCGCAGCGGCGGTCCCCAAGTTCCGGCGCCGCTCGAGGTGAAAACTTGCATCGTTCCGATGCGGCTCAAGCCATAGACAAACCGGCGGTACATTCGCCGCGCCATCCAACTCCAAGGGATAAATTGCCCGAGGTGTGTGTGGCCGGACAGCTGCAACGACACGCCGGCAGCTTCCGCGATCTCGGGACGATCGGGAGCGTGAGTCAGCAGAATGCTTGCCCGGTCCCGATCCAGACGGGCATCTTTAAGAGCCGAGGCCAGGTGCGTATCCCTGGTCGCATTGGCGTAGGGGACGCCAACGATCTGCAAACCGTCGACTTCGACTTTTTCGTTGCGGAGAACGCGCACACCGGCTGCTGAAATGGCATTCAGATACTTGCTGTCGTCGCCGAATTGCTCGTGATTTCCGGCGACAAAATAGACTCCGAAGGGTGCTTTCAGTTTGTTGAGTGGTTCGGCGGCCCGGCCCGCGTCAATGGCCGTTCCGTCATACAGGTCCCCGGCAATAAAAATTGCGTGCGGCTCCTCTTTCAATATCTTGGCCACCATCCGCCGCAGAAAGATGCCGTTTCGCACTGGACCCAGATGCACATCGCTGATGAGTGCCGCTTTGCGTCCACGCCATGCCTCGGGCAGGTTGGCCAACTGCACCGTCGTCCGCGTGATTCGAGTCCAACTCGCATTGAACACTCCATAGAGGCCGGTGGCAATCGCCGCCGAGTAGAGCCACTCCACAATGCGATGAAAGTTCACCTGCATACCAGCAAGCCGGGTAACTCCAAAGATGATCCAGGAAGACAGCGCCGCTAGAAAGAGGAAGCTGACGAGACCCAACCAAACCGCAGCGACTTTATAAAAGGCGCGTACCGCTGGGTTCGTGAAGCGAAAGACCAGAAGAGAAGCGGCAACAAAGCTTATCGATAAAAACGCGACCGCCAACTCAATCCAAAGTGCGCTACGGGTGTACCGCGCGGGCCATGAAAAGCTCCAGGTGGAGTAAAGGAAAAGATGGGTCAGGAAAAGAACTGTCTGGATCACTACAATGAAACCGAGCAAGCGTCTTGCGCGCATGAAGCATTAGATTCAGGTCTACCCGCCAAGGATTGCACCTTATTTCAGGGCTGGCACATCTTAAACTAGGCGTCCTTAGCGTCAATATTGGCAAAGGATTCGAAAATGTCTCGCGTATTCATTACAGGTTCCTCCGATGGACTCGGCCGCATGGCAGCCCAGTTGCTAGTCGAACGAGGGCACAAGGTCGTCTTGCACGCTCGCAACGAACGCCGAGGACAGGAAAGTCTGAGCGCTGTTCCGGGAGCCGAAACTGTAGTCATCGGCGATCTTGCCAGCATTGCTCAGACCCGGGGAGTGGCCGACCAGGTCAACCGGCTGGGCTCATTCGACGCCGTAATTCACAATGCCGCCGTCGGATATCTTGAACCCCGCCGCATCGCGACCGAAGATGGCCTTTCTCATATTTTTGCGGTGAACACACTGGCGCCTTACTTGCTGACCGCACTCATTCACAAGCCGAAGCGCCTCGTCTACCTTAGCTCTGGTTTGCACAAAAACGGTGATCCCAGCTTGAAAGATCTGCAATGGGAGAACCGTCCCTGGCAAGGCACGCAGGCGTATTCGGATAGCAAATTTCATGACGTGTTACTGGCATTCGCGGTGGCGCGGCATTGGCCCGATGTTCTTTCGAACGCCTTGGAGCCGGGCTGGGTGCCGACCAAGATGGGTGGGCCGGAAGCGCCCGACGATTTGGACGCGGGACATCGAACCCAGGTCTGGCTTGCGGTGAGCGAGGATCCGGCCGCGACTGTTACGGGAGAATACTTCTACCACTTGCGTTTGCGCCCGCCGAATCCAGCTACCCGTAATCCCGAGTTGCAGGAGAAGTTGCTGGACGCCTGCGAGCGGATTTCGGGTGTGGCGTTACGAGAGGACACGAGCCATCCCGAACGAAGCCGACAGTCGGCGTAGCGGCACGTCCATAAAGCGATTCCATATTTACATATTCCATTGTTTCCATAAGGATAAGGAGAAGAAATGAAGCTCACGGGAAATACAATTTTCATCACAGGTGGCGGATCGGGCATCGGGCGCGGCTTGGCCGAGGCTCTGCACAAACTTGGCAACCAGGTCATCATCTCGGGACGTCGCAAGGGCCATCTCGCCGACACCGTCAAAGCCAATCCCGGCATGCAATCGATCGAACTCGATGTCGCAGACCCGGCCAGCATCGCAACGGTTGCGAAAAAACTGATCGGCGACTATCCCAAGTTGAACGTGCTGATCAACAACGCCGGCATCATGAAGATGGATGACGCCGGAGGACACATCGATGAGAACGCGATGGTCTCGATTATCACTACAAATTTGATGGGCCCGATTCGTCTGACTTCGGCGCTGATCGATCACCTGAAGAAGCAGAGTTCGTCCACCGTAATCAACGTCACCTCTGGGCTGGCGTTCGTGCCGTTGGCGATGACCTCCGTGTACTGCGCGACGAAAGCAGCGATTCATTCCTACACCCTTTCACAGCGTTACTTATTGAGGGGAAGTTCTGTGCGGGTTCTGGAACTGGCGCCGCCTTGGGTAAAAACGGAATTGATGGGTGCGAATGACGATCCTCGGCAGATGCCGCTTCAGGAATTTATCGACGAGACCATGAAAGTTCTCGGCACGGATTCCGACGAAATTCTTGTGGAGCGCGTCAAGATCCTCCGCAACAATGTCGGACCCAACGAAAATGCCTTCGTGACTCAGTTCAATGACATGCTGGCAGCACAACATCCTGCACATCCTGAAGAGGTTTCAGCCTAAGTAAATTCGCCAGGCCCGCTCCGAGCGTGAGTCGTTTTCACGCCGGAGAGGGCTGGCAAAGATTCTTCCACCTGCCCGCGCCTTTACTTCTTTGCGTATCCCACAAGACACACTGTGTATCGCGTCCCACGGCGCGCTACTGCAACCGCGCCGTCGTGATCGTTTCCTTTCTTCGAATTGAGCTTTGGTCCGCATCTTGCTTTCTATTTGCAGCGTGATCTGCGCGGTTTATAGTGCTCTGTTCTGAAGAGAAGAATTATGAAGCCATTCATCGGATCGTTTCGAACGGCGCTGGTAGTTGCCATTCTTCTCTTACTCGTCTACGGGACCTTCGTAATTCTGAGAGTCTCGCGTGTGCTGCACTCAGCCGGAGACGATGTCCGTGCCGAACGCGAAATTCGTTTCGATGTTCGGCCTATGCCCGTTCCAGTCTCAACGGACTTCGAGCCGATCAGTTCTACAGCCGTATTTCTTCAGGCAGCGCGGTTTCAAAATCATCTCTACGTCGCCGGCCCCGCTGCGCTGATTGAATATGACTCGAGCGGCGCAATGTTGCGGCAATTTGCCGTCGGCCGCGACCTCCCCGGATCACCACTGATCGCTTTGGCGCCAGCTGTAATGTCCGATGCGCGCGAACCGGAACTCGTCCTGGCGACCGCCGATGCGGGACTGCTCGCCTTCAATGGCCGCACTTTCCGGGAGATTATTCCGTACGATCCCGAGGCTCGTGCCGTCACGGTAATCTTGCCGGTGGCCTCAGGCCATCTTCTAATCGGTACCAAAAAGCGCGGGCTGCTCATCTATGACGGCAAGCAGATTACGGTCTTTCATCCGACTGTAAAAGATGTCTACGTGACCGCGCTGGAGGGAACTGAATCCGATTTGTGGGTGGGGACGCTCGATCACGGAGTTTTACATTTCCACGCCGGGCAAACAGACGCATTCACCGAATCGGATGGCATGCCCGATCGCCAGATAACTTCGCTCGCGGTTTCCGGCGACGCGGCCTATGTCGGGACCCCGCTTGGAGTAGCGATCTTCACCGCGAGCCGTTTCTCACGCGTAGTTGCCACCGGAGTGCTTGCGACTGCCTTACTCGCGACTCCGGTTGAGCTATACGTCGGATCGGAAGATCAAGGTGTGACCCGCATTCCGCTTGCGCCACGTCGCTCTAACTCCGTTCCCAACGGGGACATCGGCCCCGAGTCGAAACTCGCCGAGGTCCGGCAACTCTTCACTTCGGGCGATGCCGTATTTGCCGTTTCCCGCACTGGTCTCTACGAGATGAACTTGCGCGGATTCGGATGGCGCCGTGTGCTTGAGGCGGATTCTGCAACCCTCAGCGATCGCAATATTTCCGCTCTCGCGGCCGATACCACCGGTCGCCTCTGGGTCGGTTACTTTGACCGAGGAATCGATCTGTTGTCGGCGGACGCAGGCCGCGCGATCCACGTAGAAGACGAACACGTATTTTGCGTCAATCGAATTTTGCCAGACGCGAAGGCCGGATCGGTCGATGTTGCGACCGCGAACGGCCTGGTTCGTTTTAATAACTCCGGCAGCGAAGAACAAGTGTTGACGCGCGCCGACGGGCTCATCGCGGACCACGTTACCGACGTCGCTGCCTATCGCGATGGCCTGGCGCTCGCAACTCCAGCGGGACTGACTTTTCTCGACGCGACCGGTGCCCGGAGCCTGTACGCGTTTCATGGCCTGGTGAATAACCACGTTTACGCGCTCGGTGTCTCTGGCGACGAACTCGTTGCAGGCACCCTGGGCGGCCTGTCCATCCTTAATAAAGGAGACGTTGCGGCGAACTACACGACTGCAACTTCAAACCTGAAGCACAACTGGATCACTGCCGTCGTACCGGTGGGCGCGGAGTGGATGGTTGGAACCTACGGCGCCGGAATTCTGGGCCTCGACCGCGCCGGACGCTTTCATTCGTTCGAAACGGGTTCGGGCGCATTCGAAGTGAATCCGAACGCGATGTTGGTTACGGAAAAGTTTGTGCTGGCAGGAACTCTGGGGAAAGGTCTGTATGTTTGCGACCGGCAATCGGGACGCTGGTTTGTGATCAATTCAGGCTTACCCTCGCTGAACGTAACCGCTCTTGCCCTGGGCAATGGCTACATCTACATCGGCACGGATAACGGACTCGTCCGCATTCCAGAACAGAAGTTGCACTCATGAAGAAATTTGCGATTTTAGTTTTCATTTTGACTGCGACGTTGACGCTGCTGTCGAGTTTGCTCACTGCCGACGCCGGCATTCTGATACCGCGCGATAAGCAGCAACCCGACGCTGCCATCCTCTCGCTCGAGGAAATGGAAATTACGGTTCGAATCGATAACGGCGATGCCCGCGTTTTCGTCAAACAGATCTTCGCCAATCACACCGTAAGAATTGAAGAAGGAAATTACGTCTTCGCGCTTCCCAGCCACGCAACGATCTCCGATTTCGCCACATGGGACGGTCCCACGCGAATTCCCGCAGTCATACTTGAACGCAAGCGAGCCGAAGAAATCTACAACCAGTTGAAGCAGCAGTCGATAGACCCCGGCCTGCTGCAAATGGGCGAACGCGGCTCTGAGGAAGCGAAGCGCACATCTGTCTTTAGCGCGCGCATCGTTCCCATTCCTGCCTTCGGAACCAAGCGCCTTGAAATCGAATATCACGAATCGATTCCCGTCGAGAATTTGAAGTCCTACTTCGCCATCCCTCTGCGCCCGGACGCGTATCAGGCACAATCGGTCCACCATCTGCGCATCAATTTCGAACTTCGGTCGGCGCATCCAATTCGCAATTTCCAAGCGCCCGCCAAGAGCTTCGTCCTGCAGATCGATCAGAAAAATGAGCATGCCGTTCGCGGCCACTTCGAAGGAGAAAACGTAAATCTGGGCGAAGACTTTGTTACCACCTATGATCTCGATCCTTCAGCCTCTGACACGCTGCAGATTCTGACCTACCGCAATCCGGTAAGCGGCAAGCCTTCGCCTACCGAGACTGCTCCTGTTCGCAGCACGAACGAAGCTGGATTCTTTGAAACAGAAGCGCTGCTCGGGTTTGGGGGGAATTACATTCCAGCGAATCCGGCGAGCGGCTCTGCGCCGAAGGCAACGCCAGCTTCGACGATAACCGGTTCGTCGAAGACCGTGATCATTCTTTTCGATACTTCGCTTTCGATGCAGTGGGAGAAGCTTGAGCGCAGCTATCAAACTCTGGAAACTCTCTTGCGTACGCTCCATCCCAACGACCACTTCAGCCTCGTTCTCTTCAACTCGGAGACGAACGTTCTGCCTCTGAGTTCCGCTGATGGCCCAAGCGTTCAACACGCCATCGATTTCGTTCGCGCCAGCCGTCTGCGCGGCGGCACTGACATGCAGCGCGCGCTCGATGCAGGGCTGCACCAAGCCGTTTCTGCGGGCGCGTCCAACTCTTATCTGGTCATTCTGAGTGATGGCGGCGCGACGCGGGGCCCGATCACGAACGGGAAACTCGCCGCGTGGTACGCCTCCGCTTGGAAGCAGCTACCGGAGGCGAAGCGCCCACGTACGTACATTCTGGCGGTCGGCGACGATGCCAATTTGCCACTCTTCCGTATGCTCGCCCGGCAGGATGGCGTTCTTGAACATGTTCTTTCGACCGAACCGATGGAATTCAAACTGAATTCGTTTCTTTCGAAGATTGGGCGCAGTCCAGTGGGGCAGCTTGATTTAGCGTGCGCGCCAGAGAGTGCCGTAGGTGCCGTCTATCCGCTGCAAGCTACCACGTTTTCCGGATCGCTCGCTTCGTGGGTCGGACGATATCAGCAGCCGCAGGAAAACGTGAGTTTCAAAGTGCATGGCGTGCGCGATGGCGCCCCGATGGAAATGACAGGGAACGTCAATTTCCCACGAGAGTCTTTCGATCACCCACAACTGCCGCGCCTCTGGGCGCGGGCCCGCGTCGATGCCCTCCTGGAAAAGATTGAGCGGGACGGCGAAGACCAAGCGACGATCGACGAGATCATTGCACTTGCACGCAAATATAAATTCGTCACGCCGTACACGTCGTTCCTGGCCGTGCCGCGCGCGTTACTGCGCCCGCGGGTCATCCGCCCTGGCGATCCCGTACTGCGCGTCAAAACGGACGAGTCGATAATTTCTGTCGTCGCACTTTTTCCGTTCGGATTGGTCCAGCCCTTACGCTATCTGTCGTCCGAAGATGTATGGCAGACGCGCTTCCTTGCTCCCGCCGACATGCAGGACGGAACATATTCTGTCCGCCTTATTCTGCGTGATCGTTTGGGGCAAACCTACCGCGAGGCCGAGACGTTTGTGATTGCCAGCAAGCCGCCCGTAGTCGAGGTCAAACTCGACAGCAAGCGCTTTCATCGCGGCCAGGCGATCGCTATAAGAGTGCAATCTTCACAGAGCACGCGTTCTCTGGTAGCGCGGATCGAAGGAGCCGCTCCAGTCGAGCTCAGATGGAATCCGCAAGCCGCGGCCAGCACTGGCGAGTTGGTCATTCCCGAGCAAACCGTTCCCGGACCTTACAAGCTGACCGTAACCGGCGAAGACATTGCTCACAACATTGGAACCGGGGAGGTGCAAATTGAAGTCCTTCCTTAATTTATTTCGCAGGCGCGCAAGCAAGCTCGCACTGACCGGAACACTTGCCCTGGTCTGCGCAGTCTCCGCACTTGCGGAACTGCCTTCATGGATTCGCAACATCGAAGCCTCGAGCGCTCTCGAAGCAGTCTTCTTTCGGATGATGTCCTTGCCGGCCGGCGCTGTCCTATTTCGGCGTCCCCCAAAAGAGACGGGGCCCGCGCTGGCCGATCTCATCAAGAGCCAACCGCGCAACGCCGAGCTTTACTCTTTGCGCGCTCTTGAAGATGAACAGGAACTCGACTTCATCGCCGCTGAATCCGATTGGAAGTCCTACGTCGACAATTCGTCCGACAAGATTACCGGTCAGTTGGCGCTGGCCGATTTCTACCATCGACGACTGCGTTCCGCGGACGAAATTCAAATACTCTCCCTCATCGCGAATTCTTCGCCTGCATCGACCGAACGACTCACGCCGCCGGCAGAACAGAGTTCATGGCAGGCGTTTGAGCGTATATTCCGCGTGATTCAAGCCCAAGGATTCACGAAAGAAGATTCAATCGTCCAGTATCGCGCCTGGGTCGCGCGCTATCCGCATGAGCCTTCGATCTACGCGCGCTATTTGAAATTTCTGGTGGAGCAAAAAGACTATACCGCTGCCCAGCAACTGATCGCCGCCTACGGCAAGCAGTTTCCGGACGACCAGATTTTCCCCACAAAGGCAAAGGCGACGGTCGAATACAACCGTGGCTCCGTCCGCGAAGGCTTGGCGATTTACGAACAAAGTTTTCAGCCGTTGTGGGATCCCGAGCTGGTCAAGAGTTATTTTGATCTATTACGCGAGACGCAGAACCTGCGCAAGTTTCTGGACCAGGCTCACGCCACGCTCAACTCGAATCCAGAAGACCTGAAGGCAACAGCTCGTGTTTTTTATTACTACCAGCAGGAGGGCAAGCTCGATCTGGCGCAGCAGGCGATTGCCGATTTTCGTATGCGCAAAGAACAACGCAAATCAGGGTGGACTTCGCAAGAGCTTTCCGTGTGCGCCCGCCTTCTGGAAGACATTCACAATTATCCAGAGTCAGCGCGCTACTACTTCGCGCTCTATAACAGTCAGGGAAACCCAAACGCGCAGGAACAAGCTATCGCAGGTCTGACGAATCTGCTTCTAACTGCTCCCGAGACCCCCATCCGAATTGGTTCGGGAGATCTCTCGATGTATCGCGATATTGCCACCGTCGACCAGGGACCCGGCTACCTGAACGGAATGCTATCGCTGATTCTGAACACAACCCAGCCCGCGTCGGCTTACTCCGAGGAGGAGCAACGTGCCGAGCCCTACTTCCACCGCGCTCGTGCCGCCGAGTTGCTCACCTTGCTAGATACAAAGTTCCCGGACTCCGGCTCGCGTCCGGAATTGCACGCGAAGCTGCTTGCTTATTATTCCGGAGCGGCAGAGAGCGACGCTGTAGTCGCTGGCGGACGCCAATTTCTCGCCACCTTTCCCCAGGCTCCGCAACGCACGGATATTGCGTTGCTGATGGCCGACGCTTATTCGCGGAAAGGCGACGCTGCAAGTGAGTTTGCGATCTACGATTCGGTGCTTCAAGAGTTGGCCTCGCGAGCGGAGAACCTTCCACTCGGATCGAGGGCTGACGGACTGCAGTCGAGTGATTACCTGACCGAAACGCGGAACGCCGAAGAGGCAGAGACAAACGACGCAGCCGACGAGTCAACGGTGCCACAAGAAGGAAGACAAGTACGCGGAAGCAGCCAGGCATTCCAGGTTGCAACCACCCCGTCGACCTCGCCGCAATCCGGGCCCCGTTCGCCGGAGTACGCCCGTGTTCTGGAGCGTTATCTCGCGCGACTTGTCGAGCTGAAGCAGATTCCGAGAGCACTCGCCGTGCTGCGCAAAGAGATCGACCGGAATCCGGATGACCCCGGCCTTTACCAGCGGCTCGCCGTTTTCCTCGATCAAAATCAGTTGGGTGCCGAACAGGAAGAGGTGTACCGGCGCGCGATTGCTCACTTCAACGACCGGTCGTGGTATGACAAACTGGCTCGCTTCTATTTGCGGTACAAGCGAGATGCAGAGTTCGAACAGCTGACGCGCGACGCCGTCAAGAGCTTTAACGGCACCGACCTCGAACGCTATTTCGACAACAACCGTTGCAGCGCGGAACTCTATCTCCGATTGAACCAGTACGCGCACCAGCGTTTTCCGCACAACCCGGTCTTCGTCCACAATCTGTTGTCAGCCTACGAGTGGACCGTTACGCGCGATCCCGTGGCGTGGGAGGCTCTGATTCGCCAGCACTGGTTTGAAGAAACCGGTCTCCGCAACGAATTCTTTGAATTTCTTTCGCGTACGGGCAAGTTAGAAATCGAACTGAGCGCGTTACGCCAGAGCGCGCCCGAGGCCGCAAGTTGGGACAAGAATCCAGCGGCCGCCGACTTCTTTGCGAACGCTAATTTATGGAGCTCCCATTTTGAGGAGAGTGCGCCCGCGCTTAAGTCGCTTACGGCGCAATATCCGGCCGAACCAGAAATTGCCCATACGGCTTCGTCAGTCTATCGCTCGCTAGCCTACTTCGACGCGGACGACACGGCGATCGCCTCCAAGATTGAAGACAATTTTCTGCAGGCGAATCCTGGAAATATTGAAACACTAACTCGAATTGGAGACATCTATTCCGACCGCGAGCGGTTAGCGCAAGCTGCTCTTTATTGGGAGCGCATTCCCCGCGTCGCTCCCGGTGAGGCCGGAGGATACCTGGAGGCCGCGACCATTTACTGGGATTACTATGACTTCGATAACGCGCTACGTTTGTTGAAACAGGGTCGCGATCGCCTTTCGAATCCAACGCTCTATGCTTACGAAGCAGGCGCGATTTATGAAAACAAGCGCGATTATCCGCAAGCCATCGAAGAATATGTGAAAGGGGCGCTGGCGTCGTCCGCGGATTCACCGGCTGGCCTGCGCCTGCTTGCCCTGGCACGGCGCCCGAAGTTCCACGATCTGGTCGATCAAAGCACGGGCAAAATTGCGGACCCATCGAACCTGTCGATGCGGGCCGTCTATTTGCGCGTACAAATTCTCGAAACGCAAAATCGTAAACCGGAGATCGAAGCTCTTCTCGACCAGATCGCGACCAGCGCAACCTCAATCGAGCAAGCAGAAGACATCGAAACTCTGGCCCAACAGAAGTCGCTCGAAGCCGTTCGCCAGCACGCGTTGGAGCGTCAAGCGGTTCTTTCCGTCGACCCAGTCGCTCGCCTGCAATTGCGTTACTCGTTGATTCGTTTGTACGAAGGCCGCAAAGACTTCGCGTCCGCTCAGAAAAATGTAGAAGCGTTGTACCACGAGAATCCGAAGATCCTGGGCGTAGTCCGCGCCACCGTTGACTTCTACTGGCGGACGAAGAATTATCCCGAAGCGATTTCTGTTTTGCTGCAGGCTGCGAAGGATTCCAATCCAGACCTGAAAATTCAGTTCACCTACGAAGCAGCGCGCAAGTCGACTGATGCGAAGCAGTACCAACAGGCCCGGGAGTTGCTCGCCCAGCTGTTGAAAGACGCTCCGTACAACGGCGAATACCTCGTCGCCTTGGCAGACACCTACGCGCAGGCCGGAGACGATCAGGGCCTGAAACAGTTCTATACCGATAAAATCGCCCTCTTCCGCGCGTCGACTCTCGGCGCGGACGCACGCGAGGCTCAAATCGCCACATTACGCCGGGGTCTGATCCCAGCACTCACGCGCATGAAAGACACTACAGGGGCGGTCGATCAATACATCGAGCTTATCAATAATTTTCCAGAAGACGACGGGCTGGTTACCGAGGCGGCGCTTTATGCGCTACGCTATCAACGCCAGCAGCAACTGGTCGACTTCTATACGAAGACCGTCGCGCAATCGCCGCGTGACTACCACTGGCCGATGGTTTTAGCGCGCATCCAAACCAGTTTAGAAAATTATCCTGCGGCCATCGACACCTATGCGAAGGCGATCGCCGTTCGGCCCGATCGTGTCGACCTTTTTACCGCGCGTGCGGGCCTCGAAGAACGTCTGATGCGTTTCGATGACGCCGTGTCCGACTACCAACACATCTATCAACTTGCTTACAAAGATCCGCAGTGGATGGAGAAGGTCGCCCTTCTGCGTGCGCGCCAGGGAAAAACGAACGAGGCAGTTGCTGCACTGAAGATCGATCTCATCGATGGCCATCCCGAAAGCGCGGCGAATTACTTCGAGGTGGCGCGCCGGCTCGAATCGTGGGGGATGTTGGTTGAGGCCCGAACCTTCGCCGAACAGGGAATGAAAACTGCCGGACCAGACGTGCTGGCACTTCCCGAAAACCACGCGGGCGCAAAGATATATGTACGCATCCTGACGCGACTCCGGCAGCAGGACCAGGCATACGGCACGATGCAGGCGGCTCTCACGGACGCTTCCTCCAGCCTCGCGGTTCTTAAGGAGCAAGTGGAACGGAACGGACTGTCTGCAATGAGTGACGCGCGTTGGCGGGAGCGTGTCCGACAGAGCCGAATCGACAATGCCCGCGCGGGCATGGCCGCCGCTCTCGAAGAGATGGGAAGCACCGTCAACCTCTACTTCACTCCCGAAGAAAGAACGGCGTTCGCGAGTTTCGCGGAAGCAACGCGTAAGAACATGAGTCTCGAGGATCTCGAAAAGTTTGCGATTCCCCTAGCGGAGACAGCCGCACTGTCTGAGCAGGAATCTCGCTGGCGCTTCGAGGCCATTATGCAGCGTGCCGCACTTCCGAATTCGTACCCGAACACGCAGCCGCTGGTTGACTTGCAGCGGCGGCGCGGCCGTTACGCCGAACTTGGCTCGCAACTGGAGCAGTACGCGGCCGTTCTGCAAGCCATAAATCGGAATAGTCCCTTAGTCGAAGCGGCAGACGCTTACCGTTCCGCAGGCGACCAACCAAACGAGTTGCGGCTACTGGCCGGGATTTCGGCCTACTACCTTGATGACAGCCATCAGCAGCGTCTCTTCCAACTGTTGTTGCAACGAAGGCCGCAAGATCTGGTAAAGATCGCTGCAACCTGGAATCATCCTGCTGGAGAGAAGGCCGCCAGTTACATCGTGACGCATGGCGACGTGGGCTTGTCGCAACAGATGGTCGCCTCGCGCGGACAGGTCCGTCCCGCAGTGTGGACGAAATCGTATCAGGCGCTCGTTGGCTTATATGAGGGTGATCCCGCAGCCGATATTAATAACGCGTTCATTGGGGCGCTTGGTGACAACACGATTGCCGAACGCCTCAGCCGGCCGGTCGACCGCAAGCAGCAACTGGCGGGCGATGTCTGGTTCTACTACGGGTCGCGTTATGGAGAATATCTGGGAGCAACCAAACGGGGTGGTTCCGAAGATTTTTTGCCTGCGATCCTCGAGCAAAGCCCTGCTTCATCGTCAGGATATTTAACGCTGGCCGACTATTACGCCGAAACGGGCGACACCGAGCGTGCCATCGAGGACTATCGACATGTACTCGACTTTTCTCCGAACCGGCCCGATGTCTATGACAGCCTGGCGCTGGCCTATTACAAGCGCGGCGATCGTGCAGCGGCGCTTGCGGAGTGGAAGCAAGCCTTCGCCGAGCTAGCCAAGCAGCTCAACAGCGCTCATACGCCGGAAAGTTTTTGGACTGATTTCGGGCGTACTTGCGATCAACTCCGCGAGCGAAAGCTCTTTGCAGAACTTAAGCCCGATGCCGATATCATCGTGCGCACCTATCTTCGGCGCAATGGAAACTATCGTTCGAACGCACTGCTGCAACCGGCTTACGCAGCCATCGGAGATCCTGCGCTCGCCACGAACTGGCTGCTGGATGTATCCACCAGCGCGCAAGATCCTACGCATATTCTCGCGGATGTCATCGATGCTTCGTGGATTCCTCTGGCACAACGCTCGACCATCTATCAACGTATTTTGCAATCGAAGGAAGTCGAACTGGTTAAAGTTGTTGGCCTCGAACGCGACAGCGCGCAGCAGGATTTCGATGTGTGGCAGGTACGTTGGATCGCACACCTCGTTCGTGCCAAGCAGTATACGCAAGCTTTCGATGCACTCGCAGCTTTGCCGAAAGAGGCGCGGGACGCACAAAATGCCGCTATTGTGCCACTCGATCTTCGCGTCAGTGCCCATCTGGGGAAACTGGATTCGAAAATCGCCGCCTATCGCTCTGAGCCCCAAACCGTTCCCGATTTAACTCTGCTTCGTAATGCGGCTCGTCAACTATTTGACGCCGGAGACAAGCCATCGGCTCGCAAGATTCTCGAATTCGTGTTTGCTCGTGAGATCGATGATCATCAGCTCAACGCCTCGAACTTTCTCGGGCTAGCCGTGATCCGCCTTGCCTCGGGAGATACTGTTGGCGCTCTGGATCTGCTTCGCCGCTTGGTCGTTGTCGTCGGCAATCCGTTTGAAAACCTTGATCCCGCGGCAGCCCTGCTCGAGAAGAATGGTCATCGCGCTGAGGCCATCGAGTTTCTCGATCAACTGGTAAAGTCGACGCCGTGGGATCCCATGTATCGCGCCCGTCTCGCAAAGGCTCGTCTTGCTACCGGCAAAGACACGCCCGTGTCGCGAGAACTTCTTGCGTCTCTCGCTTCGGCTTCGAATGTGCCCTATGAACTTCGCGTCGACTCGGCGCGTAGCCTCGGTCCCAGTGGAGCGTCTGCAAATCTCGGG
>Ga0302320_10005922_pt1 | contig 27274 bp, 23 predicted proteins | sample Bog_T0_3_FD_202130 | JGI IMG/M metagenome (GOLD analysis project Ga0302320, IMG submission 202130) | Peat permafrost microbial communities from Stordalen Mire near Abisko, Sweden - Bog_T0_3 | ecosystem: Environmental > Terrestrial > Soil > Wetlands > Peat | place: Sweden: Abisko, Stordalen Mire...
AAGGCACCGAGGTCAAGGTGAAAATGCTCCATGGCAGCGGCGCGCTCGCCATGATCCCAGCCGTTGGTGAGCAGCACTCCGCCTACATCGAACAGGATCACGTCGAAGGGGAACATCGGCGCCTTTCGCTCTATGTTTCTTTCATGAATTCCCGATGAAGCTGTCTGCATTCCTGCCGGCAATCGTGGACCTCCCCACAATCGCAGACAGGTCTTTCCTAAGCCGGATTTGCCGACCCATCGCCGCACTGGTACTTCGCCTCAATGGCCAGCACTTTCTTGAACCGCCGTGTAAATCGCTCTTCGCTGGAAATAAACTTGGCACGGATAAACGCATCCACAAGTTCGAACGCGAGCGAAGAGCCGATAATGCGCGCGCCGAACACAATCACGTTCATGTCGTCGTGTTCCACGCCTTGATGAGCGGAGTAAGTATCGTGACACATGCCGGCACGGATTCCGGGAATTTTGTTGGCAGCCACGCAAACGCCCACGCCCGAGCCGCAGATAAGAATGCCGCGCGGCGCATCGCCACGCTTCAAAGCGAGGCCCACCTTCTCAGCAAAGTCAGGGTAGTCATCCAGCGGATCGACGCTGTACGCCCCGAGGTCCACGATATCGTGGCCAGCCTTTTCGAGGTATTCGCGGACCTCTTCCTTGAGCGGAAACCCGGCATGATCCGAACTGATTACAAGCTTCACGGTGCACTCCTTCGGAGTTGAGGGAAAAGGGAGAAGGGAAGAGAGAGAAAAACAGAAAAACAATCGATCATGACTGCAACTTGCTCATTATCGCTGCCAGCATGCGGCCAACCTCAAGAGAAAGTTGTTCCGCTTTGATCCTCTCTTCGTCCGCTCCAAATCCCAATCCTCCCGCGATTACCATTTGTGTTTGAACCTCGCAGTTTGAGCCGCGTGCGTGTCCAAGAAATTGAACGTACTCTCCTGTGGTTGCTCTTCCATACCCTTCTGCAATGTTGCTGGCTACTGAAACGGACGCTCGCCGCAACTGATTTGTTAAGCCGAACCGTTCATCCGCAGGGAAGTTGGAGGTGAGCTTGTAAACCGCCATCGTCATTTGGATAGACCTTTGCCACACAACAAGATCCCTAAAAGTCTCGCCCAAGGTCTGCCTCCTTGAAAACCACAGTCCTCGTGGCCGGGGTTATTCACCTCGCGGTTGACGAGAGCTCCGTGATTGCGTAGCTGGGTCCATCGCCCCCTGGGCGCATTCTGTGGCGACGAAACGGTCGCAAATGTGTTCGCGCCAAGGCAGGCAGGTATTCCCGATATTTCTCATCCGTCGTGTTTGCCTCGCCCAGAAAGCAATTCTGCAGACACGCTCCACGGTTCCCTCCTCCCTTCTCCCTTCTCCCTCCTCCCTTCACCCTTCTCCCTTCACCCTGCCTCACTTCACCAGCTTTTTGGCCCGCGCGGCTATGTTCGCCGCCCCAAATCCAAGCTTCTCCAGCACAATCGGTCCCGGCGCGGAAGCGCCAAACCTGTCCAGCCCGACCACGTCGCCGTCCAGGCCGACATACTTCCACCAGCCCAGCGTTGCTCCTGCTTCCACGGCCAGCTTGGGCACGCCCGCGGGCAGCACGCCGGCCTTGTACTCAGCCGATTGCTCTTCGAAGATCTTCCAACTGGGCATGCTGACAACGCGTGCGCCGATGCCCTCGCCGGCAAGCAGTTTTGCTGCCGACAACGCCGCCGATACCTCTGAGCCTGTGGCGATCAGCACGACTTTCGCATTTTCAGCGTCCTGCAGCACGTATGCGCCCTTGCTTACGCCGCCATAAACATCAACCTCGGCAGGATCGATCACCGGCAGATCCTGTCGGCTCAGGGCAAAGAAGCTTGGGCCCTTGCGTTCGAGAGCCAGGCGCCACGCGGCGGCGGTTTCATTCGCGTCGGCGGGGCGAAAATCGGTGAGGCCGGGCACGGCGCGCAGCATCATCAACTGTTCCACTGGCTGGTGCGTGGGGCCGTCTTCACCCAGGCCAATCGAGTCATGCGTGAAAACAAACAGCGAGCGAATCTTCATCAGCGCAGCCAGCCTTATCGCCGGCTTGCAATAGTCTGAGAAGCAGAAGAAGGTCGACCCGAATGGAATCAGCCCGCCATGCGCGGCGATTCCATTGACCGCGGCGCACATGCCGAACTCGCGCACGCCGAAGAACACGTTTCGCCCCGCCGGATCGACGTGGAAACTGGCCCCTGGTTTGAAGATGGTCTTGGTGGATGAAGTGAGATCGGCCGCGCCGCCAAACAACTCCGGCACCAGGCCGGAAAGGGCGTTCATTACCGCTCCGCCGGCATTGCGCGTGGCAACGGGCTTGCCCGCAGGATAAGAAGGGATAGCCTTGATCCAGCCGTCCTTGCGCACGTCGTTCTGGGTGCGCTCGAACTCCGCGGCCAGTTCCGGATTGGCTGCTTTATAGCCTGCGAATTTCTTGTTCCACTCGGCCTCAAGTTTGGCGCCGCGGTCGATGGCCTTGCGCCAATTGGCAAGAGCATCTTCCGGCACGTAGAAGCTCTGATCCTCAGGGAAGCCGAAGAACTTCTTTGTCGCTGCAACTGCTTCCGCGCCCATGGCTTCGCCATGCACCTTGTTGGTCCCGGCCTTGGGACTGCCGTAGCCAATCACCGTGCGCACGGCAATGATCGACGGCCGCTCGGTCTCAGCCTTGGCGTTCTCAATGGCCTCCTCGATTGCCTTAAGATCGTTACCATCCTTCACGCGCTGGGTGTGCCAGTGGTAGGCCTTGAAGCGCTCGAGAACATCGTCGTTATAACTCAGCTCCGTGGGCCCGTCGAGCGAGATCAGGTTGTCGTCATAGATCCAGATCAGCTTGCCGAGTCCAAGCATTCCGGCAAAAGCGGCGGCTTCGTGGCTTACGCCTTCCATCAGGTCGCCATCGCCGCATAAAGCAAAGGTGTGGTGACTCACAATCTCAAAGCCGGGCTTGTTATAGATGGCAGCCAGGTGCCGCTCCGCAACGGCCATCCCGACGGACATCCCGATGCCCTGCCCAAGCGGCCCGGTTGTCACTTCCACGCCCTCCGTATCTCCATATTCGGGGTGCCCCGGCGTGATCGATTCCCACTGCCTGAAGCTCTTCAAGTCGTCGATCGTCATCTTGTAGCCGGAGAGATAAAGCGAACCATAGAGCAGGGCCGAGGCGTGGCCGTTGGAGAGCACGAACCGGTCCCGATCTACCCACTTCCAGTGCTTGGGATTATGCTTCATCAGCTTGTGATAGAGCAGGTAAGCAATGGGCGCGCAACCCAGCGGAGCGCCCGGATGGCCGCTATTGGCCTTTTCCACTGTGTCCACGGCCAGCAGCCGCAAAGTGTCGATGGAAAGTTCGTCGATTGAAAGTCCAGCAATGCTCGAAGTCATAAGATTATACGAATCCTTTCGTATGATTCTCGTTTGATGCGCTGTTGAAACCCGACCGGCCCATTCGCACCAGTAAACTCATTCACCTGCATGGCTGGTTCGTCACCATTTCAGGCTTTCATGCCTCTTCAACTTTCACCACCACATTGTAACCAAGCCAGGTGTTCTGCTCTGTCCAATGGAGGGTCCATTCCAGCTTGCCATTCTCTGTCCCGCCTGGAATCTCGGCGCTGAACCCCGCGCTGCCCAGGCTGTGGCTCATGGTCGTTTGTGTCGTTCTCCAGTTGTCCGCGGTCCACACCAGGTCAAACCGCTTCTCGTCGATGATTCGCAGCGTTTCTCCTGGAGCTATCCCTTGAATTGGGCGTTTGAGGGTATAGATTTCCAGGTCATGGCGCAGCTTTTTCCTGCCTTCCGGCTCGCAATACCTCTCGTAGACAGCGTCGATGCGGTCGAAGACTTTGCCATCGACGGCTGAGCGCAGCAGCTTGAGGTACTCGGCGTGTGCCCACACCAGCGGGACCGCCGATCCGCCCGGCATGCCCAGCTTCAGGCTGGTGCCGGGCAAGTCAGGCTCATCCCACACCTGCTCGGGCATCATCTGTCCTGCAGTGGCGAATTGTTCGTAGGTCCTGATCAGGCCGGTAATGTCTTTCCCTGCCGCCAACTCATAGTGCGCCCGTTCGCCGGTGAGGAGCGGCCACACATGCCCCTGGCCCCATCGCTGGAACGGGCCTCCGTCCGGCCGCTCGCCATAGCCGTCATGGTTGTAGCGCAGCCAGCCGGGCCCCTGCGGCAGGTCCTTCTTAAGCACGGCATCGACCACTTTCAGCGAGTCCACCATGAGCGGATCGTCCGCGCGCCGCACTCCGCAGCGCACCAGTTCGAGAAAGCCGCCGTCGATGATCTCGCGTGCTTCAAATTCGGCTCGGGTCCCCGGCTGACGATTGTTCAGGTGGATGATCTCCTTCCCGCAGTCTTCGCACGCATACGCTTCGCCCTTTTCCGGCGGACGAATGCGCATGTAGTGACGTTTCACTTCCGGCAGCAATACTCCGTTGTTGGTCACGGTCCAGTCTTCCAGGTGCTTCTCGATCCAGTCGGCGAACTCTTCGAGAAAGCCGGCCAGTTCCATGGAGTCGTCGGCGCGGGCGATCTCCGCGGCGCAGATAAGGCCGGTAATCACGATCGCTAGGGTGGATGGCGAGTAGCCGGCATTCTCCTCCCAACGCTCCTGGTTGGTGATGGGGGCGTGACGAATCAGGAAGCCTGCTGCGCGCTCGACAAACGGAAACATATGCAGCTCGCCGAGTGCGTTCGCCTTCCAAAGGCGCCAGGCGAGGATGATGGGGAAGGCGACCTCGTCGAGCTGCAGGCCCCTCCAGTAGGGGGTTCCATCGATCCAGAAGTTCTGCGCGAAGCCGCCATCGGGCTGCTGTGTGCAGGCCAGGTAAACCAGCGCACGGCGAGCTGTCTCCGCGCGCCCACAGGCCAACAGGGCGGATGCGGTTTGCACCATGTCGCGGGTCCAGACGAGGTGATAGCCGCCTAGGTCGTCGTCACCTTTGGACTGGCCCCAGGGAATCGAGGCCGAGGCCACAAAAGCTCCTGAATATGTCTTGTCCTCATGCGCCAGAAGCACGTTGTGGCTTGCGCCCATGAGCTTGCCGCCGTCGCCGGCCTTGGCCGCCAGCCAGGCGGGGTTGGCGGCGCGATGCCATTGCAGGATAAAGCGGGCCTTGTGCTCTGCAAAGGGCGTGGCCAGGGAGCTCATGGTCTTCTGGGTCGCCGTGTGGTGGCCTTCGCCGATACCAAAAGCCAGGGTGAATTCGAGGGCGCCGTCGCTGCCAACGCCGCTCAGGTCAAGCTCGCCCATGAGGGCGATGTTGCCGTTGGTGGCCGAACCGAACTCCCAATCCATGCGGAAGTTGTCCATGAGGTCGCGCCAGCCGTCGCTCACCCCGACGAAGCCGCAGCTGACACGGGAGAAGCCGGAGCTCACCAGGCCGCAATTGGCCGCCAGGGTGAGTGAGAACTCATTCTTCCAGGCAAGCAGCACCTTGCGGCCGACGACATCGACGGCGCGGGCGGAGTTGCCCGCGCCGCCGCCGTCCAGATGTGGCGCCAGCAGCGCATAGACCTTGAGACGCGGCAGCAGGTTGGCATCGCCCTCAATGCGCACATGGTTCAGAATCACCCCGTGGTGCGGGTCGCAAATGATCTCCTTGGTGAGCGTGTAGCGGCCTTCCGGATCGCGGTTGATGTACCGCACCCCAAGCGCCTCTTCATGAATGTATTCGAAGGTTGTAATCAGGTCGCGTTTCTCTTCGTGGACGAAGGTCTCCCCGTCGGTGACCAGGAACTCCATGTCCCGTACCTGCGCGCGGTCGATCGTGGGATGGTAAACCTCGTTGAGGATACCGTGCGAGCAGGTAAACCAGATGCGGCTTGACGCCGCGTACGACGTGCACACAGCGTCCTTTATGCTTGAAGTCCATCGCGGCTCCGAGCCCGGTCCGCCAAACGCTTCGCCCTGCTGTTCGAGCCAGCGGTACAACGGCTCTTTGCTCATCGTGAAGTCACTCGTTTCAAGTCGGGGAATTGGAGACCCAGGGCGCGGATACAGGTGCAGAGAGCAGGAACGGGGCGCATTCCCGTCCATTGTATCGATGTTGCCCAGGGCATGAAGGTTTCAGTCCGGCAAATTTCCCATCTCCTGTGAGCCTGGCAATTCCTCCGCACCCTCCCCGCGGCTTCCCGCATCCAAGCATGTGCCAGCGCAAAAGCGCATGAAAGTTGGATTTAGCCTTGCCGCAACCGTTTGCCCAGCGCAGCGCCGGGCAGAATCCCACAGGTACAATTTCAATCGAAGGAGATTTCCCCGATGGCTTACGAACTACCCCCGCTTCCTTACGACTATGCCGCGCTCGAGCCTTTTATCGATGCGGAGACCATGCACCTGCATCACGACAAGCATCACCAGACCTACATCACCAATGTCAACGCCGCCCTGGCCAGCCACCCCGATCTTGCCGCCAAATCTGTCGACGATCTTATCCGCGGCCTGGCCGAGGTGCCTGAAGACATTCGCGGCGTGGTGCGCAACAACGGCGGCGGCCACTCCAACCACAGCGCCTTCTGGACGCTGATGGGATCCGTGGGCACGGCCGGCGTCGGCGGCGCGCCTACAGGCGCCATTGCCGGCCAGATCACGGCCGACTTCGGCGACTTCGAAGCCTTCAAGAAGACCTTCAACGAGACCACGGCCAAGCAGTTCGGCTCCGGCTGGGGATGGCTGGTCTTTACCGGCGGCAAGCTCAAGGTCATCACCACGGCCAACCAGGACTCACCGCTCAGCCAGGGACTCTATCCCATCCTCGGCAACGACGTCTGGGAACATGCATACTACCTGAAATACCAGAACAAGCGCCCCGATTACCTGGCTGCATGGTGGAACGTCGTCAACTGGGCTGAAGTGAATAAGCGGTTCGGCGTGGCCAAAGGCTGAAAAGCAGGGAAGAGGGACGAAGGGACTAGGGACTAGAATCCGCCCGCTGTCTGCCAACCGTAAAATGATGGGTGCCCCAGGTCTCGCCGCCGCGGCGGATGAGACCGGGGATCCCACCAAGCCAAAATTGTCATCCTGAGCGAAGCGTACTTCAGCGGAGTCGAAGGACCTGCTTCTTGGCTTTTCTGGCCCCGCGCCTCTTCCGCAACTACCCCAGCCCAATTCGCGTCTAATCAAGCGTGAAGATGAACCTCAGCACCAGCAATCTCGCTCTCGCACTTTTCGCACTGCTATTGATTTTCCCGCTGTCTGCAATGCCCCAGTCGGGAAGCTTCATCATTGCCCAACATGGGAAACCGGTCGGCACTGCCACAGTCACCTTCACGGCGGACCCAAAAGGTTACGACACCACTTCCGTCGTCCGGGTCGCCATGCAGGGGCTCAATTACAACTTCTCCAAAACGGAGCGGCTCTCCCCGGCAAATCAACTTCGCCACGTCCAGCTCAGCGCCACGGTCAACAACTCTGCTGTAAACCTGACGGCCGCTCCTGACGCCGCGCAGATCCTGCTCAACGTCTCCGCCAACGGAAAGAGCACCGCTACCCGCCTCGCATCGCACCCCGGTGCCGTCTTCCTGCCCGACTTCGACCCCGGCGCCTTCGACACCCTTCTGGCCCTCGCCGTGACGCAAGACAACCGCGGCCTGTGGGTCATCATTCCCAAGAAATCAGGCGCGCAGGATGCCTCCATCCTCCCCGTCCAACTCGCCACCTATGCCGACCTGGACGGCACCCTGGATGGAAAACCAGTCACCGTTCACCATCTCCAAGCCACCATCGGGGCCGCCAAATCCGAGCTCTTTTCCGGCCCGCAAAACCAGCTCCTGCAGGCCGAACTCCCTCAGCAAGGCTTTGCACTGGTGCGCAAAGGCTTCGTGCTGACCCCGCCGGCAAAACCCGGCGCGCCGCCGGCTACGCCTCCAGTCTCGCCTGGAACCGCCCCTGCGACGACTCCGCAAGCCGCACCCGCAACGCCCCCAACCATTCAGCAATAAGCAATGGTCTGTCAGCCGCGAGTCTGAGAATGCTGTCAAGCAAAACTCTCTTTCCTCGCTCAGCCGCAGCGTCCGTCCCAGGGAACTCACGCGCATCGAATCAATCACTTGCCAATCACCTTCTGACGCGGATTCCTCTTGACCCGTTTGCGTATCATTTCCCCCCAAAGGCGCACAATGGGATTGGAAAGGATGAGCGGGCAACCGCGCTCTGAAAACTCATGACATTTGCCCCACCCCCCGATTCTCTTTCCGCTCCTCCACCGAGGTCGGAAGACATCGTGCGATTTCTTGTGAGACTGTGCAGTGTTTTCCCGATAAGCCGCATCGAATCAATCAAACCGGGCGGCAATCTGAAAATAAAAACAACGCACCATAGCCTCGAACACAGCCGCATCCTTCTACCAAATGCATCACCGAAAATGAACGATTCGAGATCGAAGAACTGCAAAGAATTCTGGGTGCCCCAGGGCCCGCTTTTGAGCAATAAACCAGCTTTGGCCGGCGGAAATTCTAAACAACCTGCAGGCAAGTTGCTTAGGAGACCTGGGAGAACGCCTATCCACGCGGTTGTGGCATTAGCATGCCTCCCCCGCCGCGACCCCCGAAGCCCACGCCCACTGGAAGTTGAATCCGCCCAGCCAGCCGGTAACATCCACCGCTTCCCCAATGAAGTAGAGGCCGTGCGCATTCCGCGCTTCCATTGTGCGGGCGTTCAAGCCGTCCGTATCCACCCCGCCCGCGGTGACTTCGGCCTTTTCAAACCCCTCCGAGCCTGTGGGATGAAGGCGCCAACTGTGAAGCCTTTGTTCGTAGGCTTCCAGCGTCGCATTGCTCCATCCTGCCGGACCTTGCGTTTCGGCGAGAAACGCCGCCATCCGCTGCGGCAAAACCTCCTTCAGCGCGTGCCTCAGCGCAACCGCGTCCCGCCGCGCGCTAGGCTGCATCAGGCTTGCCAGGACAGCGCAATCCGGAGCGAGGTCCAGCGTAAGCTCATCTCCAGCGCGCCAATAGGAGGATACCTGCAACACCGCCGGGCCGCTTAGGCCGCGATGCGTCACCAGCATCTTCTCCCAGAACCGGACGGAATCGCGAGCCTTCCCCGCGGATGCAACTGCCTCAGTCGCCACTCCCGCCAGCTCCGTCCATCGCGATTCATCCCCGCCGAGCAGCAACGGCACCAGCGCCGGCCTCGGAGGCACGATCTTCAATCCGAACTGAGCTGCGATCTCATAGGCAAGCCCGGTTGCACCCATCTTCGCAATCGACAACCCTCCGGTTGCCACAACCACGGACTCGGCTTCGAATTCCCCCGCCGAACAAGCCACGCGAAACCCGCGCCCGGAATCGCGCTCGACGGAGATCTCGCGCGCGTTAAGCACCAGCTCCACTCCACCCAGCGCACACTCTGCCAGCAGCATGTCCAGAATCGCCCGCGCCGACCCGTCGCAGAACAACTGCCCCAGGGTCTTCTCATGCCAGGGGATACCATAGCGGTCAACGAGTTCGATGAAGTGCCGCGGCCGATAGCCCGCCAGAGCCGACTTGGCAAAATGCTTGTTGTCGGAAAGAAAATTCCCCGGCCCGCAGTGCAGATTGGTGAAGTTGCACCGCCCGCCGCCAGAGATGAGGATCTTCCGGCCCGGCTGACCGCCATGCTCCAGCAGGGCCACACGCCGCCCGTGCTGCCCGGCGGTCGCCGCGCACATCAGCCCCGCCGCGCCCGCGCCGAGAACGACTACATCGAATTGGCATAGCGCTGGCGGCATCGGGTCTCGTTCAGAATAGCCGCACAATCGCGAAATTCCGTGCCAGAGCCGGCAACTGATCCCTGTTCCCTAATCCCTGTTCCCTGCTTATCCGTCGTCGCGAAACATCGGATGCGGAATCAGCCGGCGATAATCCTCCTGGTGCGCCCCATCGAGACAGGCCTCGATGATTTCCCTGCCCAGAGGATCGAGGTCAGGCACTATGAACTGCTTCAACTCGCCGGCAAAGAATTCCCGCCACTGCCGCGCGCCTTCCTCGTACACGTCCATTCCGCCTTGTATCTGTTCTTCGACGGCAAGAAACACGCGCGGAATCATCGAGCCTTCAATCCGCAACTGGTGAGGAATGTATCCCATCAGCGGGCAAATCGCCTCGCGCACCTGCTCGCGGGCGAATTTTGCGCTGCCCCGCCGGGCCAGGTATTCGCGCGCAATCCACTCCGCCATGAATCCCACTTTCCACGCACCGATGTGCTGGTTGGGCAGCAGCACGTAGCGGGTCTCCGGCGTCTCCACAATCTGGCGAAGCAGCAGGTTTGCCTGGTCAACGCGGCGTCCGGTGGCGAAAGCCCAGTACGAGCCCACGCCCTCGCTCTGCATTTCCACGGACATCTGCGTTTGAATGCTCGGGTTGGCGTGCCCGCGCGGCGCAACCAGCCGCCACAGCCAGGCCAGCGCCGGGCTGAGCACATGAATCATGGCCAGAATCCCGTAGAGCTGGCTGTCGCGGTGGGTCGCCGGGCAGCGCACTCCGAAGCTGCGCACATCCACATGCTGTGGGCCGTCCAGAATGTCTCCGAGCATGCGGCGTGGCAAAATCACCCTCGGGTTGGGACACATCTTTCCCGGCGCATCCTCCACGTGCTCCCAGGTCAGGCAAGTGCCTCCGGGGACGATGTAGTGGTTCAAAAAAATCAGCGGCTCCGGCGGATCGATGCAAAGCCGCTCCAAATTGGGCGCCGTTCCATAACTATGGATGTGATCCACACGCACGAACCAGCCATTCTCCGCATCCGCAATCGTCAATCGCCCGCCCTTACCTTGATAGGAGGGATGCGCGCAGGCCATGTCGTCCGCAATCGGCCGCAGGTGGCAGGCCTCGGGCAGGTTCAGCGTCCGCTCTTCATGCGTCACCACATTCTGGCCGATCAGCAGGCGGCCGTCCTCCATGCGGTGAATATGCTCCGTCATCTCGCTTTTGCCGCCGCCGCTGGCGCCCTCGTGCATCAGGATCAGCTGATTCTCATACGGCGTCACCACCGCGACCGCCGCGCAGTGGTTCGTCGTCCAGCCCTCGCGCTCGCCCTTGTCCAGCAGCATGGAATAGACGCCCTTCTTGGCGCTCGGCCCCGGATAGAGGTTGTAAGCGAAGATTTCCTGGTGGGTCGCCTGGCGGTCGTGCACGACCACCTGCCGGCCGCCGAAGTGCGTATGCCGGAACGGAGGGGCCACAAACAACACGCCGCCCGTGACCGTGAAGTCCGCCGGCACCCGGCTGCGCTGAATCATTCCCTGCAAGTCGGCCAGCGCCGCTGCGAAAAATGCTGCCTGGCGAGGCACAATCAGCAAGCTTCCGTATCCAAGCGCATCTGTGCCGGCATAAAACGGCATCGCCACAAGTTCCTGGGTCTTGAGCCAGTCGAGCGTCTGTTGACGAGTTTTTTCGAATCCCTCGCCAAACCGCTCTTCATAGGTAGGCTTGTCCGTCGGCAATTTATCGCCGATCACCATCGCATCCGGGTCGCGGCGGCGCATGGCCGGATCGGGGAAGTTGATCGCCAGCCCGTTGCGCGCCTTGGTAATCACCGCCTCCACAATTCGCGCCGAGTTCCCCGCCGGTCCCGCTGCCTGGAACACGGCTTCATACTGGCCATGGTCGTCGCGGTTGCCCAGGGTCCAATCGGTATCGCCGGAAGCCCGGCCCAGCGCCCAGTCCATCAGCTGCGCGCGCGTCTCCGGCGCTTGCACCAGCGGCGCTGCGCGCAAGACCGCGCGTACACTGTCAGGCAGTTCCAGGTCCATCCATCCCGCCTGAAAATCGACAAACCCGCCCTCAACTACCGGGGTAGCCATAGTCGTTTCTCCTAAATCAAACAGGGATTGTTGCGGAGCACCGCGACCCGGTCCAGCGGCATATCCGCACATCCCGAATCGTGTGAATGCCCCAAAAAGGCCTTATCTTTTATCGCATCCACCGGCATACCTGGCAGTGCCGCACGTCACAGCCGTTGCATGACCCGGCACCGCTCAGGGGCGAGCGCCCGGCGGCTCATTGAAACCGATCGCGCACCAGCTGCAGCGCTTCTTCCGCCGTCGCAATGGTTCCTTCGAGCTGCGCATCTTCCACCGCTCGCAGCATTTGCTTAAAAGTCGGACCAGGCGCATAGCCGGCGGCAATCAGCTCTCGCCCGGTGATCAACGGCTGGGGGCGAACCGCCTCTTCCGGCGTTGCCTGCCAGCGGTCGCGGACGAAGTGCCAGTGATCCAGGTTCCTGCTCCCGGCCACGCAATCCATGCGATGCAGCGCCAGATGCTCCTCGAACCGGTCCAGCCTGAAAAAGCGCTTCAGCGTGGAAGCCTTCATGCGCTCGGCATCGGCAAACCGCATGTGGTTGTCGACGAGCGCCAGAATCTGCCGAGTCTCCTCGTTTGAGAACCGGAACCGCCTCAAAATGTCTGCCGCAATGGCGACCCCGACTTCCACGTGCCCGTCAAAGCGAATGCGGTCCGGCGCGCGGCGAAACGTGGGCGGCTTGCCCACATCGTGCAGCAGGGCTCCCCATGCGAGCGTTTCTCCGCACCCGGCTTGGAGCTGGGCCAGCAGCCCCAGCGTGTGCACCCACACATCGCCTTCGGGGTGGTACTGCGCGGGCTGCTCCACGCCCTTCATCCGCGTCACTTCGGGAAGCACTTCAGGCAGCAGTCCCGTTTCATCCAGAAGTTCAAAGGCCCGCCGCGCATGCCCTTCGGTCAGCATTCGCGTCAATTCGTCCCCCACCCGCTCGCGGCTCACCACGGCAATCTTCTTTGCCAGGCGGCGCATGGAGAGCTTTGTTCCCGCTTCCAGATCGAAGCCGAACCGGGCGGCAAACCGGACTCCACGCAACATTCGCAGATGGTCTTCCTCGAATCGCTCGTTCGGGTCGCCGATGGCGCGGACCACGCCCGCCTCGATATCGGCCACCCCGCCTACAAAATCGATCACCACGGAGCGCGATACCACCGAGCCGGACGTGGCGAGCTTTTCAGGATCCATCAGCAAACCGTTGATGGTGAAATCCCTGCGCTTCACGTCCTCTTCAGCGCTGGTCGTATACCGCACCGCGTCCGGATGCCGTCCATCGGAGTAAGCGCCATCGGAGCGAAACGTCGCCACCTCTGTCGTGAAGTAGCTGTCGCCCTCGTCGTGCGCCACCAGAACCACGCCAAAATGCGCGCCCACGGCAAATGTCTTCTCGAACATGCCAAGGACCACGTCCGGCGTAGCGCTTGTAGCCACGTCATAATCCGAGGAGTCGCGCTCCATCAGCAGATCGCGCACACAGCCGCCGGCCAGGTAGGCCTCGAAGCCGGCCGCGCGCAGCTTTTCTACGACCGCAAGCGCTGCCTCGAACTGGTGCGAATCCGTCACTCCTGCCTTCACCCGCGGGCCTTCGCCGCTACCCGATAGACTAATCATGTGAGCGGAAGAGGTCTAATCCTGGGTATCGAATCCTCCTGCGACGAGACCGCTGCGGCTGTCGTTGAGCGCGGCGCACATACGCTCAGCTCCGTTGTCGCCTCGCAAATCGCCACCCACGCGCTATACGGCGGAGTGGTTCCCGAACTCGCCAGCCGCGAGCATCTCCGCGCTATCGTCCCTGTCGTCCGCGCCGCCCTCAGCCAAGCCGGCGTCGCGCTGGCCGATCTTGACGCCATCGCAGTGACCAGTGGTCCGGGTCTGGCAGGAGCGCTTCTGGTCGGCATCACCTACGCCAAAGCGCTGGCCTTAGCCGCCGATCTGCCCCTCATCGCCGTCAACCACCTGGAGGGCCACATCCACGCAGTCCTGTTGAACGAGCGGGAATCGGCATATTCAGGATCGATGGGGAACGACGACGAATCCGCGCCCGAAGACGACCCGGCCCTGGCACTCGTCGTCTCAGGAGGCCATACCCATCTTTATCTCGCGTGCCCTACCGGCAACACATGGCAGTACACCCTTGTCGGTCGCACTCTCGACGACGCGGCCGGGGAAGCCTACGATAAAGTGGCCAAGCTCCTCGGCCTGGGCTACCCCGGCGGGCCCTGGATTGACGCCCTTTCCCAATTCGGCAACCCAAGCGCCGTCCCATTTGCGTTTTCCCAAATCAAGACCAAGCTTCACCTCGCAGGCAAGCCACCCCGGACGAAGGCTGCCAGGACAGCTCCCATCGCCGGCCTCGACCGTCATTTCCTGTTCTCCTTTTCAGGAATTAAGACCGCGGTCCTGCGCTATGTGGAACTACACGGTCTGCGGTCTGAGGCCGAGGCTCGCCGCGACGCGCTCTTCACCGGGCCGGACGCTCCCGCGCGCACCACGGTTGAGGCCGCGCTGACTGTAACCGGCAAGCCCACTCTTGACCTGATCGCCAGCTTCCAGCACGCAGTCGTCGGCGACCTGCTCAAGAAGACTTTTGCCGCTGCCGAATCGCTGGGCGCCCGCAGTATCCTGGTTACCGGAGGCGTCGCAGCGAACCGCGAGCTCCGCCAGCGCTTCACGGCGGAAGCTTCGCAGCGGAAGCTGTCCGTTTCGTTCCCCACATTGGCCTTGTCCACGGACAACGCCGCCATGATTGCAACCGCAGCCTGGCCACGTCTGCTGGCCGAAGACTTCGCCCCACCTGAACTGTCGGCCGATCCATCCCTGGCTTTGGGCGCGCCGGCTTAGGCGCGCGGAAGACCTCCCATTCCCGTGTCAATCAGACCCTTCGGTTGTAGGATTGGACCTGTATCCGCGTCGGACCCCAGAAACATTCAACGCGGCTGCCGCGTTTGGGTCGCAGGGCCTTTCAGCGCCAGGGAGTTTTCGCAGCGATGAGCATCGGCAAGACCACAGCTTTCTTGATCGCCAACGCACTGAGTCTGTCCATCGCAGCCTGCGGTCCCGCCGGGACCACAACCGTCTCCACGCCGCCGCCGACCACCTACGCGCTCACCGTCAACTCGGCCAGCCCGGCCAGCGGCGTCGCCATCACCGTTACTCCGTCAGACGACAACAAATCCGGCAACGGCGCAACCAGCTTCACCCGCACCTATGACGCAGGCGCCGCCATTACCCTCACCGCCCCGGCCACCTCCGGCTCGAACGCGTTTTCTTCGTGGACGGGTTGCACAAGCGCCACCACGGTCGCATGCAACGTGACCCTTGCCGCCAACACCACAGTGACTGCCAATTACATTGCCCCCACGAGTGCCGCCACATATTATGTCAGTGGTTCAGGCAGTGACTCGGCCGACGGACTTACCATCGCTACAGCCTTCCTGACACTGCAGCATGCCGCCAGCATGACTCAACCGGGAGACACGGTTTATGTCATGAACGGGACTTATATCAATTCTTGTCCATCCTGCGATGTCCTTGATATAACTATCTCTGGGACCGCGGGTAACTGGATCACCTACAAGGCATATCCTGGCCAAACTCCGATCATTTCCTTCAACGGCTGGGAAGGGATTTTCTTCGAACCCACCGCTGCTTATATCGAGGTCAACGGATTTACTGTCATCGGCAACAACGCGAATGTAACTTTGGCGGCGGCTCTGGCTCAATCCACCACCAACCCCGATCCTGCCTTCAACGGCAATTGCATCACCTCAGACGGCCGCATGGGCACAGCAACCGTAAGACCCAACCACATTCGAATTCTCAATAACATCATTAGCGAGTGCGGCGGGGGTGGCGTGGGAACCGCATGGTCTGACTACGTAACAATCTCCGGCAACACCATTTATAACTCCGCCTGGTATTCCATTTATGGCGCAAGCGCTATTTCCACGTGGGAAAACTGGGACTCCGATAACTCGACAGGCTATAAGATGATCATCAACGGCAATCGTATCTACGGAAACGAGGAGCTGGTTCCCGTCTTCGACAACAATCCGCCCATGATTACCGACGGCGAAGCAATCATTATCGACTCCACCCGTAACTCAGCTTATAACCCGACTAACGATCCGTTGCCACCCTATACCGGCAGGACGCTCATTGCCAATAACGTCATCTATAACAACGGCAGTTCGGCTATCGAAGTTTTCGAGAGCGACCACGTCGACGTGGTCAACAATTCAAGTTATCAAAACGTTACCAATCCACCTCTCTCTGGCCGCGGCGAGATGAATCTCAATCAAACTTCCGACGTCAACGTGATCGACAACATTTTCTATAGCGCCACCGGCCAGAATCCGGTAGCTTCGGTTCCCAAAACCACTTCGTCCGTGACGCTGAATTACAACCTCTATTACAACGGCAGCATTACCGGGGACATCCCCACCGGCCCCAACGACCTGACCGCCAACCCGCTCTATGTGGACCCCGCGGACGCCAACCCGCTCAGCGTGTTGCTCACCCTCTCGCCTGGCAGTCCGGCCCTCGGCTCGGGCACATCCTACCTGGCCCCCGCAACGGACTTCGCCGGCAACCCTCGACCCGGCCCAAACGGCTCCGACCGCGGCGCCTACCAGCAGCAATAAATCTCACCCAACGCCTGGATTACGTCCGAATCGCTTGCTTCGTCTCCTGAAATTGGTTAAGATGAGTTAGCAAGATAGGCAAACCTATGATCACAGCGAGCATCTTCGAAGCAAAAACCAACCTCTCTCAGCTTGTGAAAGAGGTCCAGAAGGGCGAAGTCGTCACCATTACTTCTGGCCGCTCGCGCACTCCGGTCGCACGGCTCGAGCCCATTCAGCCGGTCGCAAAGAAGCGCCTGGGCGTTCTTGAAACTCCCGGATTCGTTCTTTCAGAGAAGTTCTTCGAACCGCTCCCGGAAGAAGATATTCGTCTTTGGAACTGAGACGGAGAGTGATCGGCAGCTCTGAATGAAGATACTGCTCGATACCTGCGTCGTCATCTGGGCCACTCTAACGCCCTCCGCACTCAGCCGCCAGACGCGAGAGATCATCGCCGACCATGCGAATGGAGTGCTGGTGTCGGCTGCATCCGCCTGGGAAATCGCCACCAACGTCCGCGTTGGGAAGCTTCCAGGGGCCGAGAAACTCGATCACGACTTTCTTCAGGTGATGGAAGACGCCGGCTATGCCTTGCTCGCCATCGACGCCGAGTGCGCACTGCGCGCCGGCCGCCTGGTCGCCGATCATCGCGATCCTTTTGACCGCATGATCGCCGCGCAAGCCCTGGCGCTCGACATCCCCATCCTCAGTCCCGACCCGCAACTCGATCAGTTCGCCATTCGCCGCATTTGGTGAGGAGATCGAAGGCCCCCTGAACAGCAGCCCCGGCTTGTTACAATCGGGTTGTCCAAAGGGCCATTTCTCCCGAACGTTTTTATGAGCCAGCCGTTCTCGCCGCAACCCATGACCGTTCGCCTGTTCAACACACTCAGTGGAGATATTGACCCGCTCTTTCCCATGGACGGCGATTCGCTCCGCATGTACGCCTGCGGGCCCACGGTCTACGATTACGGGCACATCGGCAACTTCCGTACCTTCCTACAGATCGATATCCTTCGCCGCTTTCTCGCTCTCAGTGGAATCAAAGTCCGCCACGTCATGAACATTACCGATGTGGACGACAAGATCATCCGCAACGCGGCGGCCCAGAACATGCCCATCGGCGAATATACCGCTGGATTCGAGCAGGCGTTCTTTGAAGATCTGGAGTCGCTGCGCGTGGAGAAGCCGGAGATCATTGCCCGCGCCACGAAGCACATCTCGCGCATGGTGGAGTTGGTCGAGAAGCTTGCCACTGCCGGCGCAGCCTACCGGACTGAGGACGGGTCCTGGTATTTCCGTCTTTCGTCTTTCCCCGAGTACGGGAAGCTGAGTAAGAAAGACTTGAGTGGCATGGAAGACGGCGCGCGGGTGGATGTGGATGAGTATGAAAAGAATTCCGCCCGCGATTTCGCTCTCTGGAAAGCCGCCAAACCCGGCGAAACCTTTTGGGATACCGCCATTGGCCGCGGACGGCCGGGCTGGCACATCGAGTGCTCCGCTATGGCGATGGAGTACCTGGGAGAGAGCTTCGACCTGCACGCGGGCGGGGAAGACCTGATGTTTCCGCACCACGAAAACGAGATCGCGCAGAGCGAGTCCGTAACGCACAAGCAGTTTGCCCGCCACTGGATGCATGTTCGATTCCTGCTGGTGGACGGTCGCAAAATGTCGAAAAGCGAGGGCAATTTCTTTACCTTGCGCGACCTGCTGCTGAAGGGCTACAAGGCTTCGGCCATCCGGCTGGCCCTGGTTTCGGTGCCTTACCGGCACCAACTCAACTTCACGTTTGACGGGCTGATTGAAGCCACCAACGCCATCGAACGGCTGCGCACCTTTTCGCAGCGCCTCAAGCAGGCGAATCTCGCGGCCGGATCCAATCCCGCGCTGCAAACTGCGGCGCAAACGGCGCAGGCTGACTACATTGCTTCTTTGGCCAACGACTTGAACACCGCGGAAGCGCGCGCACCGATCTTCGAGCTGATCCGCACCGCCAACACAGCCATCGACCAGGGGCAGCTGCTGGGCGAAGATCGCGATGCGATTCTTGCAGTTCTGGCGAGTTTTGACGCCGTTTTCGACGTCATCGAGGATCGCGACGCCGAGCCCACGCGGCATGCGCTGGAGTGGGCCGCGGCAACCGGCCGCCTCGCCGATGTCGCTCCCGAACTCCTGGCTCGCCAATCGCTGACCGATGAGGCCGTTGACGCCCTGGTTGCCGAGCGTACACAGGCCAAGCGCATGCGCAACTTCGCCCGAGCCGACCAGATCCGCAACGAACTGGCGGAGAAGGGCGTGGTCATCGAAGATTCCAAGGATGGCGTGCGCTGGAAGCGGAAGTAACGGAGCGTGTCCGTAATGAAAGCTGATCTCAAGATTGGATTAAAATTGGAGGCTGACGGGCGCTGGATTGCTGAGGTCAGCGACTTGCCCGAAGTCCCGGCTTACGGCCGAACTCGTGAAGAGGCGAAGTCAAAGGTTGTAGCTCTAGCCTATAAAGCTGTCGAAGAGAAAACTCCGGATGAGAGGTCGTTCCATGGAAGCCAATGAGATTTCGGAATTGAAAGAGCAGGCAGAAAAGGGCGGTGAATCGGCGATGCGCCCCGTCGCTTTTACCATGAGCTTGGTTGCGGTGCTGGTGGCAATCACCACGGTCCTCGGCCATCGCACCCACACGGAGGCGGTGCTCAAGCGGGCTGAGGCCAGCGATGTGTGGAACGAATATCAGGCCAAGAAGAATCGTGCGTACGATACTGCCCTCATCACCGATATGCTCGGCGTGGTAACCGTCGCGGACAAGGATGGAGCGGCGAAGATTGCCAAGGGGTACGCCAGCCACCAGGAAAAATGGACCGACGACCTGAAGGACGAACAGAAGGAAGCCCTGGGCCTGGAGGGAGATGTAAAGCATGCCGAGAACAAGGCCAGGTTCTTCGATCTCTCCGAAGCACTTCTCGAGATCGGCCTGGTGATCAGTTCGGTCACCCTGCTTACCCGCACCAAGGCATACTGGTACCTGGGCATCGTCTTCTCTGTGGGCGGAATTATCTCGGCGTTGACTGTCTTCTTCCTCAAGTAGAAGGCGCCTTACTCAGCCGGCATCTGCTCCAGTTCCTCGATGGGCGCCGGCTTGCCCTTGGCGCGGATTTGCGCCGAGGTGAGCAGGAAAACGGCCACCACGATTCCCGCCATGCCGGCAAACTCCGCCGCCGCGGGCCGCTCGTGGAGCAGGAAGATCCCCAGCAGCACCGCGACCACCGGGTTTACGTAGGAGTAGGACGAGACCTTGGCCACCGGCACGTGCTCCAACAGGTAGATGAAGCAGGTGTAGCCCAGCAGCGAGCCGCCGGTGATAAGCCAGGCAAGCGATCCAATGGCCACATGAGTCAAGTGGAACTGCGGCCATTGGCCCAGCGCCGTCCCCATTGCTATCGAGAAGACGCCCGCGGCCAACATCTGCCAGGCCGCTGCCACAAAGCTGTTCACCGGCAGGCGCGACCGGCGCGACAGAATGCTACCCACGGTCCAGGAGAATCCGCCGGCCAGCAGCACTCCAAGGGCGAGCAGCAGCGTGCGATCGCCAGCCAGGCCCGATTGCAGCGACGGCCACACCAGCAGGCCCAACCCGACGAAACCCAGCGCCATTCCCAGCCATCCACGTGCCGGCAACGGTTCTCCTCCGGGCAAAAACATCTCAATCAGCGCCACGTAGAGGGGAACCACGGCCAGCACCAGAGAGGCAAGCCCGCTGGGAACGGTTCTCTCGGCGTAAACCAGGCCCACGTTGCCCCCGGCCAGCAGCAAAAGGCCAATCAGCGCCAGGCGCATCATGTTTGCGGCAGGCCAAAGCAGGCGCAAGCCGCGCCAACGGCACCAGACGAGCAGAATCGTGCCCGCAACCAGGAAGCGCGTGCCGGCAAGCAGGAGCGCGGGCATGTCTTCCGCGCCAATGCGAATGGCGGTGTAAGTCGAGCCCCAGAAAAAGTAGACGCTGGCGAAGGCGAGGACGATTGAGGCGGTGGTGACCGCTTTCTTCTTGGGCTGCGCAGGCTGGAGCGTGGGATTCGCCATCGAGGTAATTCAATCGTAGCGTGAGCGGCGCATGGGCGCTTCCCGGTTCTTGCGGCACTTAGGAATCACCGGAATGCTGCGGCGCGGATGGCACGGTCTTGAACATATGCGGCATCGTCCTGCAGGGGCTTGAGCCCCCGTTGATTCGATGGGCCTTATCGGCACGACCAAAGTCGCGCCCTGTTACAAAGCGTTTGGGTTCTGGATTTTTCAACGAGTTCGTAGAACTGGCGGGACCGGACAATCTGCATTCAGGAAACTGCTGGGCCTCACACCCTGCCAGGTTTTGCCGAAAGAATAGATAGGGGAGACGGTTTTTCCTTCCGGCAGGTGGAAAGTGGAGACGGCGATGCCAGCCAACGGCAATGGAGCGTCAGCCACCGGCAAAACCCGGGGTGGGCGCGACAAGCGCGCCGACGAGCGCTTCGACCTCGAACGCGCGCCGGGAACCCTGATACACAAGGGCGTGAGCATTCCGTGCGAGATGCTTGACGTAAGCCTCAGCGGCTGCCGCCTGCGAACTTTACGGCCATTCACCGCCGGCGCGCTGGAGTCCGTCAAGGTTATTCTGACCATCAAGGGGATGGTGTTGAGCATCTGGGGCGTCACGCAATGGACGACCTGGGACCGGGCCGTCGGAATCCGTTTCATTCACCCTACAGGCCGCACCCGCAATCATCTCGCCGGCCTGCTGACCTGCCTTCTGGACCAGAGTGCGACCGATGTGGTGAAGGCGGCGATTGCAGCAGAGCAAGTGGACAACCCCATCGTTGCGCTCGAGCATCCGCTGCTGGTTGAGTCAGAGTCCGCCGCTGGCGACGCTGCAGAGGAGGAGTTTCAAGAGGCTCCGCCGCCTCCCCCGCCACCGAAGCGGCCCGAACTGCGTAGCGAGCACAAAGTATTGAGCCTGGAAGAAGGCGACTCTCCCGGGTCATTGCGCCTCGTTTCCGAAGAATCTATTCTCCCAGGGAACGTGCTCGATGTAAGCCAGGATGGCTGCCTGATACATCTGGCGCGGCCGATTCAGGTGCGCATGAACGCCCAGGTAGAAGTAGACTTTCGCTTGCGCGGCTTGTCCTTCCTTCTTCCCGGCACAACGAAGGAGATGCATGGCGACCGGATGCTCGAGATTCGATTCGCCGAAATGAGCAGGCGCAAACGCGAGGACCTCTCGCAAGTCATCCTGGAATTGATTGAGCTGAGCAAAGCCGATCAGAAAACTGCTTGATGCGTTCGGACCAGTTGTGCCTTCTTTCGGGAACGAAGAATCCTTCGGTTGAGTGGGAGATTCGCTGTTTTCAAAGGGTACGGCTTTAGCCTGCGAGGGAACGCCCAGCAGCGCAGGATGCCGGTTTTGAAACAGCTCGCGGTACTGGAGAGCCTATACACGAGACATAAAAATCGGCTATCCTCAGGGCAGCGGGGCTCCCATGCACGGGCAAACTTCAAACGCGATGTTGCTTGCACCGGCCACCAGGCGCTGGTCGCGGTCACGCGAGCGGAGCATCTGCCCGCGGCGGCATCTGCGCGTGCTGCCCACCCGCACTCGGCCCAGCCTCTTCGCAAGCGACTAGCTGCCCTTCCGACGACGACTTTCGATCGCACTTTGCGATCCCCGCTTATCGACCATAACGGGTCTACAGAGAAATGGATTGATCCCGCGTTACCGGGTCCGGGCCGAGCCACATCCAGATATCAAGGCATCCGGGACCACAGAACCGAATCTGCCGAGGAGACAAGACTATGACCAAGCAAGAGCTGTATGCACAATACGGGCCGAAACTACGCTGTCCGCTGCCAGGGCCCAAGGCTAGGGCGGCCGTCGAGGCCGATGGCCGGCTGATCTCGCCCAGCTATACCCGCTCCTACCCGCTCGTCGCCCGCCGCGGCCGCGGCATCCGCGTGGAAGACGTGGACGGCAACGAGTTTCTCGACTTTGCCGCCGGCATCGCGGTGAATTCGACCGGACATTGCCATCCCGAGGTGGTTGCGGCCATTCAAAAGCAGGCTGCGGAATTGATCCACATTTCGGGGACGGACTTCTACAACGAGCCGCTGACCGATTTGGCGGATCGGCTTTCTGCCGTGGCGCCCATGCCGGGGCCGCATAAGTTCTTTTATGGGAACTCCGGCGCCGAAGCGATCGAGTGCGCGCTGAAGCTGGCCCGTTACCATACCGGACGGCAGAACGTGATCTCCTTCCTTGGAGCGTTTCATGGCCGCACCATGGGCGCGCTGTCGCTGACAGGGTCCAAGCCGCAACAGAAGCGGCGGTTCGGCCCCATGCCTCCCGGCGTGACGCATATTCGGTATCCATATGCTTACCGCGGTTGTAGTGGCGGACAGCAGGAAGAAGAAGATTTCAGCCTGGGCTGCGCACGCTACATCGAAGAGAAGCTGTTCAAGACGATTCTTCCGGCGGAGGAAGTGGCCGCGATCTTTATCGAGCCGATCCAGGGCGAGGGCGGCTACGTGGTTGCGCCGGACAATTTCCTGCGCGAACTGCGCGCCATTTGCAATCGTCACGGAATTTTGCTGGTTGTGGACGAGGTGCAATCGGGCGCTGGGCGCACGGGCAAGTGGTGGGCTATCGAGCATTCTGGCGTGCAACCGGATATCGTCTGCATGGCCAAGGGCATTGCCTCGGGCATGCCGCTGGGGATTTGCATGAGCCGCGCTGAAATCATGGACTGGGTGCCCGGCTCGCACGCGTCCACATTCGGCGGCAACCCGATCTCGATTGCAGCCGCGTTGGCCACGATGGACATCCTGGAGCGCGAGGGCATCGAGAACGCGGCAAACGTAGGAGAATTCATGCTGAAGCGACTGCACGGCTGGAAGCACAGCCACCCGCTGGTGGGCGACGTGCGCGGACGAGGCCTGATGATCGGGATTGAGCTGGTGAAGGACAAGGCGACGCGCGAGCCGGCGACGGCGCTGCGCAATCGCGTGGAGACTCTCGCGTTCGAAAAGGGTCTCATGATTCTAGGCTGCGGGGAGACCTCGGTGCGGTTGTGCCCGCCGCTGATCGTGAGCAAGGAGGAAGCCTCGGTTGCGCTCGACATCCTGGAAGATTCGCTCACCCAGGTTGAAGAAGAACACGAACAGGCGCGGACGCTGGAGGCTGTGACGGCGTAGACCTTCCCGGGCATACCGGCTTTGGACGTCGATGCGGCCCGATTCTCGCTTGAGGATCGGGCCGCATTTGCTTGTTCTCCTCATAGGGAGGAAAATGGTTGGCCATGGGATGGCTGCAGCAGAAACGCATTGACTGGCTGGAGCACGCACTTTCTGGAATGAAATGGGCTGCGCGGCGGAGCGGCGGTTCGTCGAGCCGGGCTGGCCATCTGACTATCGGAATCGACGGCGAAGACGCGGCTTTCGTCTATCTTGGGCGCAAGGGCTATACGGTGGTGGCGCGGCGCTGGTCTTCCGGTTACCAGCGGGGCGACCTCGATCTGATTGCGTGGCGGGGGCCGCTGTTGTGTTTCATCGAAGTGAAGACGCGTACTGCCCACGATATCGCCGCTGCTGAGGCTTCAGTTGACTCCGAAAAGCGCAATACCCTGCGTAAGCTTGCCCGGCATTACGTGCGCCAGTTGCCGATGAAGGTGAGCCCGCCGGTGCGCTTCGACGTGCTGAGCGTCTACCTGATTCCGGGGAAAGAGAAGGAATTCGTGCATTTCGAGGGAGCATTCGGGTGGAGCGAGCGGGACGACTATGGATGGAGCTAGCTGAAACGCCAAAGCTGAATTTGCGGGGAAGGGCGGACCCCCGTAGCTAATGTGACCATGTTGGTCACGTCGTGATAGAGTGGCTTATGCGAACCGCGAAGATCAGCGAATTGAAAGCCAAACTTAGCGCCCACATCCAGTACGTGAAGAACGGGGAGGAAGTGCTGATTCTGGACCGCAACACGCCAGTTGCGCGGCTTGTTTCTGTCGGGTCACCTGATGATTACGACGAGCGAACCCGCCGTTTGATCGCCAAAGGGATTGTTACCCCACGGAAGATGCGCCCCCCGGTTGGTTATAAGCTGCCCCGGCCGCCTGGGCCTATGATATCGGATGCGGTGATGGAGCAGGTTTGGCGCGAGGAGCGGGATGGGCGATGAGCCTGCCGATCGCTTTTTGGGATTCAAGCGCACTCATTCCACTTTGCGTCGAACAGAAGCAAACTGAGGGGTCGGCCGCGCTCTTCGCAATCCACGGAATCGCCGTCTGGTGGTCTACTCCAGTCGAAATTATCAGTGGGCTGACGCGGCTCATGCGTATGGGCGAGATCGGCCCGGATGAATTGCTTGCAGGAAATCGATTGGCGGAGACAATCGCCAGTACCTGGGTGCAGATTCAGCCCTCTGCGAGGATTGCAGCCGCTGCCTGTTCGCTGCTTGAGGTGCATCCGCTGAGCGCGGTGGAGGCTTTGCGACTGGCTGCAGCCGTGGAGTGGTGCGAAGGACCCCCCCTGGCAACGTATTCTTAACATTCGATAAGCGCCTCCGGGAAGCAGCCGGGTTGGCTGGATTCACCCTGGAATAGCGCGGTTTCACCCCTGCGCGTCTTGAAACTCCTCGTGCCACGCCATCTGGATGGCTTCGAGGCGGCTTTCGTTGGACTTGGCGGGGTCGTCGGCAAAACTGGGAAGCTCGGTCACGTAGCGGTGCAGGTCGGTGAAGCGCACCGTCAACGGGTCCACTTCTGGGAATTTCTCTTGCAGTTGAATGCCGATCTCTTCGGAGTCGGTCCACAGAATCTCGCGGGGCATCCGTCTCTCCTTACTTGCCTTCAGCTAATGTCAGCGGCTTGCCTTCAGACACGTAGTTGCGGTTCCACTTGGGGATTTCGACCACATAGTTGCCGGGCTTGGTGATCACCGCCTGGCAGCCGAGGCGCGAGTCCAGCTGCTGGTCGGCGGCCATGTCCATGCGGTCGATCTCGTCGTCGTCGGCCTCGCTGATGCCGCTCTGGTCCTTGATCCACAGGTGGCAGGTGGTGCAGGCGCAGACACCTCCGCAGGCGTGGTCGAGAAAGATGTCGAAGTTCTCCGCAACGTCTAGGAAACTCATCGGCTTGCCGTGGTGCTCGTAGGGCAGAGTGCCGTACTCGAATTCGGCGGTCTTGCCTTCAGGCTGAAACATGACGCGCACGAGCTTGTCGGGGGGGATGTCTTTCTGGTTTGCTTCGTTCATAAAATTCGTCCTTCCGGGCGCGCTTGCCGGGTTGCTGACTCCGCTAACTCCGCAAACAACGCTAACTGCGCTTTCATTTGAACTCCGCTCGCGCCATGGGATGCGGTGCGGTGACGGCCTCGCCCAGTTCTTCGTCGGCTGCGTCCATCGTCTTGCCGCGAATGGCGGTCGAGACTGCGGCCTCCATCATCAGCTCTGCAAATCGACGCGTTGCCTGGTCTAGGGCCAGCGTGGCGTCGCGTATGGTCTTTGCATCTTCTCCCAGCTTGACGGCTTGCAAGCGGTCACGGGCGGCGGCGATCGCGGCTTGCTCCTCGCCGGTGAGAGCCGCCCACACTGGACTGCGCGGAGCCCGTTCCACGGCGGCGAGAATCGTCTCTGCCTCGTTGCGGGCTTCGATCAGCAGCCGCTTGGCGAAGTCTTCCTCGGCGTGATCGAAGGAATCGAGAATCATGCTTTCGACCTGCTCATCCGTCAATCCATAGGTTGGCTTCACTTCAATTTTCGCGGCCTGGCCGCTGCGCTGCTCGCGCGCTGTCACCTTCAGAATGCCGTCCGCGTCGATCAGGAATTTGACCTCGATGCGCGGCAGGCCGGCAGACATGGGCGGAATGCCGCGCAGGTCAAATCGCGCTAATGACCGGCAATCGGCGGCCATTTCGCGTTCGCCCTGCACCACGTGAATGGCCACGTTGGTCTGGCCTTCAACGCCGGTGGTGAAGTGCTCAGTGGCCGATGCGGGAATGGTGGAGTTGCGCTGGATGATGCGCGCGACGGTGCCGCCGAGGGCCTCGATGCCGAGCGAAAGCGGAGTCACGTCGAGCAGGAGCAGTTCTTCGGTGGACTTGGATGCACCGGCCAGAATGTCTGCCTGCACGGCCGCTCCCAGTGCGACGACTTCGTCCGGGTTGAGCTCGATGTGCGGGCGCTTGCCCCGTGCGGCGAGATGAAAGAGATCGTCCACGAGCTGGCGCACGGCGGGGATGCGCGTGGAGCCGCCGACCAGCACCACTTCATCGATCTGTTCCGGCGTGATGCCGGCGTCGGTGAGGGCCTGCTTGCAGGGGCCGACGGTGCGGTTGAGGACGGGCTCGATGAGGACTTCGAAGACATCGCGGGGAATCTCGCGCTGGTAGCGGTCGCCATTGGGCAATTCAATGTCGAACCGGGCCGCCCGCTCGGTGGAGAGCGCTATTTTGGCGTCGATGGCGGCCTTACGCAAGGCCTGCACCGCGCCGGGATGGGTGCGTAGGTCGACGCCGTGCTCGGAGTAGATCTCGTCGAGCGCAATGGCCAGCAGCAGGTTGTCGATGTCGTCGCCGCCCAGGTGCGTGTCTCCGTTGGTGGACTGAACCTCGAAGATGCCGTCGCGCAGCTTGAGAATGGAAATATCGAAGGTGCCGCCGCCCAGATCGTAGACGGCGATGGTGCCTTCCTTGGCGCGGTCAAGGCCGTAGGCGAGCGCGGCCGCGGTGGGCTCATTCACCAGGCGCAGAACATCGAGGCCAGCCATGCGGCCTGCGTCCTTGGTGGCCTGACGCTGCGCGTCGTTGAAGTATGCGGGCACGGTGATGACGGCCTGCGTGACC
>Ga0302320_10005923_pt1 | contig 27271 bp, 24 predicted proteins | sample Bog_T0_3_FD_202130 | JGI IMG/M metagenome (GOLD analysis project Ga0302320, IMG submission 202130) | Peat permafrost microbial communities from Stordalen Mire near Abisko, Sweden - Bog_T0_3 | ecosystem: Environmental > Terrestrial > Soil > Wetlands > Peat | place: Sweden: Abisko, Stordalen Mire...
CCGACCACGGGAAGCGAGGAAATTCGAGCGTCCAGGGCGGTGCGAAATGCGCCGACGACGGCGCCCCGAACGTCCAGCCCTGCGCCTGGACATCCGCAAGAGGAACGCCAAGCAGGAGTACGGCGACGTAGAACGCCAGGATGCTGGCCAACAGCAGTGCCGGCGTCGCGAGCGGGGTTTTCCAGTAGGCCCGGCCAAGCAGCAGAAGCGCCGTGACCGCGAGGCCCGCGAGCAGCTTCTCGGCGTGGTCGACGTCCAGAAACTGGCCGACGGTGGAGAGCTGCAGGCGATCGCCGGTCAGTACCTGGGCCGCGCCGAGCAGCATCAGGCAGGCGGAGGCACCAATAAATCCGCCGATCACGGGGTACGGCACGAAGCGGATGGCGCGGCCGGCGCGCGCGAGGCCGAGACCGCACAGCACGACGCCGGTCAGGGCGGAACTCAACGCAAGCGCCACCAGCGTTGCCGTCAGCAGGCCGCTGTCGGCGCCCTTCGCCGCCATGTGGCCGGTCAGCGCTGTAACGAGCGCGGCGGTCACCGCGGATGTCGAACCGTCAGGGCCGCCGATCGCAAATGGGAGCGAGCTGTACATCGACACCGCTGCGCCGCCGACGGCGCCGGTGATGAAGGTCGCCGCCATGCCATAGGAAAGCCAGGGCGTCAGCGGTCCGGAGAAGATCAACGCTGCGTAGGACAGGTAGAAAAGGATGGAGAGGAGTCCGACCACCACGCCGGAGACGACGGACCGCGCGAGCGGAGCGCGTGCCCACGCGTTGACGGAACGAAAAAATGCCGGTGGCAGTAAGGCCGCGTCGCTCACGCAATTTCCACTTTCGATAACTCGCCGGCGGCGTGATGAAAAGGCATTACGAGCAATGAACGGTGACTTGCAAGCGGAGCGCTAAAATCGGCGGCCAACGTGGAACACCGGCGTCGCCTTTGGCTGACATTAGCTGCCTTTCCGAAGCGATAGCAAGTGAGGTTCCGCCGCGGGTCCGGATTTGCTCCGCGCCGACGGTCCACGCCGCAGGCCTGCGGCTCTTTCTGTAGGGGCTAGCCCGTCTGAATTGCCGACCTCGAGTTCCTTTGCCCGCCAAAATCCGGTCCAACGATGGCGGCGGCAATACCGCCGCGCCGAGGGGCGTGCAGCCCGTCGCTGCGGCCCTGGAACAAGGTTCGCTCCGCTTCGCCGGTGTTCAGCATCGATGTCTCCTGAAAACCCAGAGCAGCAAGATGCCGAATGATCTCCTCAGGATTGAAATACGTCCGCCAGGGCTCCCCGAGCGAACTGACCCTGTCAGCCAGGTCCGAGACCGCGCGGTCCGGAGTCGAGAACGTAAAGGCGATTTCACTCCCTTGCGGAAACCCTGCGACCAGCTCGAAGATCGCGTCGACGGTATCGCGGGTCAAATAGACCAGGACACCGAGGCACGAGAAGAATGTCGGTGTCGAGAAATCAAGGCTGCTTCGCTGCAATCCCTCGCGCAGCGAGGTCGTCTCGAAGTCGATGGCGACGTATTCCAGGTTGGCTGGCTGGGTGATACCCGCGCGTCCCAACCTGCGGCGTTTCTCCTCCTGCGTGCCGTGATGATCGACTTCGAATATTCGTAACGTGTGCGCCCAATCCGGCTGGCGATACGCAAAGGTGTCAAACCCCGCACCGAGGATGACGCACTGGCGCGCGCCGCGTCGCACGGCGTCAGCCAGGCGGTCCTCCGCAAAGCGGCTTCGGAGAACCACCTGGGAGCGCAACTCCATGCTCCGGGGTTCGCGGGCCCGGTCCTGATAGGCGGTGACACGCTCGTCGAATTCGTCGCCCAGCAAAACAGCCGCGATCGGATCATCGAGAATTTTCGGCTGCCCATCCAAAACCTGGTGGACCGCCCGCAGCATGGCGACGTTGAGCGCCGTCGTGCTTGCCTTGCGCCGGGGGTCGGAGGTGTTCATCGCGCGTCGCCTCTGGAATTGCGGATGACCTCAACATAGCCGCCGCGCCCGGGAAGCCACCGAGGAAAATGCCGCCAGAGCGTTTTCGAGCGAAAGCCTGCCCCGGACTTGATCCGGGGTGGAAACCGGTTCGCGTGAAGAAAACGCGTCAAAACAAGAATCTAGAACCCCATTTCGATTCAATCGAAACGGGGTTCTAGCCTGACACCTTGCTGTCGGCCCGCTGCAGCAGCGCCAGCAAGCCCCTTAGCATCGCCGTCGGCGTCGGCGGGCAGCCGGGAATGTGGAGATCTACCGGGATCACCGCGGCAACCCCGCCGACCACCGCATAGCTGCCGGCGAAACAGCCACCGTCCTTGGCGCAGTCGCCGACCGCGACCACCCATTTCGGCGCCGGCGTGGCCTGATAGGTGCGCTCCAGCGCTTCGCGCATGTTTCTGGTGACGGGGCCGGTGACGAGAAGCACATCGGCATGGCGCGGCGAGGCGACGAAGCGCAGGCCGAAACGCTCGACGTCGTAATAGGCGTTGCTGAGCGCGTGGATCTCGAGTTCGCAGCCGTTGCAGGAGCCGGCGTCGACCTCGCGGATCGACAGGCTGCGGCCGAGCCGCCGCCGCGCCGTGTTGCCGAGCGCCGTCGCGAGTTCCGCGATGGAGGCGTCGTCCGGCGACGGCGCCTTCTCGGTGAAGGGCTGGCGAAACAGGCTTTGAAACAGCAGCTTGCGCATCTCAGTTGTCCTTAAACGTTATTGCGAGGAGCGAAGCGACGAAGCAATCCATTCTTTCTTTAGGTCGAGAGATGGATTGCTTCGCTTCGCTCGCAATGACGGTTTCATTTTCCTAGAGATCCTGGCCCGAATAGGAACAGTTGAACGACTTGTTGCAGAGTGGGAAGTCCGCGACGATGTTGCCCTCGATCACGGCTTCCAGCAGCGGCCATTGGAACCAGGAGGGATCGCGCAAATGACAGCGTTCGATCCGGCCGTCGTTGAGGCGCAGCCAGACCAGGACGTCGCCGCGGAATCCTTCCACGACAGCCATTCCCTCGCGGGCATCCGTGCGCTGCGCCAGATCGGCGCGCACAGGTCCGATCGGAAGCCGCGTCAGGATCTGGTCGATCAGCGCAAGGCTTTGCTCGACCTCGCGCACCCGGATCCAGACCCGCGCATTGACGTCGCCCTCGCTCAGCACCGGCACCTCGAAGCGCAGGCTGTCATAGGGCGGATAGGCAAGGGCCCGCCGCGCGTCGAACGACCTGCCGGAGGCGCGGCCGACAAAGCCGCCGGCAGCGTATTGCCGGGCCAGCGCCGGCGTCAGCCTGCCGGTATCGACGGTACGGTCCTGCAGCGAAGCGGTGTTGTCGTAGAGTTCGACCAGCGGCGGAAAGCGCCGGCGGATGTTTTGCAGGGCCGCCCGGATCGCCTCCATGCCGCCCTCGCCGAGGTCGCGGGCAACGCCGCCGGGCACGATGATGTCCCGCATCAGGCGATGGCCGAAGGCGGTATCGGCCGCGCGCAGCACGGTCTCGCGCAGCACGCTGGTATGCGCATGGATCAGCGCGAAGGAGGCGTCGTTGCAGACGGCGCCGATGTCGCCGAGATGGTTGGCGAGCCGCTCCAGTTCGGCGACGAGCGCCCGCAGCCACACCGCGCGGTCGGGCACGGCGGCTTGCAGCGCTGCTTCAACGGCCCGCGCAAACGCGTAGGCATAGGCAACCGTGCTGTCGCCGGAGACGCGGCCGGCAAGCTCGGCGCCGCGCGCCAGATCGGCGCCCGCCATCAGCCCCTCGATGCCCTTGTGGGTATAGCCCAGCCGCTGTTCCAGCCGCACCACGGTTTCGCCGCTGGCGGTGAAGCGGAAATGTCCGGGCTCGATGATGCCGGCATGCACCGGGCCGACCGCGATCTGGTGCAGGCCGTCACCTTGCGCCGTCAGGAAAGGGTAGGGCGCCGCCGAGGGCAGCGCGTCGAAGCGGCCGCCGAGCGGAAAGCGCACGCCCCATTTGTTGTGGTCGAGCCATGGGCGCGGATCGGGCAGGCCTTCCGCCTTCAGGCCGAACAGATCGTGGATGCTGCGCTCCAGCCGCAGCGCCGGCGGATGATGCTGGCCGACCGAAGGATAGCTGCGATCCGCACAATCGAGGCTGATGACTGCGAGCTCCGCGGCCGGCTCGTCCAGCACCGCCATGTGCACGAGCGCAGGTTCGCCCCACAGGCCGAGCAGGCTCCAGCGTCCCTGCGCCAACTGGCTGATGGCGAATTCCCATTGCTCGGCATCGACCACGGCGCGCGGCCACGGGCCGTGGGGCTCGGCCTTGCGGCCCTGCTGCGTCAGATCGGTCAGCGACGGCATTGGCGGTTGGTCCTATCCAAGGAGGCGAGCCACATGCTGGAACCAGGCGACGAACGGCGCGGGAAGATAGATCCCCGCACATAAAACCAGAGCGAGATGCGCGAACATCGGCACATAGGAGGCTTCCGCCGACGCGGTCGAGCCGCGCGGCGCGCCGAAGGCGACGCTGGTCAGGCGCAAGGTCAGCGCGCCGAACGCCAGCAGCAGTCCGAACACCAGCACGATCGCCAGCCACGGCTGGCGCGCGAAGGTCGAGCTTACCACCAGAAATTCGCTCATGAAGATGCCGAGCGGCGGCAATCCGGCGATCGCGACCACGCCGACCACGAGGCCCCAGCCCAGCGCCGGATGGGTCACGGTCAGTCCGCGGATCTTGTTGATGCGCTGCGTGCCCTTGATCTGCGAGATGTGGCCGACCGCATAGAAGATCGCCGATTTGGTCAGGCTGTGCATCACCATGTGCAGCAGGCCGGCGAAATTGGCGAGCGGGCCGCCCATGCCGAAGGCGAACACGATGATGCCCATGTGCTCGATCGAGGAATACGCGAACAGCCGTTTGATGTCGCGGCGGCGGTAGAGCATGAAGGCGGCGAACACCACCGACACCAGCCCCATCGTCACCATCAGCGGGCCGGGCGCGATGGCGTGCGGATTGGCGGCGAGCAGGATCTTGAAGCGCAGCAATGCGTAGAGCGCGACGTTCAGCAGCAGGCCCGACAGCACGGCCGATATCGGGGTCGGTCCTTCCGCGTGCGCGTCGGGCAGCCAGGCGTGCAGCGGCGCGAGGCCGACCTTGGTGCCGTAGCCGAGAAACAGGAAGATGAAGGCGACGTTGAGCAGCGCCGGATCGAAATCCGCCGCATGCTGGATCAACAATGTCCAGATCATGCCGTCCTGGCCTTCGCCGACCACCGGGCGCGCGGCCATGTAGACCAGGATGGTGCCGAACAGCGCGAACGCGATGCCGACGCTGCCAAGAATAAAGTATTTCCAGGCCGCTTCGAGCGCGGCATGGGTGCGGTAGATGCCGACCATCAGCACCGTGGTCAGGGTGGCGATTTCCACCGCCACCCACATCAGGCCGATATTGTTGGACACGAACGCGAGATTCATGCCGAACATCATGGTCTGGTACATGGCGTGGTAGAAGCGCAGGTAGACCGGCGTCAGCCGGCCGCTATCGAGTTCGTGGGCGATATAGCTGGCGCTGAAGATCGAGGTGGTGAAGCCCACGAAGGTGTTGAGCACGATGAAGACGATGTTGAGATCGTCGATCAGCACGTAGGGTCCGGGCTCCGGGCGGTCGACCACAAACAGCGACAGCGCCGCCAGGAAAGTCGCGAGGCTTGCCAGCACGTTGAGCCGCGCCGTCAGCCGGTAGCCGGGCAGCACCGCCAGCAGCGCCGCCGAGCCGATCGGAATCAGCAGGACCGCCGCCACCGAATCGAAGGAGGCCACGCTCATCGGTGCTCTCCCCGGTAGTCGTCGAGGGCGGAGACGTCGACGGAATCAAAGCGCTCGCGGATCCGGAACAGGAAGATGCCGATCACGATGAAGGCGATCAGGATCGAGAAGGCGACGCTGATCTCGACCACCAGCGGCATGCCCTTGGCGCCGGTCGCCGCCAGCACCAGGCCGTTTTCGAGCGACATGAAGCCCACGACCTGGCTGACGGCGTTGCGGCGCGTCACCATGACCAGCAGCCCGAGCAGCACCACCGACAGCGCGAAGGCGAGGTCCTCGCGCGCCAGGGGATCGGCTTCCGCGGTGACCCGCAGCATTAGCACCATCGACAGCGCCACCAGCCCCATGCCCGCCAGCATGGTCGGCCCGATGCCGACGGCGGATTCGATGTCGCGGTGGATGCCGAGCTGCTTGACGATGCGGTGCAGCGCCACCGGGATGACGATCGCCTTGAACACCAGCGCGATGGCGGCGGTAACGTAGAGATGCGGCGCGTTCTGGATATAGGCCTGCCAGGCCACCGACAGCGCCAGCACCAGCGCGTGGAACGCGAACACGTTGAGCAGTGAATAGAGCCGGTCCTGGTACAGCATCATGAAGCTGATCAGCACCAGCCCGCCGGCCAGCGTATGAGAGACGTCGAAGGAGAGGCTGTGCATCTGCATCAGAAGCTCCTCGACACGAACAGCAACAGCGTCCCGAGCAGGCCGAGCATCAGCGCAGCCCCCAGGAATTGCGGAACGCGAAACACCCGCATCTTCGCCGTCGCGGTCTCGAACAGCGCCAGCAGGAAGCCGGCGACCGCGAGCTTGACGATGTAGACGACGGCGCCGACGGCGTAAGCCAGCGGTCCGGTTCCGAACAGCGCGATCTTCCAGGGCACGAACACGCAGGCGATCAGCGAGATGTAGAGCAACAGTTTGAGAAAGGCGCCGATTTCGATCATCGCCAGATGGCGTCCGGAATATTCCAGCACCATTGCCTCGTGCACCATGGTGAGTTCGAGATGGGTGGCGGGATTGTCGACCGGGATGCGCGCGTTCTCCGCCAGCGCCACCATGATCAGCGCGACCAGCGCCATGCCGAGCGAGACCCGCAATCCGACGTAGGACGAGGCCAGGAAATTCGCGACCGTCGACAACTGCGTCGAGCCCGCGACCAGCGCCACGCAAAACACCATCAGCAGCATCGCCGGCTCGGCCAGCGCCGCGATCATCACCTCGCGGCTGGAGCCGATGCCGCCGAACGCCGTGCCGACATCCATCCCGGCCAGCGCCAGGAAGAAGCGCGCGCTGCCCAGCAGTGCCACGATGGCGATCAGGTCCGCGGTCCAGTTGAATAAAAGTCCGGTCGCAAACGTCGGCACCAGCGCGGCGGCGACCCAGATCGCGGCGAAGGTAATGTAGGGCGTGACGCGGAACAGCCACGAGGCGTTGTCGGCCAGCACCACTTCCTTGCGCAGCAGCCGCAACAGGTCGCGGTAAGGCTGGAAGATCGAGGCGCCCTGCCGGCGCACCAGCCGCGCCTTGACCTTGCGCACGAAGCCGGTCAGCAGCGGCGCGAGCAAGAGCACCAGCAGCATCTGCGCGCCCTGCACGGCGATGTCCGTGATCACGACCATATCGCGAGCACCAGCAGGAGGGTGACGAGGGTGGCGAAGACCAGGCTGAGATAGCGCCGGATGGTCAGGAACTGCAGCCGGTTGAGCCATTCCGACGACAGCTCGACCGCGGCGACGACCGGCTCGTACATTCCTTCCCAGACCGGGTCATGCAGTTCGATTCGGAGGCGCGCCGGCCTGGTATCGCCGGGAGCGGGCATGTCGACATGATCGCGGGCGTAGAACAGCATGGTGCCGAATACCCGGCGGATCGGCTGGGCGAAGCTCGCGCCCGAATACTGCGCCGCGGGGGTGGAATCGGAAAAACCGCAGCCCCAGGCCGGCCCGCGCCGGATCGCGCGCGAGGCGAAGCGGTGAATCACGAAGACGGACAGCGACGCGGACATCGCGACGAACAGCATCACCAGCAATCCGTTGTAGGAACTGCGGCTCTCGGCGATCGGCGCGATCGACAGCCAGGCCTCATTGGCCTGGATCGGCATCCGGCCGCCGAGGATCTGCAGCGAAATCGGCGACAGCGCGTCGATCACCAGCCCCGGCAGGATTCCGCCGAGCAGACACAGCGCGGCGAGGATGAACATCGCGGCGAGCGAAAAGCGGTCGACTTCGCCCGCCGTTTCCGCCGCCGCGCCGCGCGGCCGTCCGAGAAAGGTAATGCCGTAGGCCTTGACGAAACAGGCCGCGGCCAGCGCCGCGGCCAGCGCCAGCATCGCGCCGACGGCGGGCACCATGATCTTCAGCGCCCATTGCGGCAGGTCCGGGCTTTGCAGCACCGCCTGGAACATCAGCCATTCCGAAACGAAGCCGTTGAACGGCGGCAGCGCCGAGATGGCGACGCAGCCGACCAGCATGGCGAAGCTGGTATAGGGCATGCGGTGAATGAGGCCGCCGAGCTTGTCCATGTCGCGCTCGCCGGTCGAAGTCAGCACGGCGCCGGCGCAGAAGAACAGCAGGCTCTTGAAGAAGGAGTGGTTGAGCACGTGAAACAGCGCGGCGGTGAAGGCGAGTGCTGCGGCGAGTTTCATGCCGTTGGCCTGGAACGCCAGCGCCAGCCCGAGGCCGACGAAGATGATGCCGACATTCTCGATCGTGGAGTAGGCGAGCAGGCGCTTGAGGTCCTTCTCCATCATGGCATAGAGAATCCCCATCACGGCGGTGATGCTGCCGAACAAAAGCACCACCACGCTCGCCGACCAGGCCGGCGGCCCCAGGAGATCGAAGATGACGCGGATGAAGCCGTAGATCGCGACCTTGGTCATGACGCCGCTCATCAGCGCCGACACATGGCTGGGGGCGGCGGGATGGGCGAGCGGCAGCCAGACATGCAGCGGCACCAGGCCGGCTTTCGAACCGGCGCCGAGCAGCATCAGGATCAACACCAGGGCGGCGACGTAAGGCGTGTGCGGCGCCGCGCGGATGGCGGCAAATCCGTATTCGCCCGCCGGTCCAGCCAAAAGGCCGAACGCCAGCAGCAGGGCCAGCGTGCCGAAGCTGGCCATCACCAGATAGACGTAGCCCGCCTTGACGTTGCCGGGCTCGCGGTGGTGCGCCATCACCAGCGCCCAGGACGCCAGCGACATGAATTCCCAGCACAACAGATAGGAAAATGCGTCGTCGGCCAGCACCACCAGATTCATGCCGGCGAGAAAGGCCGGGAAGAACGGCAGCACGCGGTGCGGCGCCTCTTCGTGGTGGCCGTAGCCGAGGCCATACAGGCTCGCCGCGGCGCCGCCGAGATTGACGACCACCAGGAAGAACGCGGCCAGCGCGTCGAGCCGGAAATGCGCGCCGAGCCAGGGCAATCCGACCGGCAGGGTAACCATGGAGGCATTGGCGGTGTCGCCGAGCAGCCAGCGCAGCGATCCGAACAAGGCGGCCGCGCAAATCACCAGCGTGGCGCCGTAGATGACCGCGGTGGCGCGCGCGCTGCGGCTGAGCGCGATCGCGACGATGGCCGTTACCAGGAAGGCTGCGACACAGGATAGTTGCAGGGCCACCGCCGACATCATGGGCGCGCCCTGGTTGCGCTGGAGCCCGAGGCGATCTTCAGCCGGACCCCGCGCCCCTGCGAATGGCTGGCGGCGCCTTCGTCGATCATCTCGATTCCGGCGGCGTCGAAGGCTGCGATCAGCTTGACCAGGGAATCGACATTGCCGCGCACCATCAGCTCGGAAGCCTCCATGCGCTGAATCGTCGGCACGGAAAGCCCGGACAGTTCGGCGAGCCGGCGCTGGTCGATGCCGAGAAGCACCCGCGCAGCCCGCAATTGCGCTGCTGTGATCATAGGTCTGGCCCGGGGACCCCATGGTCCCCCTGAAACATCACTGCTGCATCATAATTAATGATGTTAAAGTGTCAACAAGTGATGTCTAAGATATCAATTATGAGGGGTTTGCCAAATCCGTCAATGACTTGTGAGTGTCTTGGCGGCCGGCGGGAACCATCGCCGCCGGCGGGCGCTAACCTTGTCGGCGACATCGTCTGGAATTGCGCAGGGGTGCTGCCTAGATTGAGCGTTGTCGCCCGATGTTCTCGTTTCAGGAGGCCTGTCATGGTCCTGAAAAACGTTTTGACCGCCGCCGCCTGCAGCGTGCTGCTGGTCATGAGCGGGTTGGCTTTGGCGGACGAATACCGTCCGGACGAGTTCCTCAGTCTCGACCTTTCCACGGCGGTGCTGTCGCCGAAGCGGCTGGGGCCGCCGACGGAATTCGCACCCGTGCCGGTGGAAGCGAATGCCGATCGCGGCGAGGGTGCCCAGGCCCGCGTCGAACCGAAAGCCGAGCCCAAAATCGCCGAGTCCCGCCCAGCGCCCCATATTGTCGTCCGCAACACCCGCGTCGCCCATGTTCGCAGCGAGCACCCGCGCGGCGCCGCGCGTACCCGGCTGGCGCATCGCCACGGCAATCCGCTCGATGCCCAAGCCTTCGATACGCGGATTCAGGTCTGGCCCTGCCGCTCCGGCGGCATCTGCAACTGGAAGCATTAGCGGATTTTGTCATTGGATCCAGCGATGGTCGCCTCGTACTTTTCGTCATTGCGAGGAGCGGAGCGACGAAGCAATCCATGCACCGACGCATTCGATAGATGGATTGCTTCGCTGGCGCTCGCAATGACGGCTTCGGCACCTCCATCGAGTCACACGCCCGTCGCAAAACCTTCGGCCAGGAGTCAAACTGAGCGGGCACCCTCCGTCGCGATTCGACGAGGGTGCCTTCGATGGTTATTGCAAGACGCGGCAAGCACGGTCTGACCCGGCGTCATCTGCTGGTCCGCTCCGCGTCCACCCTGGCGCTGGCCGGTCTCGGCGGTCTTGCCCGGCCCGCTCTCAGCCGCGCCGCGGATCGTCCGCGGATCACCTGCGGCATCCAGTCCGGCGATGTGTCGCAAACTGGCGCGATGGTGTGGGCGCGCGCCGACCGGCCCGCGCGCATGCGGGTGGAATATTCAACGGTCGAGAGTTTTGCCAACATCCTCGGCGCCGCTTCGGCGGACGCGCTGCCCGATCATGATTTCGCGGCGAAGATCTCGCTCGAAGGCCTGCCGCCCGGGCAGGATGTTTTCTACCGGGTGCGTTTCGAAGATATCGCCGACACGACGGTTTCAGGCGAAACGCAGGTCGGACATTTCCGTACCGCGCCGGCGGACAAGACAAATGTTTCGTTCGTGTGGTCGGGCGATACGGCAGGCCAGGGCTGGGGCATCGATCCCTCCCGCGGCGGCATGCGAACCTACCGCACCATGCTGCAGAACCGCCCCGATTTCTTCATCCATTCCGGCGATCACATCTACGCCGATTGCCCGGTGCCGTCGGAGCTGAAGCTTCCGGACGGCGGCATCTGGCGCAATATCGTCACGGAGGAAAAATCCGTGGTGGCGCATAGCCTCACGGAGTTTCGCGGCAATTATAAATACAATCTGCTCGACGATAATCTGCGCGCATTCAATGCTGAAGTGCCGATGCTGGCGCAGTGGGACGACCACGAGGTGACCAACGACTGGTCGCCGATCGGCTCCGCCGACGAGACGGGCTACGACGAAGACGGCACCGCGCGGCTGGTGCAGCGGGCGCGGCAAGCGTTTTTCGAATTCATGCCGATCCGCGAAGTGCCGCAGCAAGCCGGCCGAGTCTATCGCAAGATCGGCTACGGGCCGCTGCTCGACGTCTTCCTGATCGACATGCGCAGCTACCGCGATTCCACCTGGAACAAGCGCGACGACCCCGGCGACACTTTCATCCTGGGCGCGGCGCAGCTGGCCTGGCTGAAGCGGGAGCTGGCTTCGTCCGACGCCACCTGGAAAGTGATCGCCGCCGACTTGCCGATCGGGCTGATCAGCCTCGACGCGATCGCGCTCGGCGATGGCCCACCGGAGCGGCGCGAGCACGAGATCGCCGATTTGCTGTCATTCATCAAGCGCGCCGGTGCCCGCAATACCGTGTGGCTGACCGCCGACATGCATTATACGGCCGCGCACCACTACGATCCGAACCGGGCGCAATTCTCCGATTTCGAGCCGTTCTGGGAATTCGTCTCCGGCCCGCTGCATGCCGGAACCTGGTCTCCCGGCGAGCTGGACAATACGTTCGGCCCGAAGGCCATGTTCCAGAAGGGCTGCAGCGCTGAGCAGGGCGAAAATCTGGCCCCCTGTTTCGGACTGCAGTTCTTCGGCCGGGTCGATATCGACGGCCGCACCGAGGTCATGACCGTGACCCTGAAGGATGTCGACAATACCGACCTGTGGTCGGTCGACATCGCGCCGCGTCCCGACGCGCGGCCGGGAAGGATGCTGGCGCAGCATATCTGACGAGGGCGCGTACTCGTCAATCGAGATTGGTTGGTGCGGCTTGAGCAATGTCCGCCATGCCTCGGCAGCGACCAGATTCCGCAGCGCAGAGAAGTGTCGCGATGTGTCAAACTGCGACATCGCAACCTTGACTAGGTACATACGATGCCGCCTCAGCGCGGACTTGCGAATTCCTACTATGGCCCCTTATCGGAGCGCCACTAGGGTGATCGATAGCGCAGCTTGCGAACGGCTTTATCGTCCGCGTCGAACGACACTACCCAGACGTCCGTAAACGCTAGAATTGACAGATAAGCGAATTCTTTGATGCATCCGGCCAGTGGCTCTCCTCCCCACTTGCCACATTGTGCAACGCTGTTCGGTTCGCCAATGGCTCGAACGACCTCTGTTTCTGAAGTTTCCTGCTTTATGCGGGAGAAACCTGACTTCAAGCGCAGGTGCTGAGCGACGGCCCACGCCAACAAAGTTAGCGGCAGGAGCATTAATATGAGAATTGTTAGCTTCCTCACGGCACGCCCCATCCAGCCCCTAGCGCGTCACCAGCAGATAGCCGCCGAGCACCAGCACCATCGACAGCAGCAGCAGCCCGCCGACCACGGCGGTGATGATCGCGAACAATTCGTTGGCCTCGAGCCATCGCCGCAACGCCTTGACCATCTTTGCCTGACCCGATCGTGATTTGGAGTTTGCCCACCGGGCAGACTATCAAACGGCGGATACGCTGTCTCACTCCTCCTCGCAAGCGCCATCGGGCGGGCCTCGTCCCCGCGCGTTCACATCTCAGGGAAGCCATATGGAACATCTGCAAACCCAGGGCATCAGCCTGCCGCGGCTCGGGCTCGGCACCTTTCGCATGCAGGGTGATGCCTGCCGCGCGGCGGTCGAAAGCGCGCTGGCGCTCGGCTACCGGCATATCGACACCGCTGAAATGTACGGCAACGAGGAGGCCATCGGGGCCGCCATCGCCGGTTCCGGCGTCGCGCGCAAGGACCTGCATGTGACAACAAAAGTCTGGCACGAGAACCTGGCGCCGGACGCGATCCGCCGCGCTTTCGACGCCTCGCTGAAAAAGTTAGGGCTCGATCACGTCGATCTCTATCTGGTGCACTGGCCCTCGAAGGCCATGAACCTGCCGGCGATCTTCGAAACCCTGCTCAAGCTCAGGCAGGACGGTCGCACCCGCGCCATCGGCGTCGCCAATTTCAACCTCGCGCTGCTCAAGACGGCGGTCGAGGAGATCAAGGCGCCGATCGCCTGTAACCAGATCGAATATCACGTGATGCTCGATCAGACGCCAGTGCGCCGGTATCTGGCGGCGAAAGCGATCCCGCTGGTGGCCTATTGCCCGCTGGCGCAGGGCAAGGTGGCGTCCGACCCGACGCTGCTGACGATCGGCCGCAAGCACGGCGCCAGCGCCGCCCAGGTGGCGCTGAAATGGCTGCTCGATCAGGACGGCGTCGCCGCGATCCCGAAGGCGTCGCGGCCCGAGAGCCAGCAGGCCAATCTCGATGCGCTCCATCTCGGGCTCGACGACGAGGACCTGAAAGCGATCGCTTTGCTGCCGAAGGACAAGCGCTGCGTCAATCCCGGTTTTGCCCCGGCTTGGGATTAGGGCGCCAGATCATCCCGTGGCACTGTATCTGAAACCGTCATTGCGAGCGAAGCGAAGCAATCCATGTCGCAGCCCCAAGAAAGCATGGATTGCTTCGTCGCTTCGCTCCTCGCAATGACGAAAGCTGCGTGTTGGCCCGACTACACGTTTTTTGCGGCCGCCGTCTGTTCGTCCCTCACCAGGTCGGCCACTGCGTCGAGCCCCATCAGATAGGAGCGGATGCCGAAGCCGGCAACGATGCCGCGCGCGGCCTCGGCGGTCACCGAATGCAGGCCGCGCTTGTCGATGTTGCTCATATGTACTTCGACGATCGGCGGCTCGAACGAACGCAGGCAATCGCGCAACGCAAAGCCTGCGTGGAGAAAGCCGGCGGGATTGATCACGAGCCCGTCGATGCCGTCGTCCATCGCCTGGTAGACCCGCCCGATCGCCTCGCCCTCGACATGGGTATAGAATCTCCAGCGTGTAGCCGCGGCTCGCCGCATGTCGGCGCATGATCTCGTCGAGCTCGGCCGCGGTAGTGGTGCCATAGATTTCCGGCTGACGCTTGCCGAGACGCGCCATGTTGGCGCCCTGGACGACCAGGATCTTCATCATACCCTCCTCATGCACGCCCGGCGGCGGCGAATCCCATCTTCAGGATCCGACGGTCAATCGTCGAAATCGATGCGCTTTTCCACGACGATGTTGCCGTTGTCGTTCTTGACGATGTTGTAGCCGTGCAGGCCGTCGCCGTTCTTGTCGAAATTGTAGGTGCCCTCGACGCCGCGGTAGCCTTTCACGGCGAGCAGCGCCTCGCGGATCTTCTGCGGATCGGTGCTGCCGGCCGACTCGATCGCCTTGGCGAGGACGTGGACGGCGTCATAGGGCCATGACGCGAAGAAGTCGGGCGTGGTCTTGTAGCTGGCGAGATATTTGTCGGAGAAGGCTCTCGCTTCCGGATTGGCGTCGGGATGGAAATCGGCGACCGCGAAGGTGCCGAACAATGTAGCGCCGGCGAGCTTGCGCGCCGTCGTGGTGGTGATCGAAGGTGATCCCAGCCAGACGATATTGACGCCGAGCTGGCGCAGCTGGCGGGCGAAGATCGCAACATCGGGCTCGAAGGTGATGAAGGTGGCCAGCACGTCGGCGCCGGATTGCTTCACCGCCAGGGCCACCGCGGTATAATCGGGAGAATTGTTGGGCTGGCCTTCGACCATTACCGGCTCGACGCCCTGGCGCTTCAGCGCGTCGGTGAACAGGTTCTTCGCGGTGGTCCCGAACGCGTCGGTGGCGTGCACGATCGCCCATTTCTTCTTGCCGAGCTTGTTCAGCCCGTAGTCGCTCATCACCCGCGCGGTGTAGGTGTCGTTGGGCCTGAACCTGAACAGCCACGGATTGCCCGCCAGCGTCAGCGAAGGATCGGTGCCGCCGATCATCACCGGCCTGCCGGCCAGCTTGACGCCGGGCGCGATCGACTGGATCTGGGTGCTGCGGGTGGGGCCGAGGAAGGCGACGATGTCCTTGTCGTCGGCGAGCTTGCTGAAGGCCAGCACGGTGGCCGGGTTCAGCGACTGATCGTCCTCGATCACCAGTTCGAGCGGCCGCCCCAGCGCGCCGCCGGCCTTGTTGACTTCCTCGATGGCGAGTTTGGCGCCCTGCACCCCGTAACGGCCGGCATCGGCAATCGATCCGGTCAGCGGCACCACCATGCCGATCTTGATGGGCTCGGCGGCCTGCGCCGCGGCGGGCAGGGCGATGGCGAGCGCGATCCCGAGCGCCGCGCACCGGCGTGACATGGCCATGGATAATTCCTCCCTGAAATTCTTCGTCGCTGCCTTGCCTGGCAGTCTGGAAAGCGGCGGGAATATAGATTTCACATTACCGCAGGTCAAACCATATTATGAGATAGGAGAAAAATGGCTTGCCTTCGGGCTTTCCGCCCCGAAGCCGGCGCTCGCTTTTCCGCCGCTGGCCCAAACGAAAATGGCCCCCTCGCGGGGGCCATTGGTGTGTCGGCGTGTTGTCTTCAGCCTTCGTGGTGACGGTGCTTGATGACCACCATCCGGTCACCGTGGTGACGATGCATGCCTTCGTGCCGGGCGTGATCGCGGAATTCGGCGCGGGCGCCGCGGTGATGATCTCCATCCCTGGCCATGACGGTCTCGGCGCTGGCGATCGAAGGCGCTGCGACGGCGATCGCGGCAAGGGCGGCAATGACGTAACCAAAATTCTTCATGATATCCTCCTCGGTTGATGCGGAGACAATCATCGAGGCGAGGCAACGTTCCCGCGCGATCCGAAGAGAATTCTGAACGGATGTTCAGCCGCGATCGACGCGCACGGCATGCGCGCGCTATTTGCATCGATGGTGGGACGGCGTCGGCTTGCGGTCGCCGACGAACTTGCCGTCCCGGATGGTGTATTCGTCCTTCAGGGTGCGATTGTAGATCGCGCGCATGGCGCCGTCGGGCTGCAGCATCAGGCCGTATTCGCGGGTCTGCTTGAGGCTCGGGAAATATACCCGCAGGTTCAAAAGGCCATCCCGCGCAAGTTCGGCGCTGACCACCTCGTTTTCATCCGACGCGTCGCCGAAATTGCGCCGGTACAGAACCCGGCCGTCACCAGCGATTTCGTAGTCGAGTACCGCGTTCTGGTCCCTGCTGGGCTTGAGCGAACAATCCAGCGCCCAGGAGCCGATCAATCCCCATTTGCGCACGGTCTGCGCGACGGTTTCGGCGCCGGCGCTGCGCTCCAGCGTCAGAGAAAGCAGCAGCGTCAGCGCCAGCCGGCCGAATTGCCCGTTCAACTTTCAGCTCCGCTGCCGGCCCATCGCCGCTGACCGAAGCTTAGCATCAAGGTCTTGCCGTGCAATGCGGCCACCGCGCTTCGGCTTGCCGAAAGCGCGGGCCCGGCGCATCATCGATCAAAATATCAAAAGGGGAGGGATCCGCATGTCCGCCGTGTCGCGCCGCCATTTTCTCAATCTCACGGGATCGGCGGCAGCCGCCGCGATCTCCGGCCGCCTGACCGGCCCGGCCGAGGCCGCCATGGGGCCGGCCGACAAGTTCGACCTCGTGATCAAGGGCGGCGATGTGCTCGATCCCAGCCAGTCGCTGCGGGGAAAACGCGACATCGGCATCCGCTGGGGCGCGATCGAGGCGATCGAGCCGGAGATTCCGGCCGCGCGCGCCCTGAAGATCATCGACGCGGCGGGAAAACTGGTGACGCCGGGCCTGATCGATCTGCACTGCCACGTCTATCCCTACGGCTCGGCGATCGGCATTCCCGCCGACGAACTGGTGCAGTTCCAGGGCACCACCACCGTGGTGTCCGCGGGCGATGCCGGGGTCAACAACCTCGCGGCCCTGCGCCGCTACATTGTGGCGCAGTCGCGGGCGCGGATCTACGCGTTCGTGCATATCGCCAACAACGGCCTGTCGGCGTTCCCGGTCGCCGAGCTCTACAATATCGACAACGCCCAGGTCGAGGCCTGCGCGATGGCGCTTGCGGAAAATCCGGACTTCTTGATCGGCGTCAAGGTGCGGATGTCGGAGAACGTGATCTACAAGCACGGCATCGTGCCCTTGAAGCGCGCGATCCAGGCCTGCGAGATGTGCGGCTGGCCGGCCAAGATGATGGTGCATATCGGCGGCGTCGAATCCACCGAATTGATGTCGGGCATTCTCGACATCCTGCGGCCCGGCGACGTCCTGACCCACGCTTATTCCGGCGCGCCGAACATGGCCGGCGAATTCACCAATATCGTCAAGGACGGTAAGCTGCTGCCGGCCGCGCTGGCGGCCAAGCAGCGCGGCGTGATCTTCGATGTCGGCCATGGCGGCGGCAGTTTTGATTTCACCGTGGCCGAGGTGGCGATTCCCGCCGGCTGCACCCCGGACACCATCTCCTCCGACATCCACGTCTTTTCCGGCAACACGCCCGGCGTTCCGTTCCTGCCCAATGTGATGAGCAAGTTCATGGCGATGGGCTATTCGCTGGAGCAGGTGGTGACGATGACGACGACGGCTCCGGCTGCCATCATCAACCGCGCCCCGAAGATCGGCACCTTGCAGATCGGCGCGCCGGGCGACGTCGCCATCATGGAACTGGTGGAGGGGCCGGTCACCTTCGTCGATACCCGCAACAACAAGCGCGACGGCAAGGCCTGGCTGAAGCCGGTCCAGACCGTGATCAACGGCGTGCCGTTCGGCCGGCCGTATCAATCCCCGTTTGCGGTGCGGTAGAGCGCTTTCAAGCGAAGTGAAAACCGGTTCGCGTCAGGAAAACGCGTCAAAATAAGAATCTAACGCCGGCGGTCGGCGGCTGCCGCCACCGAGGTGCGGACCGCGAGGGCCGCGGCGGCGATCAACGCCGCGGCCGCGATCAGGGAAGCGCTGCGAAAACTCCCGGATTGCTCGGACAGGTAGCCGGCCAGCGTCGGGCCCGCCATCTGGCCAATGCTGAAACTCGCCGTCATACGGCCGAGGGCGCGGTGGGTGTCATCCGCCGACTGCGCCCGCGCCGCCATGAACCCGAGCGCGGTCAGGCCCATGAACGTTCCGCCCAGCACCAGCGCCGAGAAGCACACGCCCGCAACCGTCACCCATTCGACGCTGGCGGCTACGCCGAGGGCTTCGATCGCGCAAGCGACGGCATAGGCGTTCATGATTCCGATCCGCGCGCCGAGACCGCTCCAGAACGCAACGGAGGGGATGGCGGCCAGTCCAAACAGCACCCAGATCCAGGGTTCCAGCACGCGCACCTCGTCTGTGAGCCGCACGATCGTGACGAGGAACGTCGCGGTGATGACGTAGCCGAAGCCGAACAGGCCATAGGCGACTACCATCGCGCCGATCCCCGCGGGCCTTGCGGCCGGGGTTGCCGGTGCCGGCGCGGTGCTGACGTTGCCGGCCGCCGGAATCAGGGTCGCGGCGACGATCGCCGCGAGCATCGCGATCGCGCCTGAGCCGATCCACAGGCTGCGCCACCCGGCGCCTGCTGCCTGCATCGCCGAAACGGCGACGGCCGAAACCACGATGCCGAGGCCGACCCCGGCGAAGTGAATGGCCGAGAGCGACCCGCGCCCCGAGAACGCCAGCCGCTCCAGCACGAGGGTCGACGCGCACACGATCACGAAGGCGCTGGCGACGCCGCCGATGAAGCGCAAGCCCGCGAACGAGGCGAGATCCGACGGCAGCGCCATCGCGGCGGTCGACGCCGCGCTGATCGCCAGCACCGCCAGAAGCCATGACCGCGGCCGGGCCGCCACCGACGGCCTGCCGGCCAGCAGCGCGCCGGCCAGGTAGCCCAGGAAGTTCGCCGATGCGACCAGTCCGGCCTCGGACTTGCTCCAGCCGAGCGCGCCGAGCATCGAAGGCAGGATCGGCGTGTAGACGAAGCGGCCGATGCCGAGGGCTGCGGTCATCGCCGCCAGCCCGCCGCCGGCCAGCGCCAGGGAACGATCACGTTGCATCGGTTGTCACCGCCGTCGGTTGCCTGCCGCGACGATAGGGCAGGCGGACCGGTTCCGGCGATGGTTTGTTCAGATCGCTGCCATCGCTGGCATGGATTGCGGGCCGGGCGCGCGACCTCATTTGATCCGCATCAATGCGATGCCCCGTCCGGCTGGCGACGATGGCCCATGAGGGCCAACGTGGCAGACACCAAGACACGATCCCAGGCGGAAACATCCTTTGCCGGGCGGGCGCCCGACGCGCCACCGTGTTCCGAAACCGAATTTCTCGTCCTGCTCGGCGACCGCGTGCGCGCGACGCGGCTTGAGCGCGACATGTCGCGCCGCGAGCTTGCCCGCAAGTCCCGGGTTTCCGAACGCTATATCGCCCAGATCGAAGCCGGCAAGGGCAACGTGTCGATCATGCTGCTGCTGCGCATCGCCCACGCGATCCGCAGCGAATAGCTAGCTCACTCTGCCACAACCGGGGCGCAGCACTGCCTCACACTTCGCGACAGGAGAAACGCTCGATGGGACAGCTCGTTCTTGCCGCCAAGGTGACCCACGTGCCGTCGCTGATGCTGTCGGAGGTCGAGGGCAGTCCGCTGCGGCCGGCGCGGGAAGCGGCGGTGCGCGCGCTGCGCGAGCTCGGCCGCCGCGCCAGGGAGCGCCGGGTCTCGACCTTCGTGGTGTTCGATACCCATTGGCTGTCCAATTTCGGCTATCACATCAATGCCAATCCGCAGCATCGCGGCGCCTTCACCAGCCACGAAGCGCCGCACATGATCCAGGACCTGCGCTACGACCTGCCGGGCGACACCGCGCTTGCCGAAGCCATCGCCGCGGAGGCAGGCGGCGGAGGGCTCAATGTCATCGCCCACCGGATTGCCAGCCTCGGGCTGGAATACGGCACCATCGTGCCGATGCACTACATGAATCCCGGCGGCTGGGCCAAGGTGGTCTCGGTCGCTTCGCCTTTGTTCACCTCGCTGGAGGAGAGCCGCCTGCTCGGCGAGGCGACGCGGCGGGCGATCGACAAATCCGGCGAGCGGGTGGCGATCCTCGCCTCGGGATCGCTGTCGCACCGGCTCTGGCCCAACAAGAACCTCGGGCCGGAGGCATGGACCTCGGTCGCCAGCGAATTCAACCGTCAGGTCGACCTGCGGGTGCTCGAACTGTGGCAGCAGCGCCGCTACCGCGAATTCATCGCCATGCTCCCGGACTACGCCACCAAATGCAACGGCGAGGGCGGCATGGCCGACACCATCATGCTGTTCGCCGCCCTCGGCTGGGACGGCTACAGCGGCGCCTCCGAGCAGCTCTGCGACTATTTTCCATCGAGCGGCAGCGGCCAGGTCAACGTCGAGTTTCACGTCGAGGGATGATCGGCAGCACATCGGCGGTGACGTCCTCGACGTGATGCAGGATGTAGATCAGAATCCCGTCTCTGTCGTGAACGGGCGAATTGATCGGCTGCCAGTGACGCTCGACGAACTGGCCGGCGGGATCGCGGATATCGTAGCCCTGGACCGCCATGGCGTGCGGCTGGCCGGTCTTCACCACCGCCCGCAGCGAGGCGTAGAGATTGCTGACGCCGTCGGCGAGGGCATCATCGGGATTGTCGGGAAAGATCTCGAACAGCGACCGGCCGACGACGTCGTCCCGGTTGGTCAGGGTGGCCCGCGCATAGGCGTCGTTGATGTCGACGATGCGCAGGCCCGGAGCCGGGTCGAGCAGCATATAGGGGTGCGGCGAGGCGTCGAATTCCGATTGAAATTGCTGCCGGATCGATTGCGCATCGCCCTGCCGCCTGCGGCGCGCCTCGATCGGCGATGCCTCGGCGCCGGACTGCGCCGATTCCAGCAACGCCAGATCGCGCCGCGCGGAGGTGAGCAGGCCTTCGAGCGTGCGGCGCAGGGCCGGATCCGTCGCCTCGCTCAGCAATTTCTGAAAATGCGCGACGTTTTTTTCGCAGATGAACCTTTGCACGCCCCGTTCCCGGCAAAAGCTGCTTTTCGAATGCTGGGGTGAACCAGCCGCTACGGCTGTATCTTGCCCCGGGCACCCTCGTAAGACAAATCACAAATCGGGCCGCAGCCATGCGAACGGCGCGGCCGTGTTTTGTCGCAGGGGTAGAAGAGACTTTGGACATCAACCGGATTTTTTCGGTGCGCCGTCATCGCCGATGATGTCCGCGACGACGGCGCCCATCACCAGGGCGCCCCCGAGCAGGGCCCGGAGCGTGGGGACCTCCTGGAACGCCAGCCAGATCCAGAACGGCATCAAAGGCGTCTCCAGGGTAGCGATCAGGGATGCCCGCCCCGACGGTAACAGCCGGGAGCCGAGCACGAACAAAGTGAGACCCAGCGCGACCTGGAAGAACCCGAACATGGCCAGGACGAAGACGTCGGTCCCGGTCACGCCTGATATGCCCTGGGCGAAGGGAATGCTGACGAGGCTGCCGAGCAGGTTCGACAGCGCCGCGGCCGCCACCATCGGCGTATCCCGGTGGCGCCGGACGGCGACCGTCATCGCGGCGATGGCCAGCGTCATCAGGCAGGCGAGGCCGATCCCGAGAATATCGGCGCCGGCGCGTGCATTGCTGACGATGATGACGACGCCGCAGAGCGCCACGAGGCTTGCCAGCAGGGTTCGCGATCGGGCGGCTTCGCCAAGCCATATCCAGGCAAGAACAGCTGCGACGAACGGCCCCGTCGCGATGATGATCGCGACGTTGGACACGCTGGTCAGCTGAAGCGCCGGGATGAACGACACCATCCCCAGCGTCGACAGCGATGCGACCAGCCAGCCGTTTTTCCCGATAGTGACCAGATCGCGCAGGCCGGCCCGGCCTTGCATCAGCACCAGCAGGGCCGCAATCAAGCCGCCGCCGAACAGCCCGCGCCAGAACAGGATGGTCCAGGAGTCGAGGTGAAGCAGCCGGGTGAAGAATGGCGCGGTACTCCAGGCCACCGCCGCCGCGACGACAAGGGCAATCCCCGTGCGGCGCTGGGAAGTGGTTTCTGTCATGGCTGGAATCCTGTGCGTGGAGTGCGTCTGCCCCGTCGCAACAGGGATGACCCGGCCGAAGACGCTAGGCCCGTCCCCGCTGCTCCACATCGGCGGTCGGCGCCCGCGTTCTGCCTGTCAGGACATCGACCAGCTTCTCCGGTTGGTCCGGAATCGCATCGCCGCGCCACGCCACATGCTGGTCGGTTCGCACCACCATCAGCTTGCGATCGTAGCATTCTTCGGCACGATCGGCGTCGAGATCGACCATTTCGATTGGCACCCCGCCGTCGCGCATCGCCTCGACGAACGGTGCGACCGCGATGTCCGGATCGAGCCGCAGCAGGGTATAGCCCGGCCCCAGCGCATCATAGACCGGGCGGCCGTCCGGCAATGTCGCAAACGGCAACCGGCAACCCGGCGTGGTCGATGGGGTGAAGTCCGCCATGGTGTAACCGGGCTGCGCCGCGCCGTCATAGGCGATGATCGGAGAGCGGTCGTAGAAATAGCCGAAATTGAGGCCGCCGCAGCAGTACTGCTGCACATTCAATTCGTAGGCCGCCTGTCCGACCCGTTGGCGAACCGCGTCGCCGTCGGCGCCCGGCTGTTCGATCTCGTCGGGCACGGCGCGGCGCTGGCCCAAGACCTTGCCGGCCATGTCCATCGCGAAACGCGAGACCTGTTCGGTGATCGGCAGCCGCTCCGCCTCGTAGGCGTCCAGGACCGTCGGATCCGCCCAGCCCTGCAGGGTTGCCGCCAGCAGCCACGCCAGGTTGGTGGCGTCGGCAATGCCGGCATTCATGCCATAGCCGGCGTAAGGCATCCACAGATGCGCGGCGTCGCCGCAGATGAAGGCGTGTCCCCGGCGAAACCGGTCGGCGACCAGCCGCCGGCCGACCCAGTCTTCCCTGGAAAGGATATCGTATTCGAAATCGGGCCCGACGCCGAGAATGGCGCGGATCGAGCCGTCGCGATCGACCGACTCGAAGGTTTCGTCCTCGCGGTTGAGGTGATTGTGAATCAGCCAGTTTTCCCGGCCGTCGATGGCGACCACCGTGCCGCAGCGCCGCGGATTGAGCGCGAGCGTCATCCAGGCGGGTTCGCCCATCAACGCGAGCAGCCCGGGTGCGCGGACATAGGTCGACTGTACACGCTGGATGATGGGCGTGCCCTGCAGCGTCGCATCGATCGTCTTGCGGACCACGGAACGTGCGCCGTCGCAGCCGACGATGTAATCAGCGACGATCTGGAAGGTCGTATCGGTGTCCAGATCGCGCAGCGTCGCGACAATGCCCTGATCCCGTTCTTCGAAGCCCTCGAACGCGGTGCGATTGAGGATCGTCAGGCCGTCGATGCCGGCGGCATGGTCGAACAGCACCGGCTCCATGTAGATCTGGTTGATCCGGTGCGGAGGTTCTGCGGTCGGCCAGTCGGTATCCGGTCCGCCGGTCGCGGTATAACGATCGCGCCGGCATGGAATCAGGATGCGCGACAGTTCGATACCGGTCGCGGTCGTGCGGTAGGCGCAGTCGTTCGGATAATCGGCGGGCAGTCCGGCGTCCCGCAACCTCGAGGCCACGCCGAGCCGCCGAAAAACCTCCATCGATCGCGACGAGACGTGGTTGCATTTCACACTCGGCGGCTCCGCGGCGCTCCTGACTTCGACGGCCGTCACGGCAATGCCGCGTTGCGCCAAATCCATCGCCAGAGTGAGACCGACGGGCCCGGCTCCGACCACCAGCACCCGAGTTCTCGCCGGTTTGCTTGTCGCCGGTGTGTGACCATGCATAATCGCCGCTCGCATTCTTGGAAGTGCCGGAATCTCCGGGAAAGACAATAGATGCTTCAATCGTTCCGGCAAATAGCTCTCTGCGGTCTTGCGTCGCTGCTGGGTCTGGGCCTGTTTGCGCCCGACAGAGCCCAGGCCTATCCAGACCAGCCGATCAGGATCATCGTCACCTTTCCGCCTGGTGGCAGCGCCGACATCGTGATCCGCACGCTGCAGCCGTTGCTTGGCGAGGAACTGCAGCAGCCGATCGTGATCGAGAACAGGTCGGGCGCCGGTGGCAATATCGGCATGGCGGCCGTGGCCCAGGCGACTCCGGATGGATATACGCTCGGCGTCGCCGCGGCCGGCGTGCTCACGGTCAATCCGCATCTCAACGGCGCGGCGATGTCGTTCGATCCCTTGAAGGACCTCGCTCCCGTCAGCTTGCTGGCGCAAATTCCGTTCGTGCTGGTGGCATCGCAGGATTCGAAGCTGACCCAGGTCGGCGACGTGATTGCGGCGGCCAAGAAGCACCCTGGCGAACTCTCGATCGGTCATGGCGGCAACGGCACGGCGATGCACCTGACCTCGGCGCTGTTCGCCCAGAAGGCGGACATCCGCGTTCAACTGATCGCCTATCGCGGCACCGCGCCGGCCGCGGCCGACGTTCTGGCCAACCATATTCCGCTCGCCATGCTGGACATCCCGGCGTCCAAGCAATTGATCCGGGACGGCAAGCTGAAAGCGATCGGGGTATCGTCCGCCCAGCGAGTGGCGTTCTTGGCGGAGGTTCCGCCGCTGTCGGAACTCGGCCTTGACGGCTTCGAATCGGTCGGCTGGTTCGGCCTCGTCGCGCCCGCAGGCACGCCGCCGGATATCATCGGCCGGCTGAACGCCGCGTTTGTGAAAGCGTTGAACGATCCCGCCGCGGCCGCAAAGATACGGTTGCTGGGCGCCGAACCGGCGCCATGCTCGGCGCAGGTGTTCGCGCGGTTCATCGCAAGCGAAAGCGCCAAATGGGGGAAGCTGATCGAGGACGCCGGCATCACGGGCGAGTAGAGCCCACGATCGGCGTCGGCCGGTTACGCCCGGCCCTGCTTCTCCACATTGGCGATCCGCGCCGGCACGCCGAATTCCCGGCGGCACACTTCGGCAAGCACGGCGATGCCTTCGCGGATCTGCTCGGCGGAGGGGCTGGCGAAGCACAGCCGCAGGCGGCTTTTGGCATGGGCCTTGTCGGTCGACCATTCCGGCCCCGGATTGATGGCGACGCCAGCGGCGAGGGCGGCCTGGTACAGTTTCAGCGTATCGACATTGGCCGGCAGCTTGACCCACAGGAAGATGCCGCCTTTGGGGTCCTCGAACTCCGCTGCGGTGCCGAACTGTTCGTTCAGCGCCTCCATCAGCGCGTCGAGCTTGGCGCGCAGGCCCCGCGTCAGCTTCGGCACATGCTGGTTGAAATGCGGCGCGCAATATTCCGCCAGCACCATCTGCTCCAGTGCGCCCGAGCCGGCGTCGGTCTTCAGCGCCAGCATCCGCGACAGCACCGCCCAGGGTGCGACGATGAAACCGACCCGCAACGCCGGCGCGATCGATTTTGAAAACGACCCGATATGGATGACGCCGCCGTTGCCGTTCATCGCGTAGAGCGCGGGCGGGCGCTGGCCGTCCCAGATCAGATCGGCATAGCAATCGTCCTCGAAGATCGGCACGCCGTAGCGTTGCGCAAGCTCCAAAAGCTCGGCCCGGCGCGTCTCGGGCATGATGGTGCCGGTCGGGTTCTGCACGGTCGGGATGGTATAGATGTATTTCGGCGTGATGCCGCGGCGCGCGAGGTCGGCGAGCGCCTCGGCCAGCGCGTCCATCCGCATGCCGTCCTGATCCAAGGGAATGCCGACCACATTGACCCCGAGCCGGGTCAGCCGGTTCAGTGCGCCCTGATAGGTGTCGCGCTCGATGATCACGGTATCGCCACGGCAGAGCAAGGTGGCGTTGACGAGATCGAGCGCCTGCAGCGAGCCGGAGACGATCAGGATGTCGTCGGCGGCGCAGTCGATGCCGGCGTCGCGCTTCAATTTCGCAGTGAGAAATTCGCGCAAGGGCCGGTAACCCTGCGGACCGCTGGCAAGCCCGTAGGTGGCGAGCGTCCTGCCCTCGCGGCGGAGCACGGCGTCGATGGCGTCGATCAGGCCCTCGACCGGAACCTGGTCCGGGTCGTTGTTGCCGCCGACGAAGCTGTACCTGGCAAGTCCCGTCCACTTCGCAGCGGGCGCCGGCAGTCCCGCCGGCAGCAGGGGTGCGAAATCGAACGGTGCTGAGGTCATGGTCGGCGTCTCCCTTGTTGTTGGTTGGCGCCGACCTTAAGCCATGAAATATCGAAGGGGAATGTGCTAAAGCGTTTTCAAGCGAAGTGGAAACCGGTTCGCGTTAAGAAAACGCGTCAAATCATGAATCTAGAGCCCCGCTTCGATTCCATCGAAGCGGAAAAGGCTCTAGTTCGGCACCGCTCGCGCAAGGCCGCGCAAGTGCCGGGCACGGCCCGGCGCGATCGAGCCGGATGGTGAGGGCCGTGCTGACGCGCTGCTGCCCCGCCAGAGCCGTTCTGCCCTGCGTATTGATGCTGGCGCGGGCCCGCGAGTCCGGCTAATGCTCGCCTCGAAAACGAGAGATATCGAGAAAATGGCCGATCCGATCCAGGAAGTTCTGCATGCCTTCGCCCATGGCGAACTCGTCGTCGTCACGGATGACGAGGACCGCGAGGGCGAGGGCGACCTGATTGTCGCGGCGTCGCTGTGCACCGCCGAGAAGATGGCGTTCATCATCCGCCACACCTCGGGCATCGTCTGCGCGCCGATCACGACCGAAGACGCGCGCCGGCTGCGGCTCGATCCGATGGTCGCGCACAATGAATCCAATCACACCACCGCCTTCACGGTGTCGATCGACTACAAGCCCGACAATGGCACCGGGATTTCGGCGGACGAGCGCGCCTCCTGCTGCCGGGCGCTGGCCAACCCGAATGCCGGCGCCAACGATTTCGCCCGGCCCGGCCACGTGTTCCCGCTGATCGCGCGCGACGGCGGCGTGCTGCTGCGCTCCGGCCATACCGAGGCCGCGGTCGATCTCTGCAAGCTGTCGGGCCTGCCGCCGGTCGGCGTCATCTCCGAATTGATGAACGATGACGGCACGGTGATGAAGGGCGAGCAGGTGGCCCGGTTCGCCGCCCACCACAAGCTCAAGCACGTCACCATCGCCGACATGA
>Ga0302320_10005924_pt1 | contig 27268 bp, 19 predicted proteins | sample Bog_T0_3_FD_202130 | JGI IMG/M metagenome (GOLD analysis project Ga0302320, IMG submission 202130) | Peat permafrost microbial communities from Stordalen Mire near Abisko, Sweden - Bog_T0_3 | ecosystem: Environmental > Terrestrial > Soil > Wetlands > Peat | place: Sweden: Abisko, Stordalen Mire...
TTTTTAGGTGATTTAGCCATGCCTTCATTTGCCCTTTTGAGCGTAGGAAGGCAAGAAGGATCGCCGCACCAGCTCGGGGCGGTCAGGGGCAAGCTGGCGGTGGCTGCCGAGGCAAGGTGGGCAAGGGTGAGGGCGGAGGGGAAGATGACTGGGTAAAGTTCAGGAATGGCCGGGATCGTTGGACAGACACCCGAGTGCGCCGCGGTCGGCAGTGACGGCCACAGGATCAACCGTGCGATTTTTCTCCCGGTGGCGACGCATAGCCGATACGATGGAGCGCATGGAGATCATCGGCAAACGCAATACCCTCTCCATCGTGAGAGCCTCGGCCCCCGGCCTCTATCTCGACGGCGGGGAATTGGGCGAGATCCTGCTGCCGGGCCGTTATATTCCCGCGGACTTGAAGCCCAAGGACAAACTGGATGTGTTTGTCTATCGCGATTCGGAGGACCGGCTCGTGGCCACCACCGAGACGCCGTTGGTGATGGTCGGCGAGTTTGCGTATTTGAAGGTAGTCAGCGTGAATCGGAACATCGGGGCGTTCCTGGACTGGGGGCTTGCCAAGGATCTGTTGTTGCCATTCCGCGAACAGGAATCTCCCGTTCTTGCCGGAGATTGGGTAATTGTCCATGTCTATCTGGATGAGAAGACAGATCGAATTGTTGCGACCACACGGTTGAACCGGCATCTCAGCCGGGATACGCCGGCTTATCGCGATGGACAACCGGTCAACCTCCTCATCATTGGCCGGACCCCGCTCGGTTACAACGCCATCGTCGAGAACGCGCACCGTGGCTTGCTCTACCATGACAAACTCGCCGCACCCCTCCTTGCCGGCCAGAAGGTGAAGGGCATCGTCCGCACCGTCCGTGCAAACGGGAAGATTGATCTGAGCCTCGACGCGTCAGGTTACAAACGGGTGGCCCCCCTGCGGGATCAAATCGTCCGGGCTCTCGAACGCAACAGCGGCCGTCTGGCCTTCGACGATGACAGCCCGCCCGAAGCGATTCGGGGGGAGTTTGGCGTCAGCAAGAAGGCCTTCAAGCAAGCTTTGGGCGGGCTCTACAAAGAGCGCCGAATCCGTTTTCAGAACCCCGGCATTGAGTTGCTCGACAACTCCTCTGGGACTCCACGCGATTGATGTCCTCGTTCACGAAAGTGACACGCTCTATCAACCCCGAAAGGCTCTCGGGCGGCATTGCCGCTGTTTTTTGCGCCAGCGCACTCATGCTGGAACCTATGGTTGAAGGGTGTTCATTTCACAACCGAACCACCGAGTTTGGCCGTCCACCGGTGGTTCGAACCGGCGTGATGAAGACCAAAAAAGGACAAATGAACTAAAGTCGGTTTTATGACTTTGGTCGGTCGAATAACTGCTTGGCCTGCTGATATTCTTGGGACAGGTCCATCCCCACGTCGGCCCCGGGTGCGATTTGCTGCATCACAACATACAAAAAGCACACCATCGCCAATCCCGAAAACTCGCCCTGCAGACCTTTCACCCGGTATCGGCTGTTCGGGTTATGCACCTCAAGACCGCTCCGCCCAGCCATTGCCAAATCCAGCGCCAGCTTCTGAACGTTGGTTGCGGACATCTTCGAAATGGTCTGCAACGCGTCGAGGCAGTACTGAACTGCGTCCTGTCGGGGAAGACTATTCTTGACGTTGTCAAATCCAGTTTGCGCCAGCGCGTTGCTCCCCGCCCGGGCCTTTTCCGCCAAATCGCTGGATGGGTCAATCTCTATCGCAGAACGGTAGGCGTCTTCCGCCGCCTTCGTCCTGCCGGTCAAACGGCACGCTTCCGCCAGCCCAAGCCACGCAATTTGGTCCCCGGGCTGGATTTGTGTTGCAGCTTCATAGTGGGAAATCGCCTCATCCGGCTTTGCAGCCTTCATCAGCATTGCAGCCAGATTCCGGTGCGCCCACGGATTCTTTGCGTCTTGCGCAATCGCTGTTTGAAGAACCTTCCCCGCTTCCTCATCCTTGTCCAACCGCCCAAGAGCCACGCCCAGCGCAACGCGAATGTTCGCGTCGCTTGGATTCATTACGACCGCCCGTCGCAGACATATTTCAGCCCGCTCCAGCCGGCCAACATCGCTTAACGCAACCCCCAGGTTGTAGAGAACGCCCGGATCATCCGGGCGGCTGCTGAGAAGCAATTCGAGCAGTTGGATGCCCTCTGCTTGCTTGCCCTGTTGGAGTTTCTGGACAATCGGCACCAGCGGATTCAGTTGTTTTGCCTCGGGGTCCCAGACCACGGAAATGTTGCGGTCATCCACACGGATCGTCGCCGTGCCACCAAATTCTTTGAATTCATTCTGGAGAAATGCGTTCACCGCTTCTCGAAAGGCGGGAGTGCCGGGATTCCGCGCCTCCGTGGGCACCAAGCCCGGGTCAAAAGCGGACGTCGCGATGGAGAAAGAGAGCGAAGCCATGTTTTATCTTGGCGTTGAGTATGGCACCCATTGTTGCCAGCCGGCGATCCCGAGTTTTTCGGCCCACTGGTCCACGATCAGCCGGTCATTTGCCGCATCGTCGGGCGTGTTCTCCCAAATATCGAGCAAAATCTCCCCCGAATGCAAGTAGCCCGCCGACTTGAACGGCAACACCGCCTGCGGCTGATTCAAACGTCGAGCCCAATATGCCGCAAACGCAGCGCTGATGGATTCCGTCGCATCGAAAATCAGCTTCGGGGCAGTTTGGCGGTGCTGCGGCGCGAGTGTCACAGCGGAATCCTCCAGTTGCCGCAAGATGGACTGTTTTTGTAGGGGGATCAAATCAGGGAACTCAGCAGCCAGCCAACGATCCACCCGCATTCCGAGTGGAATGGACCTGAGGTGGCTCAACAGGCCGTCGCGTAGCATCGTGGTCAACTGCGGCAGCGCTTGAGGTGGGAGCATCTTCGCCACGGGATGCACCTTAACCAATTCCTCGACGGCTTTCGTTCCGGCATCGGAGGCCGCAAAGTCAAACCGCCGGTCGGCCGGGACAGCAAAGAATCGCAGAATAAACCCGGCCTGCTGGCAGATCAGGTAATCCGGCGGGGTTGTGGAATTGGGCCGATAGAAGACGCGGTGCAGCAGCAAGTTCTCCCGCGCCATTACCACTTTGGCCAGAATTGTGCCTGGCAGATTTGGGTCCGGCTCCACATGAACGGGAATGCCGGACCGCTCCTCGACTAAGCGGAGCACGCTCCGCGTTGTTTCGCTCAAACTCATTTGACCGGGCCATGTTAAATGATCCCGCTGACGGTTGCGAGCAGTGAATCCTCGAAAACCTCTCGTATTGCACGCTGACTTGGATGGGCGAGTGTGCAAGGCGTGCTGTTGCGCCAACAACGAGGCGGGCTGTGACCCGCGAGCCGGAAATGGTCAAGGCGTATCGTGACACTTGGACGCTGGGCGTTCACTCGTACCTCGCTTATGCGTTCGAGTACAGCGGCGTGGCTTTCGGCAACGCCGGCGCATCCGCGCCCTCCGCCGCAGATACCGCCACCCCAAAGCTCGTCGCCGCCATGGTTTTGAGAAACGCACTTCTGGAAGTACTCATGCCTCCCTATAACTCCGTCAGGTCCAAAAACTCGACTCAATTACCCTTAAGAAACGGCGTTATTTCGTCGACGATTTGGTTTTCTTGCGGGAGTGAGCTTTCCAAGCTGGCCTCCCTTTTGGCAGCCAACTCATCCGCGGCCCGTTTGTGAGCCAGGAAAGAGGTACCCCACCGTAAACTTTTGCAAGTGTGCTTCCTCCGCTGGTGTGGCCGATCTCAAAAGCGATCTGCGAGTCCGGGATTCCCCAAGAGCGCCGCACCGTGACGTAAAACGCCCTGGCGCCGTGGCTGGTGACCTTTTTGCCGGGCAAGTGTCCCAGGGCATGGGCCAAGGCTTCAGAACCAACCGGCTGCGAGGGGTCCACCGGAGAGGGGAAGAAGAGCGGTGAGTCTGGGTAGTGGGCCGCTTTCCAAGCCTTGTGAGCCTTCATGACGGCGTTCAGACCGTCATGGACCGCGCAGTAGGGGTTCACGCTGCGCTGGCCCTTGCAGCGCCAAACGCGCATGAATTTCCCGCATTCTGTGAGCGTGCCAAAGCGGGTACCATCCTTCTCAGTTCCCAGGTACAGCACTTCCTCCGTCCTCAAACCGGTCATGGCCTCGAACAAATACTGAAACCCGAGCACGGCAGAGCGAGGATGCCGGAACAGAATGGAGGCGCGTTCGTGCAGCTCAGTGGAGTCCTGTGGCATGTATTCCCGGCAGTGTGCCACGTTTTTCGGGTCATGGAACTTCTGGTGATCAATCATGGGGTTGAACAAAACCAGCTCGCGCCGCTTTGCCAGCCGGAATGCATTGGTCAACGTGTTCAACTCCAGGTCGATCATGCGGGTACCCGCCGTGGAGCGCTCCAACTTCTTTACGCGCCAATCCTTGTATTCGTCGAATCGTTTGCATGTGCAAGCCTCAACCGGCACAGGGTCCCAGAATCCGAGCAGCATCTGGCTGTTTTTGGCTTCCATGCCTTTCATCAATTCGGGCCTGGGGTTGAGCATCTTGTCGGGGTAGTCGGCGTCAATATACAGCCTTATGACGGCGCCAGCCGTGGTTGCCTTTGAGGCCTTCTCAGTCGGCTCGGTGCCCTGGGCGCGAAGCGTGATGCGTCTGGCAAACTCTTCCTTCGCCAGCTTGAGGCGTTTGGTCCCCAGGGCCTTGAAGGTTTCCTTGCCTCGGATGATCGGCCGCTCGTAAAGCCATTTTTGCTTTGCTTTTGTGTTGCGCCAGATGCCGTCAGCTTCTGCGACCCAGATCGGGTTCGCGCTGGTTGATCGGCCAGGTGCTGGGCGCAGGGTGGTTGGGGTTGCGGTTTCGGTGGTGTTTGGCGCGATGTTCGTGACGATATTTTGCATATGCGTTATTTTAGGGCTTTTAAACCCACGCACTTGGGCGATCGTCACCGTCGGAAAAACAACGTATAAAACAACGTATAAAATGGCTTTTCCGCTTACGAGGTGTTTGGCTGCTCTTTTCACTTTTCCGAGGGGAAAAGTGGTGCCCCGGGAGGGATTCGAACCCACGACCAATTGATTAAGAGTCAACTGCTCTGACCAACTGAGCTACCGAGGCAACCAGTAAGGGCGCAGGGACATATTTTGCACGAGGCAGGCTTTGAAGCAAGACCATTCGCGAAAGTCCTGTCACCGGCGTTTTCACCACGGCCAAGCTGCGGTTGACGGACAAGTTCGAAGGACGTTGCCGTGATCGGCGCTCAATATTATGCGGGAGCGCTTTGCTCACAAAAGGTCCCGGAATTGCTGCGACGTCAAGCCTGCAGCTTTGGCGATACCGCCCATGGTGATGGCATCAATGGGATTGTACCGGGGAATGGCCAGCCGCGTCTTCCCGTTAGTCAGGATAACATGTCCGCTCTGGCGTGCGATGTGAAAACCGAGCTTTTCAAAAACGCGCACGGCGTCCTGTTGGCGGATGCCTGGAATCTTGGGCACAGCGCGTTAAACGGTGACGAGTTCCGACGCGACTTCCTCATGTTCTTGAGCGGCCTCACGCCGGATGTCTTCCTCCGCGACCTCAAGCCATAGCTGGATGGCATCCCGGATGTTGCTCAATGCTTCTTCGCGGGTTTTGCCCTGGCTCCAGCAACCGGGGAGGGCAGGGCAGCCGACCGCAAAGCCCTCATCCGATTTTATCAACAGAACTTTGTATTTCATACGGCTATCTGCCAACACAATGCACTCAACGAGCCGCAAAGTCAAAGCATCGCCCGGCTGTCTTCAGCACCGCAGGAAGAAACGCTTCAACTCCGCGCCTACGAGCGCGCCTCCTGTTGAACCTTCGAGTGCCGCCGGCTGTAGCCGAAATAGATCACGAACCCGATGGCCATCCAGACAATCAACCGCGCCCAGGTGTCGCGCGGCAGGCCGGACATCAGGAAAACGCACGCCCCCGCGCCAACAGGCGAGACCAACCAAAAGAACGGCGTCCGAAATGGCCGACGGATTTCGGGGTGCGTGAAACGCAGAACGAAAATTCCGACGCAGACTATCGCAAAAGCCAGCAGGGTGCCGATGGATACCAATTCGCCCAACAAGCCGATTGGGAACAGCCCCGCCACCAACATCGCGAGCGCTCCCGTCAGCACGGTCGCCAACCACGGGGTCCGAAACCGGGGATGAACGGCGCTGAATTTCTCGGGAAGCAGGCCATCCTTGGACATACTGTAGAAGATGCGCGGCTGGCCCATCATCATAACCAGGATCACCGAGGACAACCCCGCAATCGCGCCCACTTTGATAATGGGCCGCAGCCAGGCCACCTTTGGGCCGAGGGAATTTATGGCCACCGCCATTGGGTCGGGCACGCTCAGTTCCGTGTAGCTGATGATCCCCGTCAGAATCAGGGAGACGATGATGTAGAGAATGGTGCAGATGCCCAGGGATGAGAGAATTCCGATGGGCATGTCGCGCTGGGCATTTTTCGCTTCCTGGGCGGCCGTCGAGACCGCGTCGAATCCGATGTAAGCGAAGAAGATGACGCCGGCCCCGCGCAACACCCCGGACCAGCCAAAGTGGCCCGCGCCCGCTGCCGGCGGTATGAAAGGATGCCAGTTGGCGGGGTTGATATAGCACACGCCCACGGCGATGAAGGCGAGAATTACCGAAAGCTTGACTGCCACGATAATGTTGTTGAAGGTGGCCGACTCTTTAATGCCGATCACCAGCAGAACGGTAATGACGGCCACGATGCACATGGCTGGAATGTTGAGGACTGCCCCGGTGCTGGTCCAGCCATGCGCAAAGATCCGCCAGAAGTTCCAACCCGCATCGGCCGGCGCTTCATGAACATACGGCGCGGAGGTGAACGCCGCCGGGATGTTAATCCCGAAATCCTTAAGAAACGACACCACATAACCGGACCATCCCACCGCCACTGTGGACGCCGCGAACAGGTATTCCAGGATCAAGTCCCACCCGATAATCCAGGCCACAAACTCGCCCAGCGTGGCATAGCTGTAAGTATAGGCCGACCCGGAGATGGGAATCATTGAGGAAAACTCCGCATAGCAGAGTCCCGCCAGCCCGCAGGCGATCCCGGCCAGAACAAACGAGATGACAATGGCCGGCCCCGCGTACTGGGCGGCGGCGTGGCCGGTGAGGACAAAGATACCCGCCCCGATGACCGCGCCAATTCCCAGCGTCGTGAGGTTCAGCGGACCGAGCGCGCGGCGGAGGCGGTGGTCCTGGAGCACCTCCGCCTGGAGGTCGCTCATCTTTCTGCGGCGAAATAAATTCATGCGCGGCGGTTCCGGCCAATTTGGCCAATCGGTTGCCGGCCCGGTAAATAGTTTGGCCGCGCCTCGAAGTCAAGGAATTGCCCGTTCTATTTCAATAACGATCCACCGGGAATGCTTCGGGATTTGGCCACTCCGCCTGCCGCGCATCAAGAACCGCAGCTTTGAGCCTTGTTCCACGGCATCTTCGCCAGCAGCAGGGCCATGCCGCAAAAGCCGGAGATTCCGGCAAAGACAAGACCGCAGCCGATCACGAGCGGGATGATGGCAAAGAGCGGGTTGACGGCAAGTGTTAGCGCCGCGCCCGCGGCCGAAATAAGGCCCACCGTGACTTGTACCTGGCGCATCAGCGGCAGCACTTTGCTCTGGCCGCGATCCACCGGCAGCCCGGCGTCAATCCAGCCCTGGGTGCCTCCTTCCACGAGCACGCAACCGCGAACGCCGGCCTGTTCCAGCCTGGCAATGGCCTTGCGGGCGCGGCCGCCGGACTGGCAGAGGACATAGACAGGAATTTCCTGTGTCCCGCGCTCCTTGAGGAAGGCGGCCGGATCAAGATCTTCGAGGGGGATCAGTTTCGCGCCCGGAACGTGGGCGGCGTCGAACTCGGGGGCAGTGCGGACATCCAGGAGCAGGGCGGGGGCGCCCGGCGCCAGGCGGCGCTGGAGTTCGGTCGGGGTGATTGAGGTCTTGGTTTGCAAAACATTCACGTTCATTGTATGAATATATAACTATATAAGAATATGTCAACCGGAAGACTTAACCGTTTGCTGTCCGATGGTGAGCTGGAGGAGGTCGCGTTGCGATTCCGCCTGCTGGGGGAGCCGATGCGGCTGCGGGTATTGCAGGCCGTGTGCCGAAAACCGCGTACGGTCAGCGAGATCGTGGAGGCGGTGGGGGCGACGCAGGCCAATGTCTCCAAGCATCTGCTTCTGCTGGCCGGCGCCGGCATCCTGGCCCGGCAAAAGGACGGCCAGCACGTTCGGTATGGGATGAAGGACCCGCTGGCCCTTAAGTTGTGCGCCCTGGTCCACAAACATCTCGAATAGGACACATTTTTTCAGCCCAAGGGAAATTTCACGCTTTCCGTCTAATAAAAGGCCGTGTCGGGTGTCATATGAGGTGCAAGAGCGCGCCGTGCATTCCGGCATAATCGACCCGGCAATCAGGGCTGCGCGCCACATCGTCCCGTTGCATCCGGGTGCGCGCCAGAAGGCGGCCAGAACCGTCTGAAACAGATTGACAATAATCAGAATTTGGCCCAAAGTCGCCCGCAGATGCAGATGATGCCGAGGACCCGGAAGGCAACCCGCAGACGCAGAACATAAGCGCTATGAGAAACATCCTTACCATCGGACTGTTGTTCTCCCTCCAACTCGCCGGGATGGCCCAGCCCATGCAAACCCAGGTGTTGCAAGGCCATGTGCCCACGGCTGCTGCGCGCCTCACGCCGGCGGGCCACCTGGATGCGAACCGCGAGTTAAAGCTCGCCATAGGCTTGCCCCTGCGCGACAAGAAAGGGCTGACCAACCTGTTGCAGCGGATTTACGACCCGGCCAGCCCTGATTACCATCATTACCTGACTGCGGCGCAGTTTGCGGAGAGGTTTGGCCCCACCGAACAGGATTATCAAGCGGTCACCGCATTTGCCGTTGCCAGCGGGTTGAAGGTGACGGCAACCCATCCCAATCGCGCCTTGCTCGATGTCACTGGGTCGGTCGCGAATATCGAGAAGGCTTTCCACTTGACACTGCGGACGTATTCGCATCCGCGGGAAGAAAGGGAGTTTTATGCGCCGGATGTTGAGCCAAGGCTGAATCTGGGGACGCCGGTGTTACACATCGGCGGCCTGGACAATTACCTGCTGCCGCATCCGATGAGCCTCAAGATGACGCCCCTGTCCCCAGGAGCCCGGCTTGGCGACATCGACGGTTCGGGACCGAGCAGCACTTTTATGGGCAATGACTTCCGCGCCGCCTACGCGCCGGGCATCACCCTCGATGGCGCGGGGCAAACTGTCGGTTTGTTGGAATTCGACGGCTATTACCCCAGCGACATCACCAACTACGCCGCCATTGCCGGGATTCCAGCCGTCCCGCTCAAAAATGTCTATTTGGACGGGTTTGACGGGACTCCCGGATACGCCAACGATGAGGTCGCCTTGGACATTGACATGGCCATTTGCATGGCGCCGGGTCTTTCGTCGGTGATTGTTTATGAAGCAGGGCCATACGGGGTTACGGATGATATGTTGAACCGGATGGCGACCGACAATGTGGCCGCTCAAATCAGCTCGTCGTGGAGTTATTCGATTGACGCGGAGTCGGAGCAAATTTTCCAGCAATTCGCGGCCCAGGGACAGTCGTTTTTCAATGCCTCCGGGGACTCAGACGCGTACTTGCCGGGGCAAATCTATACGCCTTGCGACGATCCCAACATCACCATCGTGGGAGGCACCACGCTGACCACCAGCGGCCCGGGAGGCTCGTGGGTCGCCGAAACGGTGTGGAATTGGGATGTTGAGTACGGCACAAGTTACGATGGGATAGGCGGCAGCGGCGGGATCAGCTCCACCTATGCGATCCCGAGCTGGCAGGCGCCCGTGAGCATGGCGCTCAATCAGGGATCTGCCAGTTGGCGGAACATCCCCGATGTCGCCTTCACGGCGGACAATATATTTCTCGTGGCCAACGACGGCGCGATCGGGGAGGTTGGAGGCACGAGTTGCGCGACGCCGTTGTGGGCTGGCTTCATCGCTTTGGCCAATCAGCAGGCCGCCGCCAGTGGCCGTCCCCCGCTTGGCTTCATAAACCCGGCGATCTACGCGATCGGTCTGAGCGCCGCCTACACCAACGGCTTCCGCGACATTACCAACGGCAACAACACCTGGAGCGAAAGCCCGTCCAACTTCTTCGCCGTGTCTGGCTATGACCTTTGCACCGGTTGGGGCACACCCAATGGAAGCAATTTGGTCAACTTGCTCGCGCCGCCGGACCCATTGCAAATTTCGCCCTCGGGCGGCGTGGCTTTCGCTGGAGGGGTTGGCGGACCGCTGACTCCAGCCTCCTGGAGCTTCACGTTGACAAACGGTGGAAGCACGGCCCTCAATTGGTCCGCGGGTCTCAGCGTTGCCGGTTCCACCGCGCACTGGCTTAACGTCTCGCCCGTCTCCGGCGCTCTCTCTCCTGGCGGAAGTGCGGCAGCCGTCGTGGTCAGCTTGAACGCGGCCGCGAGCAATTTGTTCCTGGGAACCTACGGCGCGACGGTCGAGTTCACTAATTTGTCGGATGGCTCCATCCAAAGTCGTCTCTTCACTTTGTCCATCGTCAAGCCGCCTTCCATTACGGCCCAACCGGCCAGCCTGACATTGATTGGCGGGATGACGGCAACGTTCACTGCCACAGCCTCCGGAGGGCTGCCGCTCAATTGTCAGTGGCAGTTAAATGGAACCAACGTGACCAATGGCGGGAGAATCTCCATCCTAAAGACCACGCCGTCTGGGGCGGGAGGCTTTTATGGCTCAATCACCAACATCCTCACGATCAGCAACGTCGCCGCTTCCGACGGTGGCACCTACACGCTGGTCGCCAGCAACGCCGCGGGTGTGGCAGTCAGTTCCGGGGCGGTCCTGGCCGTCACTCCATCCGCGCCTGTGATCGTGCAGCAACCTGTCAGCCAGTCCGTGCTTGTCGGCGCGACGGTCCAGATGGCTGTGGTGGCTGACGGCACGCCGCCGTTCTCTTACCAGTGGCAGCTGAATGCAACCACCCTGACGAATGGAGGCGCCATTTCAGGCTCCGCCAGCCCCACTCTGACGATCAATGGGGCTAGTTCGGCCGACATAGGCACTTACACGGTGCTGGTCAGCAACTCCATCGGCGCGACCGCCAGCACCGGCGCCGTCCTGCAAGTGTCGGTCGTCGAGCCGGGTGTGCAGTTGGTCCAGAACGGCGGGTTTGAAACCGGCAACTTCAGTTCCTGGACTGAGCTGGGCAATTTTTCCGACTGTTCCGTCAGCAGCAGTTCCATTTCTGTTCATTCGGGAACGTACGGCGCACTGTTGGGGCCGCCGGCCTCGCTGGGCTATCTGTCCCAGACGTTGCCAACGACCGCAGGACAGAATTATCTGATCTCCCTGTGGGTGGACAGTCCTGACGGCTTGGGGCCGAATGAATTCCTGGTGGCCTGGAACGGAACAGTTTTGTTTGATCAAGTCAACATCGGCGCCATCGGCTGGACCAACCTCCAGTTTTATGCCATGGCCACTTCCACCAACACCTCGCTGCAAATTGGATTCCGTGACGACACGAGCTTTTTGGGTCTGGATGATGTCCAGGTCACTCCCCTGGCTGGCGCCAATGGACCGCCCGTGATTGCCACCCAGCCCGCCAACCAAGTGGGGCTCGTTGGGGGCAGCGCCACTTTCAGCGTTGTCTCCGCTGGACAAATGCCCCTGTTCTACCTGTGGCAGTGTGACGGGACCAACATTCCCAACGCCAGCGGCCCCACTCTGGTCCTGACCAATCTCACGACCAACGAGGCTGGAACGTATAGCGTGGTTGTTATCAATTCCCTCGGTTGGGCCGCCAGTTCCAACGCCCAGCTCGTCGTCTTGACGGGAAACGCGGAGACAATCAACTTCGACGTCCTGTCCGGCTCGGAGTTGCCCGTGCCTTCGGGTTACGGCAGCCTGACTTGGAGTAATTTTTATTATCTGGATGCCTTCACCATCGGCCAGCCCAGCGGCTTTGTCGCCGGCATGGTGTCGCCTCCCAATGTCGCTTACAACAGCGACGGCGCTCCTGCGGCCATCCTCGGTTCCAGTCCGTTCGACCTTCTCACCGCCTATCTGACAGCAGCGTGGAATGACAACCTGCGTCTGGAGGTGCGGGGATACGCCGGCGCCACATTGTTCTACGACAACACTTACACGCTGAGCGCGACCGCCCCGACGCTGATCACGTTCAATTACCTGGGAGTAACTTCGGTGCAGTTCATCTCCTCCGGCGGCACCCAGCATTCCGGTTACAGTGGCAGCGGTCTGGAATTCGTTATGGACAATTTGACAGTGATGCCGACCCCCACCCCTCCCGCCTCCACGCTGTACTCTTTCAACGGACCCGACGGCGGCTATCCTTGCGCCGGGCTGACGCAGGGCAACGACGGCAATTTCTACGGCACAACCTCTTACGGCGGAGCGTATGGCTACGGCACGGTCTTCAGGATGAGCACCAACGGCGTCATGGCCAATTTATTCTCCTTCAATGACACTGATGGCGCTTATCCATGCGCCAGGCTGACGCTGGGCTCCGACGGCAATTTCTATGGCACCGCCTCCAGCGGAGGGACGTCCGGCGATGGCACGGTCTTTAAAATATCCACGGCTGGCGCGCTCACCACCCTGGCTTCCTTCAATTACTCTGACGGCGCTTATCCTTACGGCGGGGTGATTCAGGGCGGCGACGGCAATTTCTACGGCACAACTGAATACGGCGGCACCGGTTACTACGGCACGGTCTTCAGAATGACCCCCGCCGGCGCCCTGTCAGCATTGGCTTCGTTCAACTACAGCAACGGCAGTTATCCGTACTGCGCGCTGGTCGAGGGCTACGACGGCAATTTCTACGGAACCACCGAATCCGGCGGATCCAATGGCTATGGCACGGCATTTAAAGTGACGCCCTCCGGCGGGTTGATCACATTGGTTTCCTTCGATGACACTGATGGCGCTTATCCTTACGCCGGGCTGGCGATGGGAACCGACGGCAATTTCTATGGCACGACAGAACAGGGTGGGGCCGGCGGGGGCGGGACGGTTTTCAGAATCACGATTGGGGGCATATTCACCAACTTGTACTCCTTCGACGAATCCGTAAGCGCCGTCGGCTATTATCCCGTGGCTGGGCTGATTCAGGGGGCTGACGGCAATTTCTACGGCACGACGGAATACGGCGGCTCGTTCTTCAATGGATCGGAATCCGTATCCGCCAATGGCACGGTATTCATGATAACAACCAATGGCACCCTGACCACTTTGCTCGCCCTGGCGGGCACCAATGGCAGCTTCCCGCATGCCAGCCTTGTGCAGGGACCCGATGGCAACTTCTACGGAACGGCGGAATATGGCGGCCAGGGCTTCAACGGCGTGCAAACCAGCGGCGATGGCACCGTTTTCCGCATCGGAAACGTCACCGCGACGGCGCCGCCGGCGGTGGTGGCGCAACCCGCCGCCCAGATCGTGCCCGTTAACGGCACGGCGGTCTTCAGCGTCACTGCGGAAGGCGCGGCCCCGCTAGGCTATTCCTGGCTGCTCAACGGCGTGCCGATTGCCGGGGCCAACGCCGCCACTTACACCACCAACAACGTCCAATGGCCATCTGCCAGCCTTCAGTTCAGTTGCGTGATTACAAACCCCTATGGCTCCACCACCTCTTCCGTCGCGGCCCTCCTCGTTTTCAACGGCTCGGGGCCTTTGTTTTCCTTCAATGGACAGGACGGAGGCTATTCTTACGCCGCTCTGATCCAGGCGGCCAATGGCAATTTCTATGGCACGACCGAATACGGCGGAACCAACGGTCAGGGCGCAGTTTTCTGCCTCTCGACCAATGGCGTTCTTTCCATGCTGGCTTCTTTCACCGATGATTTGAATGGCAGTTCTCCCAAGGCCGCGCTGGTGCAGGGGTCCGATGGCAATTTCTACGGAACCACTGAATACGGCGGATCTAATAACTATGGCACCGTCTTCAAAATGACGCCCGCAGGCGCGCTCACCACATTGCACTCCTTCGATAATGCCGACGGTTATTATCCGTGTGCCGCGCTGGTGCAGGGAACCGATGGCGGTTTCTACGGCACCACTTCCGGCGGCGGGTCTGATTCTGATGGCACGGTGTTCCGAATAACTGCGAGCGGCGCATTCACCACATTGCACTCCTTCGATTATTCCGATGGGGAGTTTCCTTGCGCCGCGCTGGTCCAGGGTGCCGACGGCAGTTTCTATGGCACGACCGAATACGGCGGAGCCGGTTACTACGGCACGGTCTTCAAAATAACAACCAATGGCGCGTTTACCAATTTGGTCTCCTTCACCGGGACGGATGGCAGTTTTCCGCGCGGCGCGCTGATACAGGGGGACGATGGCAATTTCTACGGCACCACATCCAGCGGAACCAACTACTATGGCACGGTCTTCAAAATGACGACCAATGGCACGGTGACCACTCTGCTGACTTTCAGTTACACCAATGGCAGCAGTCCCGCCGCAGGGCTGATCCAGGGCGCCGACGGCTATCTCTATGGCACCACATCGGGCGGCGGATCGTCCGGCTGCGGCACGATCTTCAAAATGACGCTCGCCGGGGCATTGAGCAACCTGTTCACGCTTTCCGGCTCCAACGGAATCAGCCCCCAAGCCCCGCTGCTGCAAGGCGGTGACGGCAATTTTTATGTCACCACCATGGAGGGTGGCGCGGGTTTCGATGGCTCGACGGGCAGCGGCAACGGCACGGTTTTCCGTGTCATCGGCGCAACTGGCGAGCCGGCGCTGGTTGGCACCCAGCCGGGCGCTCAAACCGCTGTCGTCGGCGGCAGCGCAACCTTCAGCTTGACGGCCTACGGCTCCACGCCGATCAGCTACTTCTGGTATCGGAACGGCGTGCCGATTGCCGGCGCCGCCAACACCAACAGCTACTCCAACAACAATGTCCAGCTGTCCGATAACGAAACAATGTTCAGTTGTCTCGTCAGCAACGCTTACGGGACGAACCTCAGCGCCGCCGCGGAACTGATCGTTGTCAAGCCAACCCCGGAATTAATCACCTTTGACGACTTGAGCGGCAGCGGTCTGCCCGTGCCTTCGGGTTACGGCGGCCTGAATTGGAGCAATTTCTATTATCGCAACGCTAAAACGGTTGGCACGCCCAGCGGCTTTCCTGCCGGAATGATCTCCGTCAGCAACGTCGCCTGCAACGCCTCCGGCGCCAATGCCTCCATCAGCTCCGCCACGCCGTTCACTCTGGCTTCCGCCTGGCTGACGGCTGCCTGGGATGACAACCTGCAGGTCGAGGTCCAAGGATACAACGGCGTCTCACTATCCTATGATAATACCTACACGTTGAACCCAACCGCCCCGGCGCTGGTCGCGTTCAATTACACGAACGTCACCTCGGTCCAGTTCATCGCATCTGGCGGCTTCCGGCACCCGGGTTACGCCAGCAACGGTACGATGTTCGTGATGGACAACGTCAGCGTCCTCTCCATGCTCAGTCCGCCCGCCATCACACTCCAACCCGTCAGTGAAATTGTGCTCACCAACACAACGGTCAGCTTCACCATCGCCGCTTCGGGTTTCTCTCCTTTGAGCTATGCATGGCTTCGCAACGGCGTGCCCATTCCAGGCGCTGTCGCCGCCAGCTACACAACCAACAATGTGCAGCTTGCCGACTCCGGCAGTCTGTTTAGTTGCATGGTCAGCAACGCCTGCGGAACGACTCTCAGCTCCAACGCCATGTTGACGGTTCTTACCAACGGCCCCTTCGGTGCCATCACCAATATCCTGGTATTTAATGATAACAATTCCAGCAGCGACTTTGCCACCGCTTTGACCGGCATGAACCTGCCGTTCCAATTGTTCAATTCGGCGCAATTTGCCAATTTCACCGCGGCCACAGTCGCCGCCAACCCCGCCGCCTCGCTGGTAATTGTGGATTCATCGGAAGGGTCATTCAATTTCACCAATGTCACCGCCTTCGTCAATACGGGAGGCCGGGCGCTGCTGTGCTACTGGGATCTGACCAGCCTTCCCTCTCTCGCGGACGCTATGTCCGAATTCACCACGCCGCAGCCGGTTTACAACTGGGGTGGTTCTACGCTCTTCAGTGGCGTCACCGCTCCGCTGGGCTTCTCTGACATCGTCTTTGTGGACGGCCAGTTCCTTCAGCCCGCCGGCACGGGCGCCGCTGTGGCCGGATTTGTCAGCAGTCCCGCCACAAACCAGGCTGCCGTCATCATCGGCAATTCCGGCCAGACCATTCTCAACGGCTTCCTCTTCAGCGAAATCTCCCCGGCGGCCAGTGGGGTGCAACTGGCCTCCAACGAGATTCAACTCATCCTCGGCGGCACCGCCTCCAACGCGCCCCCGGTCATCATCACGCAGCCCGCCAGCCAGGCTGTCTTGGCTGGCGCCACCGTCAGCTTCTTCGTCAACGCCCTCGGCAGCGCGCCGATGAACTACTATTGGCTTTGCAACGGCACAAACATCACTGGAGCCACCAACAGCACCTTCACGATCAATGATGTCCCCCTGGCCGATTACGACATCCAGTTCCGTTGCCTGGCCAGCAACGCCTTTGGAACCAACCTCAGTTCCAATGCCACTCTCATTGTCACCCTTCCGTCCCTGGTGCAAAATGGCGGCTTTGAAACTGGCTCGTTTGCGGATTGGACGACCGGTGGAAACTTCGAAGCCTGCGACGTCACGACCAACTCCTTGTACGTTCACTCCGGCCAGTTCGGGGCGCAACTGGGTCCTGTCGCTTCCCCCGGTTTCCTCTCCCAGACTCTCGCCACAACGGCTGGACAGTTGTATCAGGTTTCCTGCTGGCTCTATTGCAATGGCCAAACGCCCAATGAGTTCTCCGTCTCCTGGAATGGCGCCACGGTCTTCGATCAAGCGAATATCGGCAACACCATCTGGACCAACCTCCAATTCCAGATCGCCGCCACGGGCACAGAAACGGTGCTGCAATTCGGATTCCGCAATGATGCCGGTTATTTCGGCCTGGATGAAGTGGCCGCCTGGCCGGTGATAATCCAAGCCCCGCCCGCCATCACCGGGCAGTCCGGCAGCCAGACCGTTCTGCTCAACGGCGCCGCTTCCATTTCGGTCACGGTCTCCGGCGCTCCGCCATTCACTTTTCAGTGGCAACTTAATGGCACCAACCTCCCTGACGTCTTCATCAACACAGTGGCTGGCGGCGCGACTGCCGGCCCCGCCGGCGACGGCGGTGCGGCGACCAACGCCGAGCTGTCCACTCCCGAAGGCGCGGCCGTGGACGCTTTCGGCAACCTGTTCATTGCCGATGCCGCGAACAACCGCATCCGGAAGGTGGCAGTCGGCGGCGTCATCACCACCGTCGCGGGCACCGGAGCTGCCGGCTCCCTGGGTGACGGTGGCGCGGCAACCGCCGCCGAGTTGAACAGTCCCATTGCCGTGACCCTGGACGCTTCCGGCAACCTGTTCATTGCCGACGCCGCGAACAACCGCGTCCGCAAGGTCGGCGTAAACGGCCTTATCACCACCGTTGCCGGCAACGGCACGCAAGGATTCTCCGGCGATGGCGGCCCAGCGACCAGCGCCGAGTTATACCTGCCTTTCGGCGTCGCCGTGGATGCTTTCGGCAACCTCTTCATCGCGGATTTCCATAACAGCCGCATTCGCAAGGTGGGAACCAACGGCCTCATCACCACCGTCGCGGGCACCAATGTGTCCGGCTTCTCCGGTGATGGCAGCCCGGCCATCAACGCCGAACTGCACTTCCCTTACGACGTCGCTCTTGACCCTTCCGGCAACCTCCTCATCGCGGATTACGGCAACAACCGCATCCGCAGGGTGGGAACCAACGGCATTATCACTACCGTCGCGGGCACCAACTCGGGCGGCTCCTCCGGCGACGGCGGCGTGGCGGTTCGCGCCCAACTGAACTCCCCCGCAGGGGTGGCCGTGGATGCCTCCGGCGGCTTCTTCATCACCGATTACGGCAATAACCGCGTCCGCAGGGTGGGAACCAACGGCATCATCACTACCATCGCGGGCAACGGACACGCGGGCTTTTCCGGCGACGGCGGCGCGGCTACCAACGCCCAGATGCAACATCCTCTGCATCCCGCTGTGGACGCCGCCGGCGACCTGTTCTTTGCCGACAGTGGCAACAATCGCATCCGCGAAGTCGTCTCGCCCGGCCCAACCCTCGTATTGAATAATGTGGGCGGCGCGAACGCCGGCGCGTACGACCTCGTGGTGTCCAACCAGTACGGCAGCGTGACCAGCAGTATAATGAACTTGACAGTCGTCCTCCCGCCCTTGTCCGCCGTCATGGCGGAAGGCCAGGGCGGGCAGGGCGTACAATTGCAGTTCCAGGGTGTCTCCGGCGTCTCTTATATCCTATTGACATCTCCCGCTCTCGGACCGGCGGCGGTTTGGACTCCCGTCTTCACCAACACCGCCGACGGCTCCGGCAACTGGACCTACACCGACACCAACCCGCCTTCCAACGTCACCCGATACTACAGAATCTCCACCACCGGACATTGAATGCGCCCACGATCACCGGCGTAAAAGGCGTCATGTGTTTTGGGAGCGCGGGAGTTCCGCCCGCCGCGTTCGGCGTCCCGGCGTAGGCTATTGACGCGCGGCATCGCTCAGACCTGGTCCTTCTTCCGATAGGCCAGGCCCTGGAAGTGCGCCACAAGGTCGCCCTGGTCGTCCTTGATTTCGACCGAATAGGTGCCGATTTTGAAGTTCTTTGCCAGTTCCCGCGCCTCGGCCCATAGTGTGCCCGTCGTCGCGGCTTTCATGAAGGTGATGCTCGCGTTGACGGCCACGGAAACTGTGCCGTGCGAGTTCGCTGCCGCCGCAAACGCGAAGTCGGCCAGCGTGAATATCGCGCCGCCCTGCACGGTGCCGATGCCGTTGAGATGGTGCGGATGGAGCGTCATGCGGGCCGTGGCGCGTCCGGGTGAAACGGAAAGCAATTCGATATCGCAACGCGCCGCGAATTGGTCGTTGTTAAGCCGCTGTTTGACTTTTTCCATTGGAGTCTGGTTCTATTATTAGTATTGACAAATCCGCCGGCGCGCGCTCCGGCCCGGCCTGCCCCCCGGACGCCCCGGCGAGGCGTCCCTGCCGAATAGTTCAGCCTTCGTGCCGCTTGAACAGTTCGACGCTTCCAACGATGTTGATCTTGTTCTTTTGCAGCACGCCAACGGCCTTGTCCGGATCGTCGAAGCGGAACACGAGCAAGGCCCTGCTCTCGCGTCGGAGCGTGAAGGCGTACATGTATTCTACATTGACGCCGGCCTTCTCCAGCGCCGCGAGGACCTCGGCCAGACCGCCCGGGCGGTCCGAAACCTCGATGGCCAGCACGTCGGTCGTTTTCACCAGCAAATCATTCTTCGCGAGCAGTTTCTTCGCCGTCTCCCATTCGCGAACGATCAGGCGAAGAATCCCGTATTGCTGCGCCTCAGCCATGCTCAGGGTGAGTATGTTGATCCCAGCCTCCGCCAATAATTTGACCGGCGTGCTGAGAGCGCCCGGTTTGTTTTCCAGAAAAACGGAGAGTTGTTTGAGTTTCATGGCGGGTCCTTGGATTACATTTTGCGTTGGTCAATGACTCGTTTGGCTTTGCCCTCGCTGCGCTGGATCGAATGCGGCTGGATGAGCCGCACGCGCGGCCGCAATCCGGTCGCCGTCTCGATGGACTTGGCCAGGCGGGCCTGCAACTGTTCCAGTCCCCCGACGGTGTCGCTGAACACCTCGCCGGTCACTTCCACCTGCACTTCTATTTCATCCAGCCCCTTTTCGCGGGTGAGCACGATCTGGTAGTGCGGGAGCGCCCCCTCGACCTTCAACAGCGCCGTCTCGATTTGCGAGGGATACACATTTACGCCGCGGATGATGATCATGTCGTCGCTCCGCCGGCTGATCCGCTGGATGCGCCGCAACGTCCGCCCGCATCCGCACGGTTCCGAGGTCAGGGTCGTGATGTCCCGAGTGCGGTAACGGATCATCGGCATTGCTTCCTTGCCCAGCGTCGTGAGCACCAGCTCTCCTTCGACCCCGTCCGCGCACGGCTTGCCGGTCGCCGCGTCTATCACCTCCGGGTAGAAGTAATCCTCAAAAATGTGCGGCCCCGCCTGGCATTGACACTCCATCGCCACTCCCGGCCCAATGATTTCCGACAGCCCGTAGATGTCGTAGGCCTTGATCCCGCTGTCCTGCTGAATCCGCTGGCGCATGGATTCGGTCCACGGCTCTGCTCCAAAAACGCCAACCCGCAGCGGAAGTTCCTTCATGTTGACGCCCGCCTCGGCGGCCTGGTCAATGATGTGCAGAAAATAACTTGGCGTGCAGCAGATCGCCGTGACATTGAAATCCTTGAGCACCATGAGCTGGCGCTGCGTGTTGCCCCCGGAAATCGGGATCACCGTCGCTCCGAGCGCCTCCCCGCCGTAATGCGCTCCCAGGCCGCCCGTGAACAGCCCGTAGCCGTAAGCGTTTTGAAGGATGTCCCCGCGATGCAATCCGCACGCCGCCAGGCTCCGGTGCATCACGTTGGTCCAGACGTCCACGTCGTTTTGCGTGTACGCGACGACAATCGGCTTGCCGGTCGTGCCCGTGGAGGCGTGCAGCCGCACGATCTCGCTCATCGGCGTCGCGAACAGGCCGAAGGGATACGTGTCGCGAAGGTCCGTCTTCACGCAGAACGGAAGTTTTACAATGTCATCGAGGGATTGGATGTCTCCCGGTTTCAGGCTGCGCTCGTTCATCCGTTCCCGGAACAGGGCGACCCGCTCGTAGGCGTGCGCCACGATCTTCCTCAGCCGCGTCAACTGCAATTCCCGCAATTGCGGGGCGGGTAGAAAATCCGGCGCGCTTACGGGATTGAAAGGCGCGGCTTTTGGTAAGGTGTGTTTGCTCATGTTTTCTCTCAGGTGGGGACGACCCGACGGGCCGTCCGCTCAAGGATCACTGGACTCCGCCGTCTTCGACTGGCTTGCGCGCCCCAACAGGAATGCCTTCTGGTTTGCCTCAAAGTACTTCGGGTCAAACGCCGCGTGGACCGACTCCAGCCATGCGGTTTCCGGCATCGGCAGCCGGGCGCTCAACGCGCCGAGCAACGCGACGTTCAACATCTTTTTCTGCGGCAGTTGCGCGGTGTCTATCGCCGACGGTTCCAGCGTCACGCCGCCCGGGCGCAGCAGATGCCGGTTCGGCTCCAGTTGCGCCGCCTCCAGCGCCAGCAGAAAATCAGCCTCGCCCGCCGGCACCATGGGGCTAAGGATTTCGGCCCCGAACCGGACATCGCAGGCCACCGATCCGCCGCGCTGGCTCATGCCCTTGATTTCGCTCTTTTTGACATCATAACCCGCCCGCAGCGCGACATCAGCAATGATGTCCGTCGCCGTGAGCACTCCCTGGCCGCCCAGGCCGGCCACGACAATATTACACGGTGGCTGCGCAGGGCTGCCCGGCTTCTTCGCATTGGCAGCGTTGTTCTCGTTGTTCATATTCCTTAAGTTCTTTCGCGATCAATATGCACGGGCGCCGCGCGATGATGACCGCCAGCTCGCCGCTCTTCAGGGCTTCCACCAGGATCTGCTCAAAAGCATCCGAACCCGCGCGCGGTTCGACCACCTGGACGCGGCGGACTCCACACGAACGCGCCATGTCCTCCAGCACGACTTTTCCTGTCGGTTCGTGCTTGAGATTGCGGCCGGTGCCCGGATTCTCCTGGTGGCCGGTCATCGCGGTGGTGCCATTGTCAAGTATAATTACCACGTGCCCGCCCGGCGGCGGATTGTAGGCCATTTCCACCAGGCCGCTGATCCCGCTGTGGACAAACGTGCTGTCACCAATCACGCTCACAACCCGGGCCGCCTGTTCCGCCGGCAGCACATGGCGCAATCCCAATCCAACGCCGATGCTCGCGCCCATGCATACGCACGAATCTATCGCCTCGAACGGCGGCAGGGAACCCAGCGTATAGCACCCAATGTCCCCGGCCACGATGCACTTCAGGCGGCGCAGCGAATCAAACACCACGCGGTAAGAGCACCCCTCGCAAAGTTGCGGCGGCTTTCCCGGCAGCGGCGCGGCCTCGGTGCTGGTGTCACCGGCCAGAATGCGCCTTACCCGCGCCACATCGAGTTCCCCAAACCGGTACATCTCCGGCTTCCCTTCAACGGCAATTCCCGCCGCGCGGATCGCTTCCGCCAGATACGGGTCGCCTTCCTCGATCACCACGCAGCGTTCGACGCTTTGCGCGAAAGAGGCGATCTTGCGCAAGGGCAGGGGATGCGTGAAGCCCAGCTTGAGGACACTCGCCTCCGGCGCGGCTTCGCGCGCGTGCATAAAGGAAATCCCGGAAGTGATGATGCCGAGCGCCTTCCCGCCCGCCACAACCCGGTTCAGTGCGCATCCTTCGTTCCAGTCCGACATTTCGGCGAGTATCCGGCGCAACCGACGGTGCGCGGGCCGGGCGTTTCCCGGAACCATCACGCGCCCTTTGACATCCCGCACAAAGTAAGCCCCCGGCGGCGCCTTCCGCTTGGGATGCGTCCGCACCACAGTGTAACTGTGGCATACCCGCGTCGTCGCCCGAAGCAGCACCGGCGTCTTCCATCGCTCCGAAATCTCAATCGCCGCCAGCAGGAAATCGTAAGCCTCCTGCGAGTCCGACGGCTCCAGCATGGGAACCCCGGCGGCGACCGCGTAGCGGCGGTTATCCTGCTCGTTTTGGCTTGAATGCATTCCCGGATCATCCGCCGAAACGATCACCAGCGCCCCGGCCACGCCCGTATAAGCCACCGTGAAGAGCGGGTCGGAAGCCACGTTCAGGCCCACATGCTTCATGGTGGCCAACGCCCTGGCTCCGCCGAAGGCCGCGCCGATGGCGACTTCCAGCGCCACTTTCTCGTTCGGCGACCATTGGGCGCGCCCGCCCAACTTGGAAAAACTCTCCAGAATTTCCGTCGAAGGCGTGCCGGGATAGCCGGTGCCGAGGGCCACGCCCGCGTGCCAGGCCGCGAGGGCAATCGCCTCGTCACCGCTTAACAAAAGCTTGTTTCCGTCGTCCATAGTGTGATTTTGATCAGCGCGAGAATAGGCAGTTCCCAACCCAAAAGCAATCCATATCCCCACGTTTGGGTGTTGGAAGTGGAACTAGTGGAATTAAGTGGAATTAAGTGGAAAGGCCAAAGGATAAAGGATAAAGGACAAAGGGGTGCGACCGGGTGCGACTGGGTGCGACGCCAAATGAGGATTGCATGACCGAGTTGGTGCGGGCTGGAGCGGTGAAACGCAATGGGTTGTGCGTTTGGCCGGGGAAGCCACAATATATAGCAAGCGCAGGGGATGAGCCGCGCTGATGATGGGGAATGGAAAACACTTTGACGAGGTTTGACGGGGTTTGACTCGAATTGCGGATTGCGGATGGTGAATTGTCTGGCCGTCGTAGCGTCCGCCGACTAGGCGAACCAACATTGGCTGTGTAGTGTGTCAGGGATCCCACAAAGCAGTGCGAGGCCATTGGGAGTTTGGGCCGGACGATAGAGGTTGAAAAACACTTTGACCCGGTTTGACTGGCCTTGACCCGCCTTCGCATGGCTTCGGCGCGGCAAGCTAGGTGTGACTCGGTTTGACGAGTAGGCAAAAAATGCCCACTGCCGGGGATTACGCTGACTTTGACGTGGCAATCCAACGGGTCCGGCTCCGAAGCTCTTTCGCTTCGGCCCGGCCCGCTCCCGCCCGCCCCTTTTGGCATGTCCATCCTCACTATGGCATTATTACATTCTAATCCGAGACTGTCAACGTAAAAAAGAAAAAAGAGCAACTCCTTGTTTGGCCTTGAGCTGGAACGACTGGCGCATGGTGGGCTGGGTGGGCGGGGATGTCGGGGAGTTCTTTTGACGGCTGGCTGCGTTGCTCCTCAGTCGAAGATACACGAGGGATATTCTCCTTCGTCGCGCGTTGCCAGCCGTCAAAACCCCTGCGTCATCTTGCTTAATTTATTAGCGCTTCCTAATCCAATTTGGACACGAAGTCATAGGCGCCTGATCCCACTTGAAAAATGAGCCTGCCGTTTTCCTGCCGCACGTACTTCACCTCCCTGACCTTTGCGATGGGCTTGCCGCTTTCTGTGATGTCCGCCATGTCCCTGGCAGGGATGCAAACGGTGGCGGTTGTGTTCGCGGGTACCGTCACTTTGAGCTGAAGGCTGTTGCCGTTGAGTTTCCAGGATGTGGCGATGGGGCCTTTGATCGAATCATAGCGGGTGTTCGCCCACGACAGTCCATCGCAGATTACCGGGTCAATCAGGATGGTCTTATAGCCGGGACTGGCGGCCCGGATGCCGCCGATGCCGCCGAACAGATATTCGCCGCAGGAACCGAGCGAATAATGGTTGAAGGAGTTCATGCCAGGGTCCTGAAATCCTTTCTCAGGCGTCCACCCGTCCCAGCGTTCCCAGATGGTGGTGGCGCCTTGTTTGACAGAAAATAACCACGAAGGAAAGGTATCTTGCAGGAGCAGTCGGCAGGCCGTATCGGCCTTTCCGTTTTGGGTCAACACAGGCAGCAGGTAGCTCACGCCGACAAAACCGGTTGAAAGATGTTCGCCTTTGGCCTGGATGTCTTCCTCAAGATACTGCGCCGCTTTGGGCCGGAGATCGTCAGGCAGCAATTCAAATTTGAGGGCCATCGCATAGGCGGTCTGGGTATTTCCCTGGATGCGGCCGTCCGCTCCGACGTAACGCTTATTGAAAGCCGCCTTGATGTCTTGAAACAACTGCTCGTACTTGGCAGCCTCTTGCGGGCGTCCGACAGCCTGGCAGGAACGCGATACCAGGCGCGTCGAATAGGCAAAGAAGGCTGTCCCTATCAGTTCCTTGGAGGTGTTGGCGCCAATGGAAAGCCAGTCGCCATAGTCGCTGCCGCGGTCTCTTTGGCGGATCAATCCGCTGCTGTGGAGTCTCAAATACTCCACCCATTTTATCATCGCCGGAAGGTGTCTCTCAAGAATGCGCTTGTCGCCATAGACTTCGTAAATGGTCCACGGGCAGATGACGCCGGCATCACCCCAGGCGGGAGCGCCGCCTCCCCCGGTGTTTGGACTGACATCACCGAACACACCTGCCGCCGATTGGCCGTCATCCACATCCACCAACCACTTGCTGAAAAAGGCTGCGACATCCGCGTTGTATGTCGCGGTGCGGATAAAGACTTCGGCATCGCCCATCCATCCCAGCCGCTCATCGCGCTGCGGACAGTCGGTGGGTATGCTGATATAGTTGCCGCGCTGGCCCCATTGGATGTTCGACTGAAGCTGGTTGATGCGGGCGTCCGAGCAGGCAAATTCACCGGTTCTGGACGTGTCCGAGGCGATGACAATGCCCGTAACCGCGTCGCTGGCGGGCTGGTTGCTTAGGCCGGTGAGTTCCACATAACGGAACCCATGAAATGTGAAACGGGGCTGCCAAGTCTCCACACCGGTTCCCTTGCAGATATAATGGTCAATGGAAGGCGCGCCGCGCAGGTTCTTGGTGTAGAGAGTGCCATCGGGATTGAGCATCTCGGCGTGGCGCAGCGTCACTTCTGTGCCGGCGGGCGCCGAAACCTTCAGTCGAACCACACCCACCATGTTCTGCCCCAGGTCAAAGATCCAACAAGCGGGTTTGGATTCAGTGGCTGTCTTGGGTTTGATCTCACAGATCTCGCGCACCGGCTCCATCACTTGCGCCTCCAATGTCACCGCTTCGTCGTGAGGCGACGCCGCTGCCCATTGGTTTTCATCCAAGCCGGGTTCATCCCAATTTTTCACTTCCAGCCGCGCGTCGTAATCCTCCCCCAGCATGAAATCAGAAGAGAGGATCGGGCTGGGATGCCATTTCCAGGTTCCGTCGGTCACGATCCGTTCAGTGCGCCCATCCGAATAAGTGACTTCGAGTTGGGCCAGAAACGCGGGCACTTTCCCAAAGAACTGGTAACCCCCATTGCCAATATGGCCGCTATACCAGCCATTACCCAGCAGGGCGGCGATGGCGTTGTCGCCGCGGTGAAGCAACGCGGTGACATCGCAGGCTTGGTAACGCACCCGCTTGCGGTAGTCGGTCCAGTCGGGAGCCAGGACATGGTCCCCGACCCGCTGTCCATTGATATGCGCCTCGTAAAGACCCAGGGCTGTCGCGTAAAGAACGGCCTGTCGAATGGGTGAATTCAGGGCAAATGACTTGCGCAAAATCCGCGGGGCCGCCAAATCATCCGGGAGTGTCAGTGTTCGATTCTCGTCAATCACCTTCTGGAAGGACCGGCCTCCATGGTCATATTCCACCCGCAATTGTTTGACGTGGTTGCTGGAGGGATCCAGACCCATATTCTTGTTGTTTACAACCAGATTAAGGCGGTCGTTTTTCACCTGTCTGGCCACAGATTCGGTCACATCAGCGCTTCCGCTTTGGTCAACGGATTCATAGGTCGCGCGGCGAATGACCAGAGTCGGAGCAGAGGAGGAATCGGCAGCTTCGGCGCGAATCCAGTGCGCGCTCCACTCCCCCGCGGCGAGCAGGCCCATTTGCCACCGGGCGCCGTGGCTCCAATCACCAGGATGGCCATCGCGGTCCCAAGCCCGCACTTTCCAGAAGGAGCATTGGCGGGAGATGAGCGGTTTGCCTGAACAGACAACTTGGGAAGTCTCGTCCGACGCCACTCGGCCGCTGTCCCAAAGATCGGCGATGTTCCGATCCAGGAGTTCGGCGGAGGAGGCGGCCAGGATTTGGTAAGCTGTCTGCTTTTCACCTCGCCTGCTGGAAGCGACAATCCAACTCAGGCGCGGGCTGGCGGCATCAATTCCGAGCGGGTCATTAAGATACTCACAACGGAGGTTTTCGCAATGCAAGCCGATGGCGGGCAAACGTGCGCACCCTCCGATTAGCAGTCCAAGCGCAAGAAACGCCGCCAGCGGATGAAGGAGCCAGTCAGCGATGATGCCGCAGCAAGTTTTTCGTTTCGATTCCTGGTTCATGGATGCCCCATGCTTGATCTTCCGGCAGTTTTGTTCAAGTTAATTGAAATCTCCTGTCGGGGTGCATTCAAAATTGCACTTTTGTGTGCGATCAAAATTGCACTTATTATATATGACTAACAGAGGCGCGTGCTGAGAAGAACGACCGGCATTTTTTCCGGGTCAGGCGGCTGTTGGAG
>Ga0302320_10005925_pt1 | contig 27265 bp, 28 predicted proteins | sample Bog_T0_3_FD_202130 | JGI IMG/M metagenome (GOLD analysis project Ga0302320, IMG submission 202130) | Peat permafrost microbial communities from Stordalen Mire near Abisko, Sweden - Bog_T0_3 | ecosystem: Environmental > Terrestrial > Soil > Wetlands > Peat | place: Sweden: Abisko, Stordalen Mire...
AGCGGTTGTATCGCTTGCCTCGGCAAACCAACTGCTGACCGCTCAGTGGATGGAAGGGATGCGTCACCCGTACAAGATGCGTTCCTGCAATCGAAACATTTGCATTCTTGATTGAGGTACAAGCGTCTTGATCGTGGACGCTAATGTCGCGCACAACATCGCCCTTATGTTGAGTTGCCGTAATGTTGCGCTGTTGTGGGTCCGCCTGCATTGCCGCGGGTGAGCGGTGATTTCGTGCCACATTTCCACAAGGACTATTCGACTGCATCGCGGTTTGCTGTAGATGAGATGGGCAGACCAGCGCGATTACCGGATTCAGTTCGAGAGCAAGACTTGAAGGATGTTGTTCGCGTGTGGCGTGAGGTCGGCCACACGCCGAAGAGCATCGATCAGTACCGCCTCGCTGTGATCGAGATTCTTGAGCGCGGTCGAGCGTTCGATTATCACGAGATCACGGCTGATCGCGTAGATAGTTGGGCGCAACAGTATGCTGTTGAACGCGGTCTTGATCCGGCGCGAGTGATGAGACGCTGGTTACCGGCATTTCGGGCATTTGCATGGGGACTGCAGCAAATAGGGAAGGCCACTGGACCTGTTGTGCGATCCAAGCCGCAGGCGGTTGTCGATCTCACGGTGGAAGCATTTATGAAGTATGGAAGGTCTCTGGGCTGGAAGGAGAGGACTCTCCTTCTGCATCTGAGATCTTTGCGTGAACTGCAGCATCACCTTTCGTGCCATCGCGGTAAGTGGCCCGAGCCACGGCTCCAGGATATAGATGACTTTCTGAAGGTCGCAGCCCAGCGATGGAAGCGCACAACAGTTGCAGGTGCCGCAGAACATGGTATGCGCTTCGCCTGGGTAGGACGCCATCGCTCCACCAAAACACATCCTGATTGGCCTAACGAAAGCCGCAGCACGGGAAAGCCCTGTCCAAAATGCTGCTGCGCCGCCGCCAAATGCAAATCACGCTCGTCGCAACTAGCGACCGCAACAATCACGCCGCCGTCGCCGTGTTCGGCAATCTGGTGCCCCCCCCAAAATGCAGGGCCGACGCATCTTAATTTCCGAGTAGTTGCAGCAGGTATTCATTGTCCCAGCCTGCCTTGAGGCGTCTACCTTTTATACCGAGCTTGCAGGTTTGATCCTGTTTGAGCAGATTGAGTGCGATTCGATTGAGCAGCGAGAAGTTCTGAGCGGCGTTGCGGGCTCGTTTTCGATCCAGGTCTTCTCCGAAGCTGACATCCAGTGCCCAGTGCAGCCTGTTTTCGATGCCCCAGTGCTGGCGAATGGCGCGGTTCAGTCGCTCCGCGTCGGGTTTGAGACTGGTGATGTAGTAGCGCGTTTCCCTCTCGGCTTTGCCTGTGGCCTTGTGATAGCGCTCCGACTCGATGCGGACCAACCCTTTTAACGAAACCCATTCGGAGGCATTTTCCAGCAAGCTCAGATCCGCGATCACCGAGCAGCGGCGCTGCTCGACCCGGCCATGTCCGCAGTCGATTTCTTCAGCGACTGCGTCGGTGGCCAACGTCTGGAACGAGTCCTTGATTTCAGCCAACAGATGGCCCTGATTCTGCTTCACCGCCAGGATATAGTCGGCCTTTTTAGCCACGATCTTCTCGGCGATCGACCGCTGGCAGCCCATCGCATCGATGGTCACCACGGTCCCGCTCAACTCCAGCGCGTCGAGCAGCTTGGGGATGGCGGTGATCTCGTTGGACTTGTCGTCCACCTTGCGCTGCGCCAACACAAGGTTGTTGGCACTGGCCCAGGCCGAAACCATATGCACCAGTGTCTTCTTACCTGCTTCGCGCGTGCCACACAGGGCTTTGCCGTCGATGGCCACGACCTCGCCGCACGTCAGCCTAGCGTTGGAAACCACCCAGTCCGCAAAGCCCTGTTCCATTTCCGCAGGGTCCAGTGCAGAGATCACGCGGTTGAATGTGTCGTGCGAAGGAATGCCCCCAGGAAGTTTCAGAAATCCCTTCAACCATGGGCGTTTGGCCTTGCCGTAGTCCTCGATCTCGTTCCAGCTCCCGGCCCCGCTCAATACCGCCGCAATAGCCATCAGCAGTATCTCTTCCAGCAAATGCTCGCGCGTCCGCTCTACCCGCGGATCGCGCAACTCCGCGAAATAATTCAGGGGATTGTTCATTCCCCCATCTCACCCGTTTTCGATTACCCGGCATATAGCAATTAAGATGCGTCGGCCCTGCCCCAAAAAGCGGTTCACTATGTGGTAGTGTCCTAATTTGCTTTCTGATGCTGTTTCTAATCACCATCGTTCCCATGAGGGCAAGAGCCGAGTTGATCTCCAGCGTTCAAAAGGCAGAAGCTCACGAAGTGCCTTCGGTCTTTGGACACAACGTCATAAGTAAAGTATCCCCAAGCGTAAAAGTGCTTTCCGCTTTGGTCATGAGTGTCTCTGGAGAGGCTATTTTGGGGAACTGTCTGGGTGAGGTCATTGACGTGCATTGTGGTAGGAATATCCTTGCCAATCATGCCAATGTCGTCCTCAACGCAATCCGGAAGGTCTTTCGGTTCGGAGTTAATAGATGGTTCGTGGCTCAATACCTGGGCGCAACGCCACCCACGCACATTGAAGGCTGGCGATGGCCCGGTATTCGCGAGTTCCACGATGGAACTAACAACCGCTTTGCCGGAAGCGTCGTTAAGATATCCAAATTTGGTAGCTCTTACAACGACCCACGCTCGCGCTACTGCGTTGGTGGAATCAGCAAGTTTATGGGTGTCTCCGCTACCAGTAACCAACTCATACCCCTGAATTACAGTAGCGGCTGCAATTACGATTGTGGCCAGCGCAATCAACTTGTCTGTCCACCTGATCTCAGGCATCTTACTCCCTTTCTTATTGGCGCTTTTGCTTGCATGTTGATCGGCTACGGCTACTGCATCGCCTTTCATGTTCTCGGACGTGGACAGGTTTGCCAAGGAAGAACCGGGGATTTCGGTTTTTGGGTGTGGCTCCTGGCGGGTTTGAGTCTGTGTTTTCTTGCAGCTTTTATTCTTCATATACCCTTTTCCGCCTGTTGGAATTTACGATAAACGTACCCCAAATAATACTTGACAGTCAATACTTGTTGGGGTACAGTAATTGTAGTGAGGCTCTAGGCATGGCAAATATCCTCAATATCGATAAGCAGATAGCGATCATCTCCGCTCTGGCGGAAGGCTCAAGTATCCGCTCAATCGAGCGCATGACCGGGGTTCACCGCGATACGATCATGCGGCTCGGCGTGAAGGTTGGACAGGGCTGCACTTCTCTCATGGATGAGAAAATGCGCGGTCTGAATTGCACCCGGCTTGAGATGGATGAGATTTGGGGATTCGTCGGCAAGAAAGAGAAGCACGTCAAGATAGACGATCCGCCCGAAGTGGGCAGCGTGTGGACGTTCTGCGCCATTGATGCCGATACAAAGCTGGTCCCTGCTTTCCGCGTTGGGGGTCGGGACGCAGCTACAGCAAACGCCTTCTTACGGGACGTAGCAGCCCGGATGAGGAATCGAGTCCAAGTCTCTACGGATGGCCTCGCAGCCTACAAGGAAGCGATTGAACGGTCATTCGGTGGAGATGCTGACTATGGCCAGATCATCAAGACCTACGGCCATGAGTCTCCCGATGGCCAGCGCCGCTACAGCCAGCCGGAATTCGTCTCGGCTGAAAAGAGGGTGGTTTATGGTCGGCCCAATGTTGACCTGATCTCGACCAGCTACGTCGAGCGGTTGAATGCTACGACGCGCCTTCACATGCGGCGGTTAACCCGCCTAACGCTGGCATTCAGTAAGAAGCGCGAGAACTTCGTGGCAGCGGTCGGCCTTCACTTTGCCTATTACAACTTCGTCAAGCGCCACAATACGCTCCGCTGTACTCCGTGCATGGCCGCTGGCGTCACGGGATCATTCTGGACCGTGGGAGATTTGCTAGAGGCGACGGCATGACGTACATCGAAGAATTGAAAGACGTAATTCGCAAGCTGCATGGGGTCGAATCAGTCCATGTAACAAGCGTTCCGGTCAAAGAGACTTTCAACGGAAAAACGATATGGGATGGAGTTGTTGAGGTCTTTACGCTTCACGGCCACCCTGAAGCCAATACAGCCTACGCCTGGACGCATGAAACGGACGACCCAGATAAACCCCGCAGGAGCGTTACCGTGCTGCACATTCCACCAGCAGTATCACCCCTAACAGCAGTCCGTAGCGTAATCCTTCAGGAGTTGAAATTCAATGCCAACATCGAAGCCGAAGCCTAAGAAACCCGGACGGCCAACACTCCCAAAGGGAGATGCTAAAGCCGTCATGCTGCGAGTCCGTGTTACACCGAATGAGCGGGCCGCAATCGAGAAGGCGGCAAAAGCTAAGAATCAAACTGTTTCGGAATGGCTGCGAGGCAATTTACCAACCATGATTGGAGCCTGATCCTGTGGATTTCAAATTAGGGCGTGTTAACACTAATCCTGTTATAATTGAAACCGATGGAGATCACCGAGAAGCAGTTCGAAAAGATCAAGGACAGCCTGCCGATTCAGCGCGGGAATGTAAAGCTTCAGAACCTCACCGTAGTCAACGCAATTCTGTTTGTGGCTGAACACGGCTGCAAATGGCGTGGCCTTCCGCCCCGGTTTGGCAATTGGCACAGCATCTATACGCGCATGAATCGCTGGGCCAAGAAAGGTGTGCTGGACCGCGTTTTCGAGAAGTTACAGACCGAGCAGATCGTGCGTATCAAGATTGAGGCCTTCTCGCTCGACTCGACCTCGGTCAAGGTCCATCCAGACGGCACGGGCGCGTTAAAAAAAACGGCCCCCAGGCTATCGGCAAATCTCGGGGCGGATGGAACACCAAGATTCATATGGTTGCCGCAGATGCTCGAACGCCAATAATCTTCTCCCTTTCGCCGGGGAACGCGCATGATGCACCTGAGGGCCGGTCGTTGCTGGAGGATCTTGGCCCCATGCCGGAAGGCCTTCCAATGCTGATGGATAAAGCTTATGAGGGCAATGAGACGCGACAGCTGGTGCTCGATCTATGCATGGTCCCAGTGGTTCCGCCAAAATCCAATCGCCTCGATCCCTGGCAATATGATCGCGAACTGTACAAGAAGCGCAACGAAATAGAACGGCTCTTTCGCAGACTGAAAGGCTTCCGTCGCATCTTCTCCAGATTTGAGAAGCTCGACATCATCTTCCTCGGCTTTATCAATTTCGTCCTTATCGTCGAAGCCTTTAGATAGTGTTAACACGCCCTAGGCACATTCGGAGGAATTGATGCGAAATACAGACCCACACAAGCACGCCATGGAAGCATATGTCACGATGGCTGAAAAAGTCCACTACCACTAGGACAGGGGACAGGGGACAGGGGTCAGGGGTCAGGGGTCAGCGGTTGGGGGATAGGGAGGTGGGAGAGTTTTTTGCGTCAAGGGGGGGGCGGGAAGCGTCAGAATAGTAAAGACGCTTATTCAGATGAACTTAAATGGGATGGGCCCAACTGAATATGACTCAACCGAGCTCGACTTAACAGTGCTGAAGTTAACTGGGTTGTAATCGCAGTTGGAAAGCATGCCGAAGCGTGTGCAAGGAGCAGGGCTTTGAAACGCATTCATTTTGTATTGGGATTCGGGCTGTTGGGGCTGGCGACGGTGGGATGCCAGAAGAAGGAAGCTGCGCCTGCCGGCGGTGGCTCCGGAATGCAGGGAATGCCGGTTAAGACGGTGGCGGTAACGATGGCGCCGGTTCCGCAGACGAGCGAGTACGTGGCGACGATCAAGTCGCGACGGTCGGCGACGCTTATGCCGCAGGTGAGCGGAGCGCTGACGGCGATCAAAGTGCACTCGGGCGAACATGTGAAGCAGGGCCAGACATTGATGGAGATCGATCCGCGGGTTCAGGAGGCGACGGTGCAGTCTCAACTGGCGACGGAGCGGCAGAAGAAGGCTCTCTACGACTACAACGCAACGGAAGTGGAGCGTCAGCGGAAGCTGTTTGAGGCTGGCGTGACCAGCCGCGACACCTACGACCAGGCGCAGCAGTCGTATGCCAACACGAAGGCGGATTACGAGTCGGCTGTGCAGGCGCGGAAGTCGCAGGAAGAGCAACTTGCGTACTACACGATCCGCGCGGCGTTTGATGGGGTAATCGGGGATATTCCGGTTCACGTGGGCGACTACGTGACGACGTCGACGATGCTGACGACGCTGGACGAGGGCAAGGATCTGGAGGCGTATATCTACGTTCCGACGGAGCGGGCCGGGCAGGTGAAGCAGGGCCTTGGTGTGGACCTTACGGATACATCGGGCAACCTGATCGAGAAGACCAAGATCGATTTCATTTCGCCGGAAGTGGACACTACGCTTCAGGGGATCCTGGTGAAGGCGCCGGTGCACACGGCATTGGAAGTAATGCGCAACGCGCAACTGGTGAAGGCGCGGGTGATTTGGAATACCGTGCCGATGGCGGTGGTACCGGTGCTGGCGGTGACGCGGCAGGGCGGACAGACGTTTGTGTTTGTGGCCGCTCAGGCAAACGGGCACCTGATTGCGCAACAGACCGCGGTGACGGTGGGCGATACGGTGGGGAACAACTACTCGATCTCGTCAGGATTGAAGCCGGGCGACAAGGTGATTGTTTCGAGCACGCAGTTCCTTGTGAACGGGATGCCGGTGATGCAGTTGCCGGGGGCGTAGGGCCGAAAAACGGGGAACAGCCCTCCGGGGCTAAAGCCCAGGCAATTTGATGGAACGTTTCGGCATGACTAAAGTCGTGCCCTGTTACAAAGCAAGATTTTTTCGGCACGGCTGAAGCCGTGCCCTTTGAAAGCAAGCGAAAAAGGAAGGCCACCCTTGTTTGTCGATTTCTTTATTCACCGGCCCGTGTTCGCAACGGTGTGCGCACTGATGATCATTCTGGGCGGGGCGGTGTGCATTCCGACTCTGCCGATTGAGATGTATCCGTCGCTGGCTCCGCCGCAGGTGCAGGTGACCACGAACTACGTGGGCGCCAATGCCGACACGGTGGAGAAGGCGGTAACCATTCCGCTGGAAGAGGCAATCAACGGCGTGAAGGGGATGCGGTATATCAGCTCGTCGAGCACGAACAGCGGCACGAGCGCGATTACCACGACATTCGATACGGGCTACGACCTGGACATTGCGGCGGTGGACGTGCAGAACCGCGTGGCGAGTGTGCAGGGGCGGCTTCCTTCGGCAGTCAACGCGACGGGGATTACGATTACCAAGGCGAACAACAACTTTGTTCTGGGCGCGGGATTTTTCACGCGCGACGGACGCTACTCGCCGGAGTTTATTTCAAACTACCTGGATGTGTACGTAAAGGATGCAATCAAGCGCGTGCCGGGAGTGGGGGATGTGGAGATTTTCGGCGAGCGCAAGTACGCAATGCGGGTGTGGCTCGATCCGATCAAGCTGGCATCGCGGGCGCTGACGGCAACCGATGTAATCAATGCGCTGGTGGAACAGAATGTGGAGATTCCGGCGGGACAATTGGGACAGCCGCCATCGGACAAGGGCCAGTCTTATCAGATTCCGGTGCGCGTGGTGGGAAGGCTGAGCAGCCCGGAGGAGTTCGACAACATCATTCTGAAGAGCTCACCGAATGGCCTGGTGCTGCTGAAGGACGTGGGGCGCTCGGTGGTAGGCGCTGAAGACTACAGTTCGAGCCTGAAGTTTTCAGGTCACGAGGGGATGGGAATAGGCATTCTGCAACTGTCGAACGCGAATTCGCTTGACGTGGATCGGAGATGCAAGGCGGAGCTTGCCGAGCTGGCAAAGAGCTTCCCGCCGGGACTGGAGTACGCGGTCGCATTTGACTCGACGACGGTGGTGGGCGACTCGATTCGCGAGGTGCTGGTGACACTGAGCGAAGCGATTGTGATTGTGATTGTGGTGATCTTTCTGTTCCTGCTTGATTGGCGGGCGACGATTATTCCGGCCGTGACGATTCCGGTTTCGTTGATCGGAACGTTTGCGTTCATCAAGGTATTCGGTTTCTCGATCAACTCGCTTACGCTGTTTGGCATCACGCTGGCAACGGGTCTGGTGGTGGACGATGCGATCGTGGTGATCGAGAATGTACAGCGGCATATTGCAATGGAGCACTCCGATCCGCACGAGGCAACCTCGCGCGCGATGGGCGAAGTGACGAGCGCGGTGATCGCAACTTCGCTGGTGCTGATTGCGGTGTTTGTGCCGGTGTCGTTCTTCCCTGGTACAACAGGCATTCTCTACCGGCAGTTCTCGCTTACGATTGCATTCTCGATTGCGATTTCCGCGTTCAATGCGTTGACGCTTTCACCGGCGCTTTCGGCGATGTTCCTGCGCGGCGAAGAAGACCGGCCAAAGCAACTGGACTTTCTACACATCGAGCCAGTTTCAAAAGCGTTTGCCGCGTTTATTCACGGGGCCGATTACTCAGTGGGGTGGCTGGCGCGGTCGTATGCGAAGGTTGTGCACATTGCGCTGCGGCTCAGGTACGTGCTGCTGGTGCTGTTCTTTGTGGGGCTCGCGGGCACGGTGTGGATCTACCGCGCTGTTCCGACAGGGTTCATTCCGCAGGAGGACCAGAGCTTCCTGATGGTTATTGTGCAGGCGCCCCCAGGTTCGTCGCTTTCCTATACGACGGCGCTTGCGGATCGCGCCGAGGCAATCATCGGACAGAATCCGGACATTGAAAGCGCATTCTCCGTCATGGGTTTCTCTCTTGCGGGCGGCGCAGCAAACCAGGGCATGATGTTTATCGCCACTACGCCCTCAGACCAGCGGCGGGGTAAGGGACACTCGGCCGGGGAGATCGCGGCGGGACTGAACAAGAAGCTGCAGATGTTGCTTTTTGCGCCGCAGGGCGGATTGGTGCAGATGTTTGAGCCGCCGGCGGTGGAAGGCGTGGGGAGCTTTGGCGGCTTCCAGTTCATGCTGCAGGATACGGGCGTAAACACGTTGAGCGATCTTGACCGCGTGGCGCACCAGATTGTGGGTGCAGGCGCCGCGAGCAAGGATCTGATCGGCCTCTACACCAGCTTTTCGGCCAACGATCCGCAGGTGCTGGTGACGATTGACCGCGAGAAGGCGAAGGCGCTGAGTATTCCACTGTCCCAGGTTACGAACACGCTGTCGGTGTTTATGGGGTCGGAGTACATCAACGACTTTGATTACAACAACCGGACCTATCGTGTATTTGTGCAGGCGGATCAGCCGTTCCGCATGTCCGAGAAGGATCTGCACAGCTACTATGTGAGGTCGGACACGGGGATGATGGTGCCGCTGGATAATATTGCGCGCATCACGGAGAGTTCGGGGCCGCCGGTGATCACGCACTACAACCTGTTTCGCTCGGTGGAGATCGATGGCTCTCCGGCGCCAGGTGTGAGCTCGAGTGTGGGGCTGACGGCCATGGAGAATCTGGCGAAGCAGAACATGATGCCGGGCATGACGTATAGCTGGACGGGTCTGACGCTGGATGAGATTGAGTCGAGCGGGAAGGCGCTGCTGATCTTTGGGCTGGGCATCCTGGTGGTGTATCTGACGCTGTCAGCGCAGTACGAGAGCTTTGCGCTGCCATTCATCATTCTGCTGGCGGTGCCGATGGCGGTGCTTGGCGCACTAGGGCTGATTACGCTTCGCGGCATGGAGAACGATGTGTATTGCCAGATTGGACTGGTGATGCTGATCGGCCTGGCGGCAAAGAACTCGATTCTGATTGTAGAGTTTGCCGAGCAACTACGCAGGAAGGGGCACACGATTGAGCTGGCCGCAATTGAAGCGGCAGAGCTGCGGCTGCGGCCGATCCTGATGACATCGTCCGCGTTTATCCTGGGGGTGCTTCCGCTAGTTTTTGCGACGGGCGCAGGCGCGTTGGGACGGCGATCAGTGGGAACGACGATCGTGGGCGGGATGGTGCTGTCGACGGTGCTGAACCTGATCTTTATACCGGTGCTTTACGTGATTCTGAGCCGCCTGCTGGGACGCGGAGGCAAGGTGGACGAGGCGAAGATTATGGCGAAGGGGAAAGAGCGGCGGCCGTTTACGCAAGAGGGGTTTGGGATTTAAGACCTGTTCAGGCTCATTGCTTTGAGCGGTGGGCGATGATGGAGTCCTTGATGCGGCTGTAGAGGTCCGCAGGGATTACGCCTTGCTCTTCGAGGTCGGCTTTTGTGCGGTAGGGGCGGAAGCGGACGATGCGATTGGCCCAGACGCGGGTCATGCCTGGGATCGCGAGCAGTTCGTCGGCAGAGCAATGGTTGACATCGATGAGGGCCGAGGCGGACGGGATTGCAGAATAGGCCGTCTGGCTTGAGCGCGGGGCGGAGTTTGCCCGGGCTGATGGCACGAGCGCGAGAAGAGGCACGCAGAGGATCAGCGCTGTGAGGGCTGGAGTGGGGGCATTTAGGCGCACGGCACAATTATGGCCCGAGTTGGGCGCGTGGGCAACGGTACGAAAGCAGCCAGATTTGACACGGCAGGCTGCGGGACCTTACGCTTTAAACGAGATGCAGAGCGCCCGCCATCACGGCCATCACCACCATCATGGGATATCCATGCCGGCGGATTGCCATGGCCTGAAGTAAACGGCCAGAGAGATCAGAAGAAACACCCAAGCCCGCCGGCGATGAAGCTGGCGGGCTTTTTCGTGTTGCGACAAGGCGCGTTCGATTCACAGCAAAAACTGGGCCGGAGCCGGGATGGCGACCGGGAGAAAGTGGAAGGAAGCAGGAATAAAAATGAGCGAAGCACAAACGGGGAGCGAAGCAGCGGGAAGTGGAGCAACGCCGGCTATCGATTTTGACAAGATGGATGGGCTGGCACCGGGCATTGTGCAGGATGCGCGGACGGGCGAAGTGCTGATGCTGGGGTATCTGAACCCGGTGAGCTATGCGAAGACGCTGGAGACGGGATTTGTTACGTTCTGGAGTCGCACGCGGCAGAAGCTGTGGATGAAAGGCGAAACGAGCGGCAACCGGCTGAGGGTGATTTCGGCCTCGACGGACTGCGATACTGACACACTTCTCTTCAAGGTGGAAGTGGAAGGCGATGGACTGGTGTGCCACGAGGGCACAGTGAGCTGTTTTACGCGGCCAATTTCATTGAGCGGCAAAGAAGGAGAGAACTGTGGCTAACAAACTACGCCTTGGCATTCCGAAGGGAAGCCTGCAGGACGCAACGATTGCGCTTTTCAAGCGCGCCGGCTGGAACATTTACGCGGACGGGCGGTCGTATTTTCCGTCGATTGACGACAGCGAGATTGAGTGCATGCTGATTCGCGCGCAGGAGATGGCGCGATATGTGGATCACGGCGTGCTGGACGCGGGGCTGACCGGCATCGATTGGGTGATTGAGAGCGGACTGCATGTGGAGAGCGTGACGACGCTGACCTATTCAAAGCAGAGCCGGAAGAAGGTGCGCTGGGTGCTGGCGGTGCCGGAGTCGAGCGGCTTTGAGAAAGCCGAGGATCTTGAAGGCAAGATTGTCGCCACCGAACTGGTGGAAGTCAGCAAGCGCTACTTCGCCGCGAAGGGCGTGAACGTGAAGGTTGAGTTCAGCTGGGGCGCGACGGAAGTGAAGCCGCCGACACTGGCAGACGCGATTGTGGAAGTGACGGAGACGGGGAGTTCGCTGAAGGCGAACCGGTTGAAGATTATCGATACCATCATGGAGAGCGAGACGCACCTGATTGCGAGCAAGCAGGCGCTGGGCGATGAATGGAAGAAGAGCAAGATCGACCAGGTGGCGATGATGCTGCGCGGCGCGATTGATGCGCAGTCGCAGGTGGGACTGATGCTGAACGTGAAGCAGGAGGACCTGAAGAACGTGCTTGCGGTGTTGCCGGCGCTGAACTCGCCGACGATTTCGCACCTGAGCGACAGCGAGTGGGTGGCGGTTAACACGATTGTGGAAGAGCGCGTGGCGCGGGATGTGATTCCGCGGCTGAAGGCGGCGAAGGCCACGGGAATTGTGGAGTATCCGCTGAACAAGGTTGTGCTGTAGAGGCACGAACCGGAGGAAGGGCCGATGCAATCCAAGGTGTCGCGGAAAGAGATGGTGCGGCAGTACAAAGAGATAACGGTGCAGGCCGGTATTTACGTGGTTCGGTGCATTGCGTCGGGACGCGCGTGGGTTGGCACATCGAGGAATCCAGGCGCGACGAAGAATGGCTTGTGGTTTGGACTGCGCGCTGGATTGCATCGGGAGACGTCGTTGCAGGCGGAATGGAAAGCGCAGGGCGAGCAGGCTTTTGAGTATGAAGCTCTGGAAGTGCTGGATGAGGGTGTTCATACCTTGAACGTGTTTGGTGTGTTGAAAGAGATGAAGGCTTCATGGGTGGCAAGGTTGAAGGCGGAGCCGCTGCTGTAGTGGTGCCTGAGGAATTGGTGAGTTGTGCTGCGTTGGCCTCCCACACTTGCGCCGAAAAGACGCGCAAGGATTGGGCACCCGGCATGGTTGTAGGTGAAGATACGGCGGGTTGAAGTTCATGGTCTCCCACCCTAAACGCAAAATGCGCGTTTAGGATGGGGCACCCGGCTGTTGTAGAGATTCTGGGCAAGAAAAAGCGAAGGAAGGCGTATGAAGGTAGTTCGGACAACGGGGCGAGGAGCGGCCCAGGCGCAAGAGACACTGGCGGCACTGGAACGGCGCGGGGGCGCGGCGCTGGATGCGGTGTTGCCGGCGGTGAATAAGATTGTGGCCGGTGTACGAAAGGGCGGAGATCTGACGGTGCTGCGCCATGCCGCGAAGTTTGACGGATTGATTGATGCCAGCGCGCTGCGCGTGACGAAGGAAGAGATGGCGGCGGCTTGGGCAGCTACTTCGCTGGAGATGCAGGATGCACTGAGGACGGCGGCAGAGCAGATTCGCGGGTTTGCGGTGGAGCAACTGCCGGCTTCGTGGGTGGCCGAGGATGTGCCGGGATTGATGACTGGACAGATGGTAAGGCCGCTGGGGGCGGTGGGATGCTATGTGCCGAGCGGGCGGCATCCACTGCCGTCGACGTTGCTGATGACGGCGATTCCGGCACAGGTGGCAGGGGTAGAGCGGATTGTGGTGGTTTCACCAAAGCCGGCGCCGGAGACACTGGCGGCCGCGCACATGCTGGGGATTACGGAGTTTTACAGGCTGGGCGGAGCGCATGCGATTGCGGCGCTGGCTTACGGGACTGGGACAATTGAGCGCGTGGACAAGATTGTGGGGCCGGGGAACCTGTATGTGACGGCGGCGAAGAGGCTGGTGGCGTTTGATTGCGCGATCGACATGCTGGCCGGGCCGACGGAGATTGTGGTGACCAGCGAACGGGGCCGTGCGGAAGATATTGCGGCGGACCTGGTGGCGCAGGCGGAGCACGATCCGGAGGCGCTGGCGATCTTCATCACGACGAATGCTGAGCTGGCGAATGCGGTGGGGGTTGAGACGAAGAGGTTGAGCGCGAAGAATCCGGTGGCGAAAGTTTCTCTTTCGAACAATGGACTGGTCATTCTGGCGGGTTCAGTGGAGGAGGCGCGGGAGCTGACAAATCGGATTGCGCCGGAGCATTTGACCGTGGATGAGTTGAGCGATCTGGATTGGGTGAGGAACGCGGGGTCGGTGTTCATTGGGCGGTGGTCGCCGCAGCCAATGGGCGACTACATCAGCGGGCCCAACCACACGCTGCCCACGGGGGGCACGGCCCGGGTGCGTGGCGGGTTGAGCGTAAACGACTTTGTGAAGCTGATTACAGTGCAGAAGTATGACCGGCAGGCGCTCGGTGTGCTGGGACCGCAGGCAGCGCTGCTGGCCGATGCCGAAGGGCTCGATGGACATGCGGCGGCGATTCGAGCGCGGCTGAAGAAGCCGGCTGCGTCGAGGGGCAATACGAAGGCTCGCGGAGGGAGGGCGGGATGAGCGAGACGACGAGCGAGATCACGGCTGAGATCGCAACGAGGCGGCCTGCGCCGCGGGCGCGAGTGAAGGCGATGCCGGAGTATCACCCTCCGCTGGGCAGCAGGGATGCGCTGCGGCTGGACTTCAACGAGAACACGCTGGCCTGCTCGGCGAAGGTGCGCGAGGTGCTGGGAAAGATCTCGACGGGGGCGCTGACGCGGTATCCGGAGCGCGGGCCGGTGGAGGCGCTGGTGGCGGCGCGGCTGGGGCGCAAGGCGGAAGAGGTTGCGCTGACGAATGGCGTGGACGAGGCGATCCATGTGCTGTTTGAGGCGTTCCTTGAAGAGGGCGACGAACTGCTGCTGCCGGTGCCGACATACACGATGTATGAGATTTATGCGTCGTCGACCGATGCGCGGACGGTGACTGTGCTCGCGGGCGATGACCTGGCGTTTCCTTTTGAGAGGCTGATGGCAGCGATTACGGCGCGGACGAAGGTGATTGCGATTGCGAATCCGAATAGCCCGTCGGGGACGATGGCAACGAGGGATCAGTTGCTGGCGATTGCCGAGCGCGCGCCGCAGGCTGTGGTACTGGTGGATGAGGCGTATTACCACTTTCATGGCGAGACGCTGCTGGACATGGTTGGCGTGGTGCCGAATCTGTTTGTGGCGAGAACGTTTTCAAAGGCGTATGGGCTGGCCGGGCTGCGATTGGGGTTGCTGGCGGGGCCGGAGGAGCTGATGCGGTGGGTGCGGCGCGTGTTGTCGCCCTACAGCGTGAATTCGCTGGCGCTGGCGTGTCTGCCGGCGGCGATGGAGGACACGGAGTATCTGGACTGGTATGTCGGCGAGGTACTGGCGGCTCGGACAAAGTTTGAGGCGGCGATCGATGAAGTGGGATTGCGGCGGTGGCCGAGCCGGGCGAACTTTGTGCTGGTGGATGTGGGTGCAAAGCATGCGGAATTCGTGAAGAGGATGAAGGCGGAGGGCGTGCTGGTGCGGGATCGATCGAACGATCCGGGTTGCGACGGACGGGTGCGGATTACGATTGGGACGCTGGAACAGATGGGGCATGCGGGTGAGGCGTTGAAGGGGACGATGGAAGTGCTGGGAGCGGGTTAGCGAGTCAGCTAGTCAGCGGGTCGGCGAGTCAGCTAGTCAGCGGGTCGGCGAGTCAGCGAGACAGCAGGTCAGCGAGAAGAGCGAAATGAACTGAAGGAAGGGACGAAATGATGGCAGCGGCGAAGAAGGCGGGTGTGGTGAAGGCGGGTGCGGTGAAGGCGCGCACGGGCGTGGTGGAAAGGAACACTGCTGAGACGCGGATCTTCATTTCCCTGACGATTGAGGGGCAGGGACAGTACAGAGTGTCGACGGGGATTCGGTTTTTCGATCACATGCTGGAGTTGTTTACGCGGCATGGGGCGTTCAACCTGGAGCTGACGTGCAAGGGCGACCTGGACGTGGACCAGCACCACACGGTGGAAGACGTGGGGATCGCGCTGGGCGAGGCGTTTGACCGGGCGCTGGGAGATAAGCGTGGGATTTTGCGCGCTGGATATTTTTTGATGCCAATGGACGAGACGCTGGCGATTGCGGCGGTGGACCTGAGCGGGCGGGCGGCGTTTGCGGTGGACACGAAGGTGAGGACGCGACTGGTGGGCGATCTGCAGACCGAACTAGTGACGGATTTCTTCGAGGGGTTTGCGCGCGGAGCGCGGGCGAATGTGCATGTGAAGACGATGTATGGACGCTCGAATCATCACAAGATCGAGGCGATCTTCAAGGCGTTTGCGCGGGCGCTGCGGGTGGCATGCAGCAAGGACTGGCAGTTGGGAGAGATGCTGCCCAGCACCAAGGGGCTGCTGTGAAGGAGCCGCGAAAATGGCGTGCGCTGGGAGCGAGAATTGTTCTGATTGCATTCGCCATTGATGTGCTCGCCTATGCCCTCAAATTGATTCTTCCATGGCGGCTGTTTGCGACGCATGAAACGTTTGTAATTGTCGGGGATGAAATTGGGCTGCTGTTCTGCGTGTTTACGTTTTTGGGTGCGGTCATTTGTTTAAGCGGTTGGAAGGCGATTGCAACGGTTGTCGGATCATTCGTGGTTGGCTACTTCTGGTTTGCCTCAGTTGCCTGGTGGGTGATGGTGAAATGATCGCTGTGATTGATTACAAGGCGGGTAACCTCACGTCGGTGCTGAAGGCGCTGCGGCACCTGGGCGCGGAGGTTGAGGTGACGGACGCGGACCTTGGCCTGGTGGAGCGGGCGGAGCGGATTGTGCTGCCGGGAGTGGGGCATTTTGCGGCGACGAAGCGGCTGGATGAAACGAGGCTGACAGGCGCGATTCGCACGGCGATTGCGCGAGGCGTGCCGTTCCTTGGGATTTGCGTGGGGATGCAGTGGCTTTATGCGGGATCGACAGAAGCGCCGGAGCAGGCGGGTTTGGTTGCGTTTGCCGAATCGTGTTCGCGGTTCACGGATGGGACGGAAAAGATTCCGCATGTGGGATGGAATTCGCTCGAGGTGCGGAGGGGATCGAGACTGCTCGCTGGGGTAGAGCCGGGAGAGTTTGTGTATTTCACGCATTCATATAAGGGTCCGGTTACGGCGGACACGGCGGCGATTACGGAGTACATTGAGCCGTTCGCGGCGGCGGTGGAGCGCGGGAACGTGATGGGCGTGCAGTTTCATCCGGAGAAGTCGGGGGAGACGGGGCTGAAGATTTTGAGGAATTTTCTGGAGGCGCGGCCATGAAACAGATAAAACAACCGCAGGTCCTTCGACTTCGTCTGACGCGCAATGCGCGTCAGACTTCGCTCAGGATGACAACCTCGTTCTCCATGAAGATTCTTCTGGAGGATTGCGGCCAATGATCACGAAGCGGATTATTGCGTGCCTCGACGTCCATGCGGGGCGGGTGGTGAAGGGCGTGAAGTTTGTGGACATTGTGGACGCTGGCGATCCGGCGACGCAGGCGGCGCGTCATGCGCGCGAGGGCGCGGACGAGATTGTGCTGCTGGACATTACGGCGACGCATGAGGGACGGGCGACACTGCTGGATACGGTGCGGCGGACAGCGAAGGAGCTGTTTGTGCCGTTCTGCGTGGGCGGGGGGATTCGCACGGCACGGGACGCGGAGCAGGTGTTTGAGGCCGGGGCGGACAAGGTGAGCGTGAACTCGGCGGCGCTGGCCGACCCGACGCTGATTGACGCGATTGGGCGGAGCTTTGGGGCGCAGGCGGTGGTGGTGGCGATTGACGCGCGGCGCGATCCCAAGGCCGCCGACCCGGTGCGCGAGGCGGAGGTCTTTGTGCAGGGCGGGCGCAAACCGACGGGACGGCGCGTGGTGGAGTGGGCGCGCGAGGCGGAACAGCGCGGGGCGGGCGAGATTCTGCTGACGAGCATGGACGCGGATGGCACGCGGGCAGGATTTGACTGTGAGTTGACGGCGGCGGTGAGCCGGGCGGTGGGAATTCCGGTGATCGCGTCGGGCGGGGCGGGGACGGTGCCGCACTTCATCGATGTGTTTGGGCGCGGCAAAGCGGATGCGGCGCTGGCGGCAAGCATCTTTCACTTTGGTATTTCAACGTCGCGCGGGCTGAAGGAAGAGCTGCAGCGCGCGGGCGTATCCATGAGGCTTCCATGCTGATTCCTTCGATAGATTTGCTGGGCGGACAGATTGTTCAGCTTGTGCAGGGCGAGAAGCTGCGCCTGGCGTTTGACGATTTTGAATATTGGATTGAGAAGTTTTCGAAGTACAAGCTGGTGCAGTTGATCGACCTGGACGCGGCCAAGCGGCAAGGTGATAACAGCGCGCTGGTTGAGCAGATGGCGAAGCGGCTGCCGGTGCAGGTAGGCGGCGGCATTCATACTGTCGAACGGGCAAAGCAGGTGCTGGGGGCTGGGGCGCGGCGAGTGATTATCGGGTCGGCGCTGTTTACGAGCGAGGGCCAGGTGAACACTGAGTTTGCCGCAGAGCTGGCGGACGCGATTGGGGCGGAGCGCGTGGTGGCGGGGATCGACACGAAAAATGGACGGATTGCGGTGAAGGGTTGGAAGGCGCAGGTGGAACTGACGCCGGACGAGGCGATGCCGCTGTTGGAGGAATACGCGGCGGCGTTTCTTTATACCCATGTGGATGGCGAGGGGATGATGGGCGGTTTTCCCATGGACGTTGCGGCGCGGCTACGGAAGCTGACCAAGCGGCAACTGATTGTGGCGGGCGGCATTCGCACCCAACAGGAAGTGGATGAACTGGACGCGCTGGGAGCAGATGCGGTGGTGGGTATGGCGGTTTATACGAACCAGATGCAGGTGTGAAGCGAAAGACATCAAGTCAGCGGGTCAGCAAGTCGGCGAGTTAGCGGGGCGGCTTGCCACGCTCTAAGCACTCCGCCGCCCCACGGACGAATGCCCGTCGTTAAGTGCCCTGCCGCACGCGGCTGGGGCGGGTCGACAAGATTAGGAACAATAGATATCCCAGGTTAGCCGCAAAGAACGCGGCGAACCTGGGGCACCCGTCCGCCGCACTGGTTCAAGCAGCAGGCGTTAAACGCATTGGGCTATGCTGAAGGTGGAAGCGCTTCACCCAAATCGGCAGCGAAAGGACCCTCGAACGATGAACATGCGGCGGAGTGGCATACGGCTGGCAAAGCGACTGGACGAGGTTGGATTCTCGAACATCGTGGTGATACGCGACAAGGTGATGGAGCTGAAGGGCGCAGGGGAGCGAGTGCACTCGTTTCATCAGGGCGAGCCATTCTTTGAGACGCCGGACGTGATCAAAGATGCGGCGGTGAAGGCGCTCAAGGATAACCACACGCACTACGCGCCGTCTTCCGGCGTGCTGCCGCTGCGGAAGGCGCTGGTGGAGAAGCTGGCGAGGAAGAACAAGATTGAGGCGACAACGGACGAGGTGATTGCGACGGTGGGCGGGTCGCAGGGACTGTATGCGGCTTTCCAGAGCGTGTTGGATCCGGGGGATGACGCGCTGGTGTTTTCGCCGTATTGGACGCCGATCAGGGACTTGGTGACTGGGGCGCAGGCTCGTCCACTGCTGGTACCAACGACGACCGCACGGCGGAACGGGATTCGCAATACGCTGGAGCAGTTTTCGACGCCGCAAACGCGGGCGATCTACTACAACACGCCACAGAATCCGAGCGGGCTGGTGTTTTCGCGGGCCGAGGCGGAGGAGGTGGCGGCGTTTGCGATTGAACGAGACCTGGTGGTGATTGCGGACGAGGCTTACGAGGACCTGGTGTACGACGGCGAGCATTTCTCGATTGCGTCGCTGCAGGGGATGGCGGAGCGCACGATCACCTGCTACACGTTCTCAAAGACGTATGCGATGACGGGATGGCGCGCGGGGTATGCGGTGGCGAAGGAGCCATTCATGACAGCGCTGCGCAAGATTGTGCTGTATTCAACGAACGGCGTGACGACGTTTGTGCAGAATGCGATGATCGAGGCTCTGAAGACGCCGGAGACTGAGATTGCGCGGCTGCGCGAGGAGTATCGCAAGCGGCGCGACCTGATCGTGGCCGGGTTGAACGAGGTGGGGCTGGAGTGCGAGCCGCCGGCGGGAGCGTTCTATGCGTTTCCGAACGTGGAGAAGGTGCAGAAGAACAGCATGACCGCAGCGCAGATTCTCCTGGAAAAGGCGCACATTGCGACGATTCCGGGATCGGTGTTTGGGGCGCAGGGCGAGGGGCATTTGCGGTTCGGGTACGCCGTGACGGTGGAAGAGATTGAGGCGTGTGTGGAAGCGCTGAAGAAGTTCTTCGGTTAAAGCGCAGACCCTCGATCCGCGGCATTCAAGCCAATCCGGACTGATCTATTGTGTTACTAGGCGTACCATCAGGGGCTAAACAGCTTGCTGAAAAAGTCCGAACGAGAAGCGAAACCGACGAGGGGAAGGTTAGCAGGGGCTAAAGCCCGACTCATTCTGCTGACTTTATTGGCCCGGCTAAAGCCGTGCCGTTGTTACAAAACCGCTCGGTTGAGTTTATCAGGAAGCTGTAAAGCCCCCGATTTTATTGGGTGTTGTTTCGGCACGACTAAAGTCGTGCCCTGACACAAGATCTACCTGACGACAGTGTTCATTAACCTGTCAAAGGCCGAGGACTGTGGGGGATTCTTCGGCGCGGAGGGCTTCGCCGACGGCGTGGCTGGTTTCAACGCGTGAGGCGCGGAGCAGGCGGGCGATCTGCTTGAGGTGGAGTTGGACAGCGTATGCGCGGAGTATTTCAGCCTGTGAGAAGCTGATGCCGGTATGGCGGACGGCGTCCATGCGCGCCTCGAGCTGAGCGATATCGTCTTCGAGGTTCATGTTCGGGGGCGGCACGTTGAAGCGCCACTCGTGAATACATTTGGCGACGTGATGGAAGCCGGTGCGGATGTCGGTGGCCAGATGCCCGAGCGCCGGATCGAGACGGAGGGCGAAGCCGCCTTGATCGTCGCCACTTCCCTGCACTGCCAGCTCGAGAGCAACCAGGGCGTCATAGAGTGAGCGGCCGAACTGCGAGAGCATGCTGAGGCCCTCGCGCCATCCGGGACCGCCGGAGGGCTCAAGGCGCGCCGCATCGAGTAGCTGGTTGTTGGTGCGAAGCATGGCAAGCGCGTCTTCGCGGGCGGCGCGGAGGTTGGAGGCGGGGGCACCGTGGAATCCGGTGAGGATGGTCTCGAAGAATGAGCCCAGGACAAGGAACTGCTGGGCGAGGCCATCGCGGAGATGGAGTCGTGCGCGGTCGGGCAGGACGAGAGTGGTGACAGCGAGCGCAACGACGATGCCAAGCATGACCTCGGCGACGCGATCGAATGCGAGGCCCCAACGCGAACCGGAACTCTGCACAAGCATGACGATGGTGATGGTGACGCCGGCGAGGCGCGAGCTGCTGCGCAGTCCGAGCAGGCCGCAGATAAGGACGGCTGCGAGGACGGCCAAAATGTAGTTCCACGGAAGCACGCCGAAGAGCGAGAACGAGAAGCCGAGAATGGCGCCGATGATTGTGCCGAAGATGCGATCGCGCGAAGCATTGACCGTGGATCCGACGTTGGACTGGAGAACGATGATGGCGCTGATGGAGCCCCAATAGCCGTCGTGGAGTCCGAGGGCGCGGGCAAGCGCCCAGCATAGCGTGGCGGCCAGAGCGGTTTTGGCGGCGTGGACAAAGAGACGCCTGCGCTCCCAGTTGAAGATGCCAGACTGCTGCTCAGGATGAATATGGAGGCGGAGAGCGAGCTGTTGCTGCGACCAGGTTTTTGGCGTCTTCAAGCGCATTGAGGCATCCGGGTTCTTGGAATGGGACGGCTGCTTTCAGCATGAGCGGGCGGGCACACAACGCTCGGTGACCGGAAGCACGGCCATGCGGAGCAGTTGGGAACCAGAGTAGCAGGATGAAGATGGACGCGGGCAGGGATTTAACATGAAGCAAGTTGGATACTGTGCACCAGTGTTGTTTACGATGCTCCCAATTTTGCAGGGGCTAAAGCCCGCATATTTTTGGGCGTTTATCGGCACGACTAAAGTCGTGCCCTGACACTTGCCGGGCTTGCGCGGGGATTTCTTAGAGCGGACAGGTACACGATGGAGAAGGCGATGCTGCGTGTAGGTTACCCGGCGGTTCTGCCCATCGAGCTGTTCAAGGATTATCCCGAGGGGATTGAGCTGATTCCGATTGCGGAAACGCTGGATCACGACGTGGCGATCGATGTGTGGATCCCCGATCCGTATTCGAATAAGGCGATTCAGGCGAGGCCACGGCTGCATGGAATGAAGCTGGTGCTTTCGCTGATGGCGGGGACGGAGTGGATTCCGGCAGCGGTGGGGCCGCATGTGACGATCTCGAACGCGAGCGGAGCGCACAACATTGCGACGGCGGAGTGGACGATCGGCGCGATTCTGGCGATGCTGAATTACTTTCCGCAGTACCTTGAGATTCAGCGCGCTGGTGAGTGGAAGCAGCGGTTCAGGATGAGTGCGCATTACACGGCGGTGACGGGAGACAAGCGCCCGCTGTATCCGCCGGTGATGCGAGAGCAGCTGACGGGGAAGACGGTTTTGCTGGTGGGCTACGGGTCGATCGGCAAAGAGATCGAGCGGATGCTGAGCCCATTCAACGTGGAGCTGATTCGCGTGGCGCGGAGCGCGCGAACCGAGCCGACAGTGCATGAAGTGAGCGAGCTGGACGCGTTGCTTCTGAAGGCGCAGGTGGTGATTCTGATTTTGCCTAGCACGGCGGAGTCGCGCCATCTGATTGGGGCGCGGCAGATGGAGCTGATGCAGCAGGGGACGCTGCTGGTGAACGCAGCGCGGGGGCCGATTGTAGACACGGATGCGCTGGTGGCGGCGCTGATTGCGGGGCGGATTCGAGCAGCTGTGGACGTTACGGACCCAGAGCCGTTGCCGGATGGACACCCGCTATGGAGTTGCCCGAACCTGCTGATCACGCCGCATGTGGGCGGGTCGAGCCCGATGTTTGCGGTGCGGGCGGTGAAGGTGGCGGAGGGCGAACTGCGGCGCTACATGGCGGGTGAGCCGATGAGGAACGTGGTTCAGGCCGGGGTCTGAGCGGCGGCGGCGCGCTGCCAGTCCCGCAGACCAAGGACGGCGAGGACGACGAGGCCAACGGAGAGGGCGGCTGTGAGCCAGAGACTTTTGTATGCATACTCGCCGATGTAGACGCCATCGATGGCGATCCAGAGAATCCAGTTGGCGGTGTGCTTGCGCGCCTGCCACCAAGAAGCGACGAGGCTGTAGCTGGTAAGAGCTGCGTCAAGGTGGGGCAGGGCTGCGCCGAGGCGCACCATGAGTGAACCGAGCAACCATGCGCCGATGGCTCCGGCTAGCAGACCGATGAGCCAGCCGCGACGGCCGAGCGGGACGACGCTCACGGCACCTTCTATTTGAAGGCCGCGCCACCAGTTCCACCAACCGTAGAGCGTAAAGGCGATGAAGAAGACCTGGAGGAGTGCGTCAGAGTAGAGGCGCGTCTGGTAGAAGACGACGAGATAAAAGATGTCGGCGGCGAGAACGACGGGCCAGCAGATGAGCAGGCGTTTGGTGGTGAGCCAGATGCCGATCCAGGTGGTGAGGAATCCGGCCAACTCGACCCGGTGGGCGATTAGCCAGGGTCCGATGGATGCGAAAGTCATCGAGGTCGGAGTCCACCGGGATAGACCTGATTGACGGAGCGGACCTTGGCGGAGATGCCTTTGCGGGCGAACTCCCATCGGCGAAGTGCCGCGAGCAGAGCCGAGCCGGATTCGGAATGAAACCAGCGCGCATGGCCGACGAGGTATTGGTTGAGCGCGACGAGGGCTTTGGGCTCAGAGTGAAGGACGCCGAGAAAGTAGTCGGCTTCGCTTAGGGCGAACTCGGCGTGGCAGAGGGCGGTCATGGGCGTGAGCGCCGCGGCTTCAGAATCGGTGAGAGGGCGGATGGACTCGTAGCCCTCGAGAAGAGCGTGGAGCGCGGGCAGGTCGACATTAAGGACGGCGGGGTGAAGGCGATCGAGCGTGGAGCCGGGAGTGAGGGCAAGCCAGTCGACGATGTTGCGCTCGATGGCCTGGGCGAGGTCGTGGACTGCGTTGGTGCGGTCGGCGAGGCCGAAGTCGATGATTGCCGCAGCGCGGGGTTCGGCCTCGCTGGACCAGAGGATGTTGGAGGCGTGGAGATCGTTGTGCGTCCACAGCGGCGGGATTGCGCGCAGATGGGGGCGCAGCTCCCGATGGAGGGGCTCGAGCAGGGCGATGGCATGTTGGGCGTGTTCCTCGGCTGCAGGGTAGGCGGCGAGGGCTGGGCGAGCGGCGATGTATCGGGTGAGCGCGGAAACAGGGTTGTCGGCGGCGAAGATGGTGAAGCCGGCGACGAGGGGGCGATTGAGACGACTCGGAGCTGAGTAATCCCGCGCGGCGAGATGAAGCTGAGCGAGGGCGACACCGGCGGCACGGGCGTGGGAGGGGTTGAGGAAGGGAGTCCAGGAGAGCGCCTCGCGATACAGGTCGTCGCCGAGGGGGACCTGATGGACTTCATAGGTCCACTCGCCGAGCTCGATGGCGGTTTCACCGTCTTGATTGGCGAGAACGCGGGGAACTGCCGCTCCGTTTGCAATGAGGAAGGCCAGGAAACGATGCTCTTCGAGCAAACCCTCACGATCGCGGACCGAGCGGGCATGACGCTTGACGAAGACGCGGCCGTGGCGCGTGGCAACAACGCTGGCCGCGGAGAACGGCCGCGGGCTGACGGCGAGGATGCGAATGGGCGCGATGTCGTGGGGAAAGCGCGCGAGGATGGGGCGCACCTCGTCGAGGGTGAGGGGGGCCCAGTCAGGCTTGACCAAGGTGCCATCGATTCCGTGTGCTCGTGCCGCTGTTGCGCTCATAGATGGATCATCCACATGTTCATTTGAGTTTAGAACGTGTAGTGGGCTGAGAGCCGGACCGTGGTGGGCGCGCCGAGGTGGATGAAGGTGTCTCCGTAGCTGGCGCCGGTGTCTTTCCAGTAGCGCTTGTCGGTGATGTTGTCAGCATAGATGCGGAAGGTGATGCGGCCTTGCTCGCCGCCGGGGGTGTATCGCGCACCGAGATTGAAGAGGTTGTAGCCGGGAACGCTTACGGTATCGTCGCGCGTGGCTTCTTTGCGGCCGGTAAAGCTCCAGCCGGGCATCAGGTGGAGGCCCGGGAGATGAGGCAGGGCTACATCGGCGAAGGCGGTTGCGCGGAGATGAGGAACGTTCAGGACCTGCTTGGTGTCGAATACAGGGGTGAGAGTGTCGGTGGATACGGCGCGGATGGCAGCGGCGGACGCGGTAAGACGGAGCCAACTGGCGGCCTTCCCTTCGGCGTTGAGCTCGACGCCGTCGTGGGTCTCGTGACCCTGCTGCTCGAAGCACAGATCGCCGGGTTGGACTGTTGCGCCCGTGGCAGAGTTTAGCTGGCAGAACCTGTCGGGCTGCTGAATGACGCGGGGATAGAAGAACGGTGCGCGCATGTGGAAGAGCGCAGTGGAGATGAGGAGGCGCTGGTTGGGAAGGAACTTTGCGCCGATCTCCGACTGGCGGGTGAGAAATGAAGAGAGAAACTGGCTGCCGTTGTCGGTCCAGAAGGGACCTTGTGGGCCGAGCGAAAGCAGGACACCGTAGTTGGCGTAGAGAGTGAGCGAGGTAGCCGGATTGAAGAGAACGGCGTACTGCGGGAGCCAGACGGGCTTGTCGGTGAGGATGGGCGCTTGGCTGGGATCGGTGGCAGCGAGCGAGTAGTTGTGGTCACGAAGCCAATCGTAGCGACCGGCGGCGACGAGCTGGATGTGGCCGGGAATGTGGACACGGTCCTGGATGATGGCGGCGGACTGGTGATCGTCTTGCCAGAGACGAAGGGGGCCGGCGGACTGGTGGGGATCTTCAGTGGCCGAGAGATCGACGGGAGCGATGGGCTGGTAGATGTTGTCGGAGCCAACGTAAGTGTAGACGGCGCCATCCTGAAAGACGCCATTGGGATCGTAGGGATTGTCGGCGGTGTAGTAGCCGGGCTGCTGCACGCCGCGGCGGAAGAGCTCGACGCCAGCGGCCAGATCCTGAGAGAACGGGCCTGTCTTGATGTGGCCGGTGAGGAGCGCTTCGGCCTGCGCGTCGATACGGAGTTCACCAGGATCGCGATAGTCGTAGATGTCGTAGCCGCCGTCGGGGGCGAAGAAGTAAGAGGGCGCAGGGCCGCCGTTGGCATCACAAAGAGCTTGGTAATAGCAGCCGTAGGCGTAGACGACGTTATCGTCGATTAGCGATCGGCTGAAGCTGGCCGCGGCAAAGGCGTGCCAGACGGTGGAGATGTCGTAGTCAAGGCGAGCACCGGAGTTGAGGGTGTCGAAGGTGTTGGGCTTCTCCCAGGTCTGCTCGCCAAGCATGGTTGAGGGCGAGATTTGGGTGATGTCGGGGACGGTCGTGCCGCCGAGCAACTGGTAGCCGCAAACGCTGCGCTCGACTTTGTGCTGGAATTCGAAGTCGCCCTTGAGGATGGCTTTGGGGCTCATCTTCCAGTCGGCAGACGCGGTGCCGACAGTTCGCCAGCCGTTTGCGCCGTTGACGTAGGTGGCGATTCGCTCGCCGCCCAGATTGGAGCGAAGGCCGAACTGCTTTTGCGCGCCGAAGAGCGCACCGAGATCGACTGCGCCGTATGCGGAGCCGCGGTGATCGGTGGCTAGTTCAAGAGCCTTGACTGCAGCAGGCTGTTTGGTGACGTAGTTGATGAGGCCGCCGGCGGAGGCGACGCCGCTCTCGAGGCCGGCAATGCCCTTGAGGAGCTCGACGCGCTCCTTGTTTTCGAGGGGGACGTCCTGCTCGCCGGCGATGGTCATGCCGTTGATCTGGAGGGCGGTGGCGAGGTCGATGGCGAAGCCGCGGATCTCGTAGTCGCCGTAGTAGCCGACCGGGGCGTAGTCTTCGCCGATGGAGGCATCGTTCTTGACGATGTCAGAGAGCAGGCGCGCACCCTGATCGAGGAGGAGGTCGTGGGTGACGACGGTGGCGGAGAGCGGTGTTTCGTTAAGCGGAGCTCCGTCGAGCGTGCCGACGGTAACCGTGTCGGGCAGATAGTCATCGTTGGCTTTGCCGTGGACGATGACGGTGGTGGTGACGGGCTGGACCGGGGGTGTGACGTTCGTCTGCTGCGTAGCCGTTGTGGTTGCCGTGGACTGCGCGAAGGACAACGCAGGAAGAGCAAAGCAGCAGACGAGCAGTGCGCGGTGGGCGAAGATGCGAGCGGTGAAAGGCATGAGAATCCCTTGTTTAGAACAACGCTGAAACAAGGGGCGCGCAGACTGAATTTCGGGGGAGAAGACCTGAAAGGCCTCGGAAACTTCCCACGCCGGTATTATCCGGATCGGGTTCTAGGGTATTTCTCAGCCCCGCGCTCGCGGAGCACCCCTGTTTCAATACTTTGATTCAAACACCAAACGCGAGTTGAAGCAAATCGGACTATCGGGCGGCGCGATTGGGTTCTTTGAGGCCCGTGAAGGATTGCAGGGGCTGAAGCCCGCGAACGTTTTTGTATTCCTGGCGGCACGACTGAAGTCGTGCCCTGACTCATGTGTTGCTGAAGAGGAAGCGTGCGGCCGAACTGAAGTCGGGCCATGTTAAAAAGCAAGAACGATCAAAAGCAACCGCAGATCCTTCGACTTCGTTTGGCTCAAAAAGCGAGCCAAACTTCGCTCCTAATGAACGGGATACTCATGCGGGGATGGGGACAAGTTGGAAGCCTAAGACCTTATCCGTAAATAGTGACTCTGTAGATTCCTGCGAATGAATCTATTGAGAGCGTCGAGCAGAGGTGGGCGATGATGAATTCAATATGGCCCAAATCAAGTCGTGGACTGTTTCGGATCATTT
>Ga0302320_10005927_pt1 | contig 27261 bp, 20 predicted proteins | sample Bog_T0_3_FD_202130 | JGI IMG/M metagenome (GOLD analysis project Ga0302320, IMG submission 202130) | Peat permafrost microbial communities from Stordalen Mire near Abisko, Sweden - Bog_T0_3 | ecosystem: Environmental > Terrestrial > Soil > Wetlands > Peat | place: Sweden: Abisko, Stordalen Mire...
TGTCCGTGGCGATCGCTCAATACCGAGCTGCGATTCGGGACGAGCCCGACTTTCCCGACGCACACTACAACCTCGGCACGGCCTGGGCCCAGAGCGGCCACCTGCCCGAGGCCATCGCTGAACTGAAGGAGGCGCTGCGGCTAAAGCCCGCCTTTCCGGATGCCGAAATGAATCTCGGGCTCGCCCTGGTGGAGTCCAACCAGATCTCGGAGTCTGTGCGGCACTACCAAGCGGCTCTGCGCCTCCGGCCGGACTATGCCGCCGCCGAGACGAATCTCGGCGCCGCCCTGGCGGCGGAAGACCGCCTGCCGGAGGCGATTGCCCATCTGCAGCGGGCCATCCAGCTGGAGCCCGATGCGATGGTCGCGCACCGCCTCCTCGCCCGGATCTACGCCGCCACCGGACGGTCCGCGGAGGCCCAGGCCGAAAGTGACGCGGCCGCGCGGTCGGGCGGCCGCCCCTGAATTGCCGCTGGCCTCCCCCAGCCTCCCCCGGCTATTCCCACTCCGCCCCTCGACCGCCGTCCTTGATCGCCGCAAATTTGGGGGCCGGGAAGGAGAAGAATAAGGGCGAGAAAGAATCCGAATCGGGGATTCCCCAGGGCTTTTTTGCGGTCTGAGGAAGGGGCAAGTCCTGCCCCCGACCCATGAACCTCTCCCCGGCCCATCTCAAACGTTACAAACAAATTGCGACGCTGCTCTGGAAGTACGGCCGCTCCGATCTAGTCAAGCAGATGGCCGTAGTCGACGCCTTTGATCCGCAGGAATTGAAGGACGGCGCTGCCGACACCACGCCGGAGCAGCTGGCGGACGACCTCGAGGCGATGGGGCCAACCTACGTCAAAATCGGCCAGGTCCTGGCCGGGCGGGGCGATCTCCTGCCCATCCCTTATCTCAAGGCGCTGGCGCGCCTCCAAGACAAGGTGAAGCCTTTTTCGTACGAGGAGGTGGAGCAGACCATCGTGACCGAGCTGGGGGTGCGGATCTCCAAGGCCTTCTCCCGCTTTGACACCGAGCCGATGGCCGCCGCCTCGCTCGGCCAGGTGCATTTCGCCGAGCTGCGCGACGGCCGGCAGGTCGTGGTCAAGGTGCAGCGGCCCGACATCCGCAAGCAGATCGCCGCCGACTTCGAGGTCCTGACGGAAATCGCGGCCTTCCTCGACGAGCATACCGAAATCGGCCGCCGCTACCGCTTCGGCACCGTCATCGCGGAATTCCGCGCCACGATTCAGGAGGAGCTCAACTACGAGCGCGAGGCCCAGAACCTGATCGCCGTCGGCCGCAACCTCAAGGAGTTCGCGCGGGTCAAGGTGCCCCAGCCCTTCCTCGATTTCAGCACCCGCAGCGTGCTGACCATGGAGTTTATCACCGGCCAGAAGATCACCGCCCTGGGGCCCCTGGCCCGGCAGGACCTCGACGGCAAGGGGCTGGCCGAGGAAATCTTCCAGGCCTACCTCAAGCAGGTGCTGATCGACGGCCTGTTCCACGCCGATCCCCATCCGGGCAACGTCTTCGTGACCGCCGACAACAAGATTGCGCTCCTTGACCTGGGCATGGTCGGGCACATCACACCGACCATGCAGGAGCACCTGCTCAAGGTCGTGCTCGCGGTCAGCGAGGGCAAGGGCGACGAGGCGGCGGAGATCGTCATCCGCATGAGCGAGAAATTGGAGAATTTCGACGCGCACGAATTTCGCCGGCTAATCAGCCAACTGGTGGCCTCCCGCCGCAATCAGGCGCTGAAGGAGCTCAACGTCGGCCAATCGCTCATGGATGTGAGCCGGCACGCGCGCGAAACCGGCCTGTTCGTCCCGAGCGAACTGACGCTCTTGGGCAAGACCCTCCTGCAACTGGACGAGGTGGGCCGGATCCTCGATCCGACCTTTGATCCGAACGCCTCGGTCCGGCGCAACGCAGCCGCCATCACCACCTCCCGCATCCGCCGGGACACCTCCCAGGGCAGCGTCGTCACGTCGCTGCTGGAGATGAAGGACTTCATGGTCCATCTTCCCACCCGGCTGAACCGGATCATGGATTCAGTCGCCAATGCCGAGCTGGAGGTGAAGGTCCGCGCGCCCGACGCCAAGATGGTCGTCGACGGCATCGAAAAGGTCGCCAACCGGATCACCAACGGACTCCTCCTCGCCGCCCTCATCATCGGAGCGGCGCTCATGATGCGCATCGACACCCGCTGGCACCTCTTCGGCTACCCCGGGTTTGCCATGCTCTGCTTTCTCGCCGCCGCCCTGGGAGCGGTGGTCCTGCTTTACAATATTGCCGTGCAAGATCGCAAAAGCCGGAAACACCGCCCCCATTAAGCGGCCGGCGGTCTAGCGGCCGGAGATATAAGCGGCGAACAGCCGCGGATCGTCCGAAGCGCTGCGCGAGAACTGAATCCGGAGGCGGACTTTCTGGCCGACCAGCGCATCCAGGCCCACCTTCGGCCAGGTCACCGCGCTGGCCAAGCCGTCGCCCGCGACCGTGCCGGCATTCGCTCCGGAATAATCCGGCAACAGATGGAAGCGCGCGTCGGCGATTTCAACCCGCAGACCCGCGACGCCGTCGGCGTTGAAGGCGACCTGGTCGCCGGCCTTTTCCAGGGTGAGGGGCGCCGTCCAGACGGCGCCGGCCTTGGCCATCGGCGCCAGGCCAAGGGCGCCCCAGCGGTCCCGGGGCAGGGTCGCCAACGCGATCTCGGTATAGTAATTCTCGACCTTTTCGGTGTTCATCCAGCGCCCGTGATAGATGCGGGTTTCGTCGCCGACGTTGAGGATGCTGTTGCCCGATTGGGTCAGGATTTCCTCGCTGTGGATATAGGGCGCGATCTTGGCCCAGGACTGGTGACGGTTGAGGAAGACATAGCCCTTGACCGGTTCGCGGAAATGCTGCCCATCGGAGGAGACGAGCAGGCCAAGGTTGCCATAGGTCGTGCCGGTGCCGAACCAGTCGCCGGGATTGGGGTGATTGTGCCATTGGCAGTAGAGGCCGACCACGACATTGCCGTAGCTGACGCCGCCGACACCGAGATGCACCTGGGTGTAGGGCCGGTCGTGGCCGCGGGCATTCGGGTCCACCGGCTCAGGCAGGAGGAAGGACTCGCCGGCTTCCGGCAGCCACTGCTTGAAGTCGGTCGATATCCAAGTGAAGCCCTGGCGGCCGGCCAAATGCCCCCCTTCGCCGCTGTAGGAAAGGTTCTGGGCGCCGATGTGGTAGATGCCGTCGAAGACGTAGAGGGAGCTGGGTTCGAGGAGCTTGGCCGCCCGCCCCACCCCATGCCAGGTGATGCCGTCGGCGCTGACCGCGGTGTCGACCGTCGGACGCTTGGCCGAGGTGTTTTCGTAGACCATCTTGTAGCGGCGGGAAGGGTCGGGATCGTCGTCCTCCCGAACGATAAAGGCACCCTCGGTCTCCTCCGCCGGCAGGGCGATGGCGTTGTTCTCCGCCGAGCCGTTGTAATTGACCTGGTGCAGGATCGGCTTGGTCCAATGCAGTCCGTCTGCGCTCTCGGCGTAGCAGACCGGGCCCTCGTGCAGGACGGCCTTTTCGTCAGTCTTATGCTCGGGGTTCTTTTTCCAGCCCACCCCGTAATACCACATGCGGAACTTGCCGCCTTCGTGCAGGACCGTGCCATAGCAATGGGTGGCGGAGGCGTCCGGGGCGTCGTGGTTCGGGCTGGGCGTGAGCACCGGCTCGGCGCGCACCACCGGGGTGGTCATATAATAACAGAGGTCGCCCCGCAGCGGGAACGACATGTCGTCGATCGCGAGCAGGGTCGCCTTGGCGCCGGCAAATTCGCCGACTGCGACCGCGGGAGCGTCGGCGCCGGGAGCCTTGGCGGCCAGGAGGAGCAGGGCCGCCCCGGCAAGGGCGGTCAGGCATCGATAAGACGATTTAGGGTGGTTCAGGGGGATCATGGTGGGTTTATGGTGACAGAAAGGATTCGGCCGCAGGCTTACGAAAACCGAGAGCCCAGAGGGGGGCGGGCGGGAATAATGTCCGAGATGGGGAATCGCATCTTGAGGCGAGTCAGTCCGACCTTGGCAGTTTTCGCTTCGACCGGCAAGATTTGGCGCCTCCCCTCCCCTTCCCTCTTTCCTGATGACCCCTCGCTTCGTCCTGGTCGGCATGCTGCTTCTGGCTTCCCTGGCGGCGGCGCCCCAGCAGTTCTCGAGCGGGCAGGCCCGCGTGTCCCTGGTCGAACTTTACACGAGCGAAGGCTGCAGCAGCTGCCCACCCGCCGAGCGCTTTCTCGGCTCCCTCAAGGACTCCGCCGGGTTGTGGCAGACTTATGTGCCGATTTCACTCCACGTCGACTACTGGAACGGAGGCGGCTGGACCGACCGCCTGTCCACGGCGACCTTCACGGCGCGGCAATACGCCTATGGCCGGTCCGGCACGGTCGGTTCAATCTATACCCCCTGCTTCATGGTCGACGGCCATGAATGGGAGCCGAGAGGCCATCTGCCCCGGCCGCAAGGCCGGCCCGGTGTCCTGCGGGTCGCGCTCCTGGGCGGCTTCTGCCAGGTCGATTTTGCCGCACCGGAATTGGCGGCGGAAAAGCGGACACATTTCCTGGCCCATGCCGCCCTGCTCGCGGGCGGACTTTCCTCGCGGGTGACCGGCGGGGAAAACGAAGGGCGCACGCTGCCCCACGAATTCGCCGTGATCCGACTGGTCGACGGCGACTTAGCCTGCACCTGCCAGCATCTGCAGGGAAAAATCGCCTTCCCCCTAGCGTCGCCGCTCCCGGCGCCCCGGCATGCCGTCGCCGTCTGGGTCACGCGCCGCGACGAACTCACGCCGCTGCAAGCGACCGGCGGCTGGATCAATGAATAGCCTTTGATCCGCCATGGATCGAACGACTTCGAGGGCACGGGCGTGGGACTATCCCTCGTGCGGCGGATCATCCAGCGGCACGCCGGCCGGATTCGGGCCGAGGCTGCGGTGGATCAGGGCGCCACGTTCCGCTTCACCCTCGCCCCGCGTCCGCCCCTCCCTCCGATTTGACCACCGGCTGGGGATCGCAGTTGACCGGCGATTCCCTCCCCCGCACAACTGCCAGGGATGTCCACGCTTCCGGAGCCGATCGCTCCGCCGCCGTCTGCCGGTGCTCACATCGGGGCCCGGGCTCTCCGCAAGGCCGCCTGGCGCCTGATCCCGATCCTGGGCGCGGGCTATGCCGTCGCCCTAATCGACCGGACCAACCTGGGCTTCGCGGCCCTGCAGATGAACCGCGACCTCCATTTTAGCGCATCTGTCTACGGCTTGGCCGCGGGGATATTCTTCCTCAGCTACGCCAGCTGCAACGTGCCGGCCAACCTCCTGCTCCTGCGCTTCGGAGCCCGCCGGTGGCTGGCCGGCATCATGGTCGGCTGGGGGATCTTGTCGGCCGCCACCCTGGTGGTGAGCACGCCCGGGCCTTTCTACGTTCTCCGCTTTCTGCTCGGCATGGCCGAGGCGGGGTTTTTTCCCGGCGTCATCTACTACCTCACCCGCTGGTTTCCCTCCCACATGCGGGCCCGCGCCATCACCCGCTTTTATGTCTTCGGTCCGCTCAGCGGCATTGTGATGGGCGCCATCGCCGGGAGCCTGCTCGGACTGAACGGCCGGCTTGGGCTGGCAGGCTGGCAATGGCTTTTCCTGGTCGAGGCCCTGCCGGCGATCCTGCTCGGCGCCGTCATCTTCGCCTGGCTACCCGATTCGCCCGAGTCGGCGCCCTGGCTCGCGCCGGAGGAGCGGGCCTGGGTGATTCGGCACCGCGGGGGCGGGGACGAGCCAGCCGGGGGGGCTTCGGCGACCGGCCTTGGCCACGCCCTGCGCGACGCCAACGTCTGGGTCGGCGGGCTCTTCATGTTCACCACGCTTTTCGGCTTCTACAGCTATATTTTCTTCGCTCCGATCATCGTGACCCAACTGACGGGCTTCAGCGCCACGACCGTCGGCTTTTTGATCGCCGGCCAATACGCGGTCGCGGCGATCGCCATGGTCGGAAACGGGATTCTGTCCGACCGCCAGGGCGAACGGCGCCTCCACGCCTTGTTTCCCACCCTGCTGACCGTGCTCGGCTTCGCCGTCGCCGCCCTGGCCCATTCGCCGGGACTCATCTTGGCGGCCCTCACGCTTATTCCCGCCGGTGGCTGGGCGGCCCAGGGGCCGGCGTGGGCGACCTGCATGGCCTTCCTCCGTCCCGAGTCCGCCGCCGCGGGCATCGGCACCATCACTTCGCTGGGAATCCTGGGCGGATTCGTGGGCCCGCAAGTACTGGGCCAGCTCCGGGACCGGACGGGGACCTACCAGGGCGGTCTCCTGGTCTGCGCCCTGGCCTGCTTGGCGGCCGCGATCTTGGTCTGGCGGCTGGACCCTGGAATTAAAGCCGAGCCGCCTTCCCTATCTAACAACCGGACAAGTTGAAGGCCATTGCCAGGCTGAGGTGAATGGCTACGGTCACCGGGCCATGTCCTCGTGTCCGGATGATTCGTACTTCGCCGACCTTCTCGCCACCTACCGCCCCGGCCAGAGCCTGCCGCGGGATTATTACACCTCGCCGCGGGTCTTCGAGCGCGACCTGGAGCGCGTCTACCTGCGCCACTGGAATTTCGTGGCACACGCCAGCCGGATCCCGGTGGCGGGCGACTTCTTCCTCTACCGTCTGGCCGGCGAATCCCTCATCATCATTCGCGCCAAGGGCGGAGCCGTCCACGCTCTCCTCAACGTCTGCCCCCACCGGGGCTCGCGCATCTGCCTGACGGAGTCCGGGCACGCCACCAAGCTGGTCTGCCCATATCATGCCTGGTGCTTCGACCAAGACGGCACGCTCCTGGCCGCCCGCCACTTGCCGCCAGACCAGGACAAGACCCAACTCGGGCTGCAGCGGGCGCAGGTCCGCGTGGTCGAGGACCTGATTTTTGTGTCGCTGGCTGCCCAGCCGCCCGATTTCGAGCCGCTGGCGGCCGATTTGCGTAAGTTTTTCGGGCCGCATGGCTTCGGCCGGGCGAAAATCTGCGAACGCACCACGATGACGCTGCGCGCCAACTGGAAGATCGCGGCGGAGAATTTTTTCGAGTGCTATCACTGCCTGCCCAGCCATCCCGAACTCACCCAGGTGATGTCGTACGTGCGGGCGTTCGATTCCCCCACCCTGGCGGCGGAGCGCCAGGAATACACCGGGCGCTGGGAGGCCAAGGTCCGCGCCCTCGGCCACGTCGTCGGGGCCAACAAGCGCCACGACGGACCCTGCCACACCATCTGCCGCATTCCCATCCGCGAGGGCTTCCTGACCCAGAGCCGGGAAGGAAGGCCGGTCGCGCCCCTGATGGGTGATTTCAAGGAGTACGACGGCGGCGTGACCGCCACCCAGTTCTTCCCCATCAACTGGCTGGTGGCGGACAACGACTACGCGATGCTCGTGCGGTTCACACCGGTCGACGTCCAGTCGACCGAAGTCGAGATCACCTACCTCGTCCACCAGGATGCGGTCGAGGGCCGCGACTACAACGTCGAGGAGGTTACCTGGCTGTGGCGCAAGACCATGGAAGAGGACCAGAAGATCACGGAGGACAACCAGGCCGGGGTAAACAGCCGCTTTTACCGCCCGGGCCCGCACAGCCGGGACGAGACGGCCCTGGCCGAGTTTCTGGGCTGGTATCTCGACCAGATCCGCTAAACGCCGGGTCGCCGTTCAAGGCGGCGGCGCCTGGAGAAATCGCGCGCCGAGCTTGCCCGCACTGCTGGTTTCCAATCGCCGCCCACTCCGGTCCACTTCCGGAACTTCGCACGTCATCCAATAATCGTGCAATATTTTCACCATCTTGAAAAGGTCCACGATGGAAGCTGGCTTCACATGATAGGAGCTCGCTCCCAGCATGTAGGACTTCTTGATGTCATCCAAATCCCGTGAACCGGTCAAAACGACCGTGGGGATAATGGCCCACTCCGGGTTGGTCCGGAGGTGATCCAACACGGCAAAGCCATCCGCGCCGGGCATTTTTAGATCCGTCGTGACGAAGGTGGGATAGGCGTACAGGTCTCGATTGGCATAGATTCCCTCACCTTGCATGTAAGCGATCGCCGTCCGGCCATCATCGACGGCGTGAATGGGATCCTTTACGCCGATCGCCCTGAAGGCCCTTTCAATAAAGATTCGGTCAGTGGCCTCATCGTCTACGATCAGGATCGTCGAGTGGTATTTTTTCATAACGAACGTGCGTGCGATTCTATTCTGGAACTCGTTGCTCGAGATCCATCGCAGCCACGTTCCCCCGAGGAAATCGCCCCGCTCAATTCCAGAAACTCGACTGCAGTGCGGCGAAGTCGCCTCGCCGCCGTTTCCGCCAATCAAAAGGGGCGGCTGAAAGAATTTCAGTCGCCGCAATATCCAGGCTATAGGAATGCCCGTGGGTCGCTATGGGGCATTACCCTCCCGCGACCGGACAATCCGTTGCTAGTGCAGGTCTTCGCTGCCAGCGGCGGAGAATATTCTAGCGAAATGAGCGCCTCCAGACTACTATCTGCCGCGTTCGGGAATAAGTGCGGAACATATTACCCCCGAATGGGATATTGTAATCACAAACTTTCTATGCATTCAAAATCCTCCCTCTCCGGCGCCCATCTTCGAGCTTACGAGAAGATCTTTCAGCATCCCCTTTCGCACAGCCTGACCTGGCGCGAGGTCCACGGGCTTTTTGCCCATGTCGGCCAGGCGGTCGAGGAGCCCAACGGCCAGCTGACGGTGACGCGCAACGGCCAAACGGTCGTGCTCCATCCCTCCGCCGGCAAAGACGTGGACGTGGACGAGCTCATGAAGATCCGCCACTTCCTAGAGCGGACGGAGGCGGCCCCGAACACCGCCCAGACGCCGGAGACGCATCTGCTGCTCGTGATCAACCACCACGAAGCCCGGCTCTATCGCACAGAAATGCATGGGGCGACCCCAGAGCGCATCCTGCCGCCCGCTCCGGAGGACTTTTTTCGGCATGCGCACCACTCGAAGGATTTCACGCGCGGCGAGGAAAAGCCCGATCCGAACACTTTCTTCGAGCCGATCGCCCAGGCGTTGAAATCCGGCGGCCGCATCCTGATCTTCGGCAGCGGCACCGGCATGAGCAGCGAAATGGAGCAATTCGTCGCCTGGGTGAGGGCCCGGCATCCGGATCTGGCCGGCCGCATCGCCGGGACCCGAGTGATCGACGAGCATCACCTTTCGGAGGGCGAGCTTCTCGCCCAGGCCCGGAAGGCCTACGCGTCCCTCTGATCGTCCTTCAGCGGCGGACCCCGTCGGCCAAAATGGCCGCGGCGCAGTTGTGGCCCGGCCCGCCCGTGACCGACCCGCCTGGGTGCGTGCCCGAGCCGCAGAGCCACAGGCCCGGCACCGGCGTCTGATAGCTCGACCAGGCCGGCAAGGGCCGGCGGTCGAGCATTTGGTCGAGCGTCATGTCGACATGGCGGATGCTAGCATCCGTAATGCCGGTCTCTCGCTCGATGTCCGCCGGCGTCAGCAGCCGGCACCACTCGACCGAAGCGGCGAAGCCCGGCGCGTAATTTTCCAGGATCTCGAGAAGGCGCGCGGTGAAAGTGGGACGATTGTCCTCCCAAGTTGATCCGTCGGCGAATTTCGACGGCACCCAGCGCAACCATGCGCTAAAACAGTGCTTGCCCGCGGGAGCTTGCGAGGGCCAGTAGGCGCTCGGCAGATGGCAAGACATGATGGGACTGCGCGGCAGTCTTCCCTGCTGAGCGTCCGCCCAGCACGCCTCCATCGTCGGGAGCGACGGGACTATCCGCACCGCGGCCGCCATTCGGGCATCCCGGCGTTCCTCCGGGCGCAGCGCCTGATAGGCCGGCGGCCGGGACAGCGCAGCCAGAAATTTTGCGTAGGAGGCCCGGGTTTTAATGTCTGCGACCGCCTGGACGAAAGAGGGGGACAAGCTGCCGGGGCCCAGCAACTTCAGAAATGTGCGCTTGGGGTCGGCATTCGAGACCACCCGGCGCGCAGCGAGCATCTCGCCCGATTCCAATTCCACCCCGACGGCGCGTCCCCCGCCCAGCAGGACGCGGCGGACTGGGGCGTCGAGGCGAATCGCTCCGCCGTAAGCCCGCACGCGCTGGGCCAGGACCTCGGTGATTTCGCCCATGCCCCTTTCCAGGAGGCCCGCTTGATTCTGCACGCCCAAGCCGGTCGAGGCGTTCTCGACAAATTCAGCGAGGGCCGAGCCCGGCTGGTTGGCCGGACCGGCGTCGTCCGCCCGGGCAAAGGCCAGGCGCACCTTCTCGTGGGTGAAACAAGGGCTGATCAAATCCCAAAGGCTGCCGCCGAGCAGGACTTCGAGCACCTTCGCATCCTCGGGCTCCGACCATTTTCGGCGGAGTTCCGCCGGAGTCGGCGGTCGGGTGAGAAAAAAATCGCCGCAAATCGCATCCGCGCGGGCGCACCAGCGGCGGTACCGCCGATAGCCCTCGACCTCGGCGCGGCCAAACCGCTCCAGCTCGGCTTCCAGGCGGCCCGGGTCGGCCCAGAGCACGATGCGATCGCCGTCGGGAAAGAGCTGGACCAAGCCGGGATCGAGGCACTTGACCGAAAAAGCCTCGGCCGGGATTTCCAGATCGCGGCAGATCCTCGGGCCCGGCCCGTGGGCCCCGTAGGCAAAAGTAGAGAAGCGAAAGCCCGGCACCAGCTCCTGGGTGACGCAGGCGCCGCCCACTTGGGCCGACCGCTCCACCACCAGCACGTTTTGGCCCGCTTTGGCGAGGTAGGCGGCGCAGACCAGACCATTATGCCCCGCTCCGACTATAACCGCATCAAGCATGGCTTAGAAGATGGACATTTTTGCCGATCTGGGGTTAATCCGCGAGCGTGGGACCATTAAGCAAACTCTTCGAGCAGAACTTGGCGTGGGCCGCCGGCATGTGCCAGCGCGATCCGGAATTTTTCTCCAAGCTCGAGCGCCAGCAGTCGCCGGAATATCTCTGGATCGGCTGCTCGGATAGCCGCGTCCCCGCCAACGAGATCGTGGGGCTGATGCCCGGCGAGATGTTCGTCCACCGCAACATCGCCAACGTCGTCGTCCATACCGACCTGAATTGCCTGAGCGTCATTCAATTCGCGGTCGATCTGCTCAAGGTGAAGCATATCATCGTCGTGGGCCACTACGGCTGCACCGGAGTGCGCACCGCCCTCCGTTGCGAGCGGGTCGGCCTGGCCGACAACTGGCTCCGCCATATTCAAGACGTGCGCGAGAAGCACGACCGCTGCCTGTGCGCCCTGCCCACCGAAACGCAGCGGGCCGCCCGCCTCTGTGAATTCAACGTGATCGAGCAGGTGTCCCATGTCTGCCAGACCTCGATCGTGATGGACGCGTGGGGCCGGGGCCAGGAGCTGCGCATCCACGGCTGGATCTACGGCGTGGGCGACGGCCGCCTGCGGGACCTCAAATGCTCCGCCTCCCGCCCCCAGGAAGCCGCGGACAGCTACCGGGCGGCGCTGGCCGCCCTCGAGACTCGTGTCTCCTGACCGGTGCCCGGCGCCGGGCCCTTCCCTTTCCCGCCATGGCAAAGCCGCCGGCCCTGCTTTGGTTCCAGCTCGATCTGCGCCTTCGGGACAATCCCGCGCTCGCTGACGCCGCGGCCCACGGCGGCCCGGTGATTCCGATTTTCATTCTGGATGAGGCCGGCGAAAGCCCCTGGGCCCCGGGCGCAGCCTCGCGCTGGTGGTTGCACCATTCGCTGGTTGCGCTGCAAAAGGACCTGCGCAGCCGGGGCTCGGACTTGATTCTTCGCCGCGGCCGCGCCCGGGAGATTCTGGCGGAACTGCTGCGCGAAACCGGCGCGACCGCCGTCTTTTGGAACCGGCGCTACGAGCCGGCCGTGATCGCCCGGGACACCGCCATCAAGGGCGAACTCAACCGTCAGGGAATTGCCGTCCAAAGCGGCAACGGCTCGCTGCTATACGAGCCCCCGGTCATCAAGAACCAGTCCGGCCGGCCCTTTCAGGTCTTCACGCCGTTTTGGAAACACTGTCTGAGCCGCGAGCCGAAGGCCTCCCGGGCCGGGCCGATTCCCGCGCTGCCGCCGCCGCCGGCCTGGCCCGGCCGCGGCGAAGTGGCGGAGTTCGCATTGCTGCCGACGATTCCGTGGGACCAAACCCTCGCCCGACATTGGCAACCGGGCGAAGCGGGAGCCCAGGCGCGGCTGCAGGCGTTTCTGACCCGGGCGGCCGATTACGACAAACAGCGGGATTGGCCCGGCGCCGCCGGCACCTCCGGGCTCTCCCCCCACCTGCACTTCGGCGAGATCAGTCCCGGCCAGGTCCGCGACGCTTTGCCACGGTCCGGTCCCGGGGCGGCGGTCTTCCTCAAGGAAATCGGCTGGCGGGAATTCGCCTACCATTTGCTTTACCACTTCCCCCGCACCCCGGAAGAGCCGCTTCGACCCGACTTCGCGGGCTTCCCCTGGAAAAAGAATCCCGCCGGGCTTCGCGCCTGGCAGCGCGGCCGCACCGGCTACCCGATCGTCGACGCGGGCATGCGCGAACTGTGGGCGACCGGCTGGATGCACAACCGGGTGCGGATGATTGCCGGCTCCTTCCTGGTCAAGGACCTCTTGATCGACTGGCGTGCCGGCGCAGCGTGGTTTTGGGATACCCTGGTCGATGCCGATTTGGCATCGAATACCCTGGGTTGGCAATGGACCGCCGGCTGCGGCGCGGACGCGGCGCCCTATTTCCGCGTTTTCAACCCCGTCCTGCAGGGGGAGAAATTTGATCCGGCGGGCGCCTATGTGCGCCGGTGGGTGCCGGAGCTGGCGCGGCTGCCCGACGCCTACCTGCACCAGCCGTGGAGCGCTCCGGCCGCCGAGCTGGAACGGGCCAGCATCGAGCTGGGAACGACCTACCCGCGTCCCGTGGTCGACCACGGCGTGGCGAGGCTGGCCGCCCTCGCCGCCCTGCAGTCGATCCGATCGCCGGGGCCGGCCGGTCCCTAACCGGGCCGCGGGACTATTTTTGCCCAGGATCGACGCCCGGACCCGGCTGGCACCCCGTGTATCCGCCATGGTATCACGAAAGGCCCGGCGGCGAGGGACCGGCGCCCGGACGCCAGCCGGCTTGACCCGCCCCGCCGGGGACCGGTTAAATACGGCGATGTCCACCGCCTCCCCAGCGGGCAACCTTCAAGTTGCCGCCGTGACCTTCGAGACCACTTCGGAAGTCGGAGCCACCACCCGCTGGGGCATTCCGGTCGCCGAGGTCTTTGGCGCGCTGCAGACGACGCTCCTCCTCCTGGCGGACGGGCCCACCCGCCTGTGCTTCATTGCCACCGCCTGCTTCGCCGACGGTTTTCCCTACAGCAACCTGGTCCGCCGACGCCTCGGCGCCATCCTGGACCTGCCCCGGGAGCAAATCGTCCTGTTTTCGACCCACAATCACAGCACCGTCTTGGTGGCGGGCATGGCGCAATTCGCGGGAAGAATGCCGCAGCCTGATGCGGTCCTGCCCGAGAGCGAACTGACGGACTTTGGCCGCCGCCTGCTCGGGCAGATGAAAGACGCGGCCCGGACGCTGGCCCCCCGGCTCGTGCCCGTCACGGTCGCCTGGGCGCTGGGACGGGAGCGCCGGATCAGCTACAATCGCAAGGGCCGCCGCGCCGACGGCTCGACCTATCTCATGCGCGACGAGGAGCGGGTGCTCTTGGGCGCGGACTTCAACGGGGACATCGACGACGAGGCCCCGGTGGTCGCCTTCCTCGGCGCTAACGGCCGGCCGGTCTGCTTTTTCGTCCAATTCACCGCCCATCCGCTGGCCTCTTTTCATCCGGAGCACCCCGTGGTCTTTGGCGACTATTGCCAGGTGGCCTGCGACGATCTCTCCGCCGCCCACGGCGGCGTGCCCGTCCTGTTCCTCCAAGGGTGCGCCGGCGAGAGTAACACCAAGCTCTTTCTGCTCAAGATCCCGGCGGCCGAGCGGGTGGCCAATGCCGTCCGATTCGGCCGTCTCCTGGGCGAAACCTATATCGCCGCCAGCCGTGACCTCCAGCCCTCCCCCCGCTCCGATCTCGCTTTCGCCTGGCGCGACGTGTTCTTGCCTTTCACGGGTGTTCCTTCCGAGCGCCGGCTCCGGGCCGATCTGGTGGTGATTGAGGATTACCTTCGGCGGGTTGCCGCGGGCGATGAAAATCTTCTCACCTGCCTCGGCATCAATGCCGCCCGCAGCATGTCGCTCGCGTACCGGATGAAGGTAGTCGAACCCTACCGGCGCTGGATCGGCTGGGCGCTGCGCTTCCACACGGAGAATCGGCTCGGCCACGCCCCCCGCGGCGTGCCGGCGACGGTGGGCGCCTTCCGCATCGGTGAGATCGGCCTGGTCGGCCTGCCCTGCGAGCCGCTGCTCGGCCTCGGCCGGCAGATTCGGGCGGGCAGCCGGCTTCCCTTAACCATCCCCGTGGGCTACATGAACGACAATATCGGCTACGTCCCGGACGGCCCCAACGTCGGGGACACCGAATTCTCCAGCGCCTTCTACCGCTACACCGCGGAGTTCCTGCCCTACCGCAAACCCGCGGGAGATCTGCTCGCCCGCGCCGGCTTGCAGGCGCTGCGGCAAATCGGCCGCCGCTCCGCCTGACCCGCTCGGGGATGGTGCTTGCGCCGCACCGCCGGTCGGTTTTCGTACTGGAGTGCTCCGCCGGCTCCTGCTTCTTTTGCTCCCAGCTTTTGCCTGGGCCTCTCCCGCAACTCCCCCTTCCGACCCGACCCCCGAGACGGATCTTGTTTATGTTTTCATCCTGAGTCGACACGGCATCCGCTCGGCGATCGCAAACAACGAGAGTTTGGGCAAGTATGCGGCCACGCCGTGGCCCGACTGGGAGGTTGCGCCCGGGATCCTGACGCCGCATGGCCGCAGCCAGATGGTCCTGATGGGCTCCTACTACCATGCCGATTACGTCCGGCAGGGGCTCTTGACCGGTCAGCCTGCAGCCGATGCCGGTCGGATTTTTTATCGGTCGGACAACGATGAACGAACCATCGTGTCGGACGAGGCTCTGGGCGAGGGCCTGACTCCCGGGATCCCCGCCCAAGTCCACTATATCCATGGGCGGACCAAAGATCCTCTTTTTAGTCCCAGCTGGCTGTCCATCGGCCGCCCGGATCAGGCGCTCGCCCAAGCCGCCGTCCTCGGGCGCATCGGCGGCAAGCCCGAACTGCTCCTCGCGGAACACCGCGCCTCGATGGATGCCCTGGAAAAGATCCTGCTCGGCGGTAGCATCACCCCCGCGGACAATTCCCCGAGCCTGGAATTGCTCACGAACATGGAGCAGAGCCTCGGGACGGTGCACATGGCCGAGAAATTGGCCGAAGCCATTCTCCTGCAATATGCCGACGGCAAGCCGCTCAGCGCCGTAGGCTGGGGCCGGCTGCGGCCCATCGACATCATGCCGCTGACCGATTTGGTCTCCCTCGGTTTTTACCAGTACCGCGCGCCCTATGTCGCCCAGGTCTCGGCGTCCAATCTCGCGGCGCACCTGCTGGCCACGCTGGCCCAGGCCGCTTCCGGTCACCCGGTCCCGGGCGCCCTGGGGCGGCCCGGCGACCGGATGGCAGTCCTGGGCGGCCACGACGGCAACGTCGTCGCTCTCGCCACCTTGCTCGGCGGCCATTGGCAGGTGCCGGGCACCGTCGCCGACTTGCCCTTGCCTGGCGGAGCGCTGATTTTTGAATTACGCCGCAACCGCGGCGACGGGCGGTACGTCGTGCGCACGAAGTATGTCGTGCAAACCTACGAGCAAATGCGGGCCAACAGTGCCCTATCGCCGGAACACCCGCCGGCGATCTCGCCCATGTTCATCCCGGACTGCAGCTCGGCCGGTCCCGGCTACGACGCGCCCTTGGACCGCTTTTCTGCCCACGTGCAGGCCGCGCTGGATCCGCGTTTCACCGCCCCCGAGCCCGCCGAGGTCCAGTGACCCTGCGGCCGCGCTGGAGCGGCCCCGACCGGTCTAATCCGTGAAAGCCTTCCGTCTGATCTTGAAAGGCCTGGGGGCGGTGGTCCTGCTCGCCGCCATCGTGGTCGGTCTGGCCTTCGTGCCCGGGATCCAGACGTGGTGCGCCCAGGAGGCGCTGAGCGGCCATCCCGGTCTGCAGGGGACGGTCGGCCAATTTACCGCGACGTGGGGAACAGTCGAAGTCACCGACCTCCAGCTCAAAACCGAAGGCGCCGCACTCACCCTCCCCTCTCTCACCGCCGATCTGCCGGTCGTCGCCGACCTGCGGAGCCGGACTTTGCGGGTGCATCACCTGGAGGCCAAGGGCTGGACCCTCGATCTCACGCACCGGCCGGGCACCCTGGCCGAGGCGGAGGCGACCAGCAGCGTTTCGTCCCAGGAGGTCTCTACCGCCTTCCAGGGCCTACTGAACCAGTGGGCCCTTCCTTGCGACTTGGCTTTGGACGGAGTCGATTTGGAGGGCGACGTCCTCGTGCCCTCAGCCGGGGGCAAAAGCCACGCCCGCGTCCATGTGACGCTGCGGGGCGGCGGCTTAGCCGCCGGCCACGAAGGGACCTTCGTTCTGACTGCCACCAGCACGGTGCTCGATTCCCAGATGCAAGTGACGGAATTATCCGCTTCGGGCCGCCTTGCCGTCACCCTGGCCACCCCCCGCACCTTCCGGCGGCTCGATCTCACGGCCGAAGTCTCGGCCAAAGGCGGTCCCTTTCCCGCCGGGCTCACGCTCGCCACCCACGCGACGGCGCAGGCGGAGTCCACGGGCGAATCCTACGCCCTGGCCCTGAGCCGCGGAGCCACCCCACTGGCAAGGCTCGCCACCGCCTTGACCGCGAACGGCAGCCAGTTGGCCGGCACGTGGACGGTGAATTTGCAGGACTCCGACTTCGCCCCCTTCCTGCCCGATCATCCCCTGCCCGGCTTTCAGGTCGCCGGGACCGGCCGCTTTGATTGCGACACCGCCTTCAGCCGGGTGCACGCCGCCGGCGACCTCACGGCGGTCCTGAGCCGCCTCGACGCCCTGACGCCCGCCCTCGGCAATCTCGGATCCGTCAACCTGACCGCCGGCTTCGACGCCCGCCACGGCGGCCGGCTCCTCCGGGTCGAACGGCTGAGCATCAACCTGACCGGGACCGGCCCGACCGCCGCCCTGCGCCTGCTCGGTCCCTGCCAATGGGATGAACGAACCGGCCATCTCTCCCCCCTGGGGGCGACCGCTAATGGAATGGCAGTGTCGCTGCGCCGCTTTCCCCTCGGGTGGATCCCCGGGCTTCCCGGCGGTCTCGCCTTTACCAGCGGCACGGTCGCGGGCGAATTTGTCCTCGGGGCCGAACCGGGAGGATTTGTGCTCCAGCCCTCGGGCCCGCTCCGCGCCACCGGGGTCACCCTGCAGCAGGGCGGAAGTACCGTCGTCCAGAATGTGGATGCGACAGCCGATCTGGTAGCGCACGACAGCCCGGCTGGCTGGCAGGTCGCGGCCGCGCCCTTGCGCCTGACCCGCCGAGGCCAACCGCTCGGCGAACTGACTGTCCAGGTCGCCCATCCGTCCGGCCAGGACCTGGCGATCAGCGGCAAAGGCCACGCCGACCTGCGGGCCGTCGGAACCGCCGACGCGTTTCCAGGCTTGCGGTGGTTGGCGGGGCGATCGGCCTCCGGAGAATTTACAGCGACCTTGGGCGAGGCGCCTTCCTGGTCGGGAAAGCTCGCCCTGCCCAGCGACGATCCGCGCGACGCGGTCACGGCCAGCTTTCACTTCGACGTCGGCTCCGAAGGCGGCGTCGCCTTCCTCGTCCCGTTGAAGTTGGGTTCGGGCGAAACCGCCACGGACTTGTCGGCCGAGGGCAAATGGTCCCAAGACGAGAACGGCCCGCGGCTCTACCTGAAGCTGAACGGCGAAAACGTCCGGCTGGAGAACTTGCGCCTCCTCGCCGGGCCGCTGGCCCAGGCGGGGCACGCCGCCGGAACGGGTGCCGCCGCCGGGTCGGTCCCGGGGCCCTTCTGGGGCGATTGGGTGGGGACTCTGCAAGTGGCCTTTGATCATCTTCAGGCGGGGACCCAGACCTACGGCGACGTCAGCGCCACCTTCGAGGTCGATCATACCTCCGTCCGCCTGGAGGGCGGCCATGTCATGCTCGACGCTCCGCGCGCGGCCCGGCTCGAGGGCGACCTGAGTTTCACCGCGAGTGCGAAAACGCCCTACCAGCTCAAGGCCGCAGCGGCGATCGACCCTTTTAAGGCAGCGCAATTTTTTCCCGCCACCGACGGGGCCGCCTTTCCCGTAATCGAAGGCCGGATCGCGATCGCCGCCTCCGCCGCCGGGAGCGGCGCCGACCTGCCCGATCTGGCCCGTCGGACCGAGACGACGTTTCAATTGACGAGCACCGACACGATCGTGCGCTTCCTCAATACCGATGTCCACGAGGCGATTCCGCAGGTGGAGTCGTCGCGGATGGCCGACGCCGTGGGCACCGTCGGCTCCGCCTTTGGGACCCTTTTCGGCATGAACCGGGACGGCAGGGGCGCCGCCAAGAGTCTGCTCCAGCCCAACACTGACGCCGTCATCGACTTCACCCGGGACGCGGCCGAACTCGGTTTCGACACGGCCACCCTCATTGCCGTCCGGGATGCCGCCGGCAACTTTCACCTGACCAAGATCGACCTGATCGCCGCCCGCGAACGACTGACGGGCACCGGGCAGATTACCGCCGTTCCCGGCACCGCCCTGCGGAACTCGCCGCTCAGCCTGGATTTGCGATTCGGGGCACGCGGCCGGATCGCCCGGCTCCTCGCCACCGCCGGGCTCCTCTCCGACCAAAAAGACGAGCGCGGCTTCTCCCTGCTCCGCGAACCCGTGCATCTCGGGGGCAGCCTGGCTGCCATTGACACAAGCGCTTGGCACCGGCTGCTCGTCCAGGCCGCCGTCCCTCGGGCCGCCCCGAAGAAAAAGAAGAATCCCTGACGGGCACATCGGCCACGGTCCGAAGTATCGGCCTTCCCTTTTCGCGCCGCCGGCCCCAGTCTCGGTCATGGAAAAGCGCCCTTTTGCCGAACTCGGTCTCTCGCCGGAAATTCTCAAAGCCGTCGACAAGCTCGGCTACGAGGAAGCCACGCCCATTCAGACGGCCGTAATCCCCACGGTGATGGCGGGCCGGGACGTGGTGGGGCAATCCTCCACCGGCTCGGGCAAGACCGCTGGTTTCGCCATTCCCGCGATCGAGAAGGTTGATTCGCACAAGAAGGCGGTGCAGGTGCTGATTCTCTGTCCGACCCGCGAACTGGCCGTCCAGGTCGCCGAGGAAGTCGGCAAGCTCTCCCTGTTTAAGCGCGGAGTCCATGCGGTCCCGATCTACGGCGGTCAACCGTACGAGCGCCAATACCGGGCGCTGGCGGCGGGCGTCCAGATCGTAATCGGCACCCCCGGTCGGGTGATGGACCACATGGAACGGGGCACCCTCAAGCTCAACGCCCTTAAGCTCGTCATCCTCGACGAGGCCGACCGGATGCTCGACATGGGTTTCCGTGACGACATCGAGAAGATCCTCTCGGCAGTTCCGACCGAACGGCAGCTGCTCTTCTTCTCCGCCACGATTCCCAATGCCATCCAGCAGCTGATCAAGCGCTACGCGCGCGATCCGGCCTGGATCAAGGTCGAGTCGGTGGCGCAAAACGCCCCCCAAGTCGACCAAGTCTACTACGAGGTCGACCGGCGCTCCAAGATCGAGGCCCTCACCCGCCTGATCGACGTCCACGACTTCCGCTATGGCATCATCTTCTGCAGCACCAAGATCATGGTCGACGAACTGGACGAGCACCTCCATTCCCGCGGCTACGCGGTCGACCGGCTGCATGGCGACATCACCCAGGCGCAGCGCGACCGGGTGATGGAGAAGTTCCGCCGCCGGGGTTTCGAGTTTCTGGTCGCCACCGAAGTCGCCGCCCGGGGCCTCGACGTGGACGATCTCGAGGTGGTGTTCAATTTCGACCTGCCGCACGACGCCGAGGATTACACCCACCGCATCGGCCGGACTGGCCGGGCGGGCAAGTCGGGCCGGGCCATCACCTTTGTCTCCGGCCGGGAGCTCTACAAGCTGCAGAGCATGGTCCGCTTCGCCGGGATCAAGATCCGGCGGGAAAAAATCCCCTCGCTCCTCGAGGTGGATGAGGCCCGGGCCACGGTGTTTTTCGAAAAGCTGCGCGTCCTCCTCGACTCCGGCAAGTTCGCCAAGCACGACTCGATGATCGGACAGTTGCTGGAACTGGGCTACGCCAGCACTGACATCTGCTCCGCCCTGATCCATATGGTGCAAGGCGGCGCCGACCCAGGCGGCGAGGAAAAGGCGCCGACCGCGCCCCCTCCGCGCAAGGCCTCGGCCCACAGCCCCACCCATCCGCCAGCCGGTCACGCTCCGGCCGCCCGCCCTCCGGCCAAGGAACGGGAGCCCGAAGAGGATCTAGCCGCGGCCACCGAGGCCCCGCGGCGGGAAAAGTTCGCCCGCGACACCCGGACCGGCCGCGAGACCGGCAAGACGACCTTGTTTTTTAATGTCGGCCGCAAGCACTTGGTCACCGCCGCTGATATCGTCGGCAAAATCGCCGGCGTCACTCGGCTGCCGGCCGGAGTCGTCGGGGCGATTGACATCCATCAGCGCCATTCCCTGGTCGACGTGGACCAAAGCGAGGCCCAGCTCGTCCTCAAGAAACTCGCCGGCATCCGGATTCGAGGCGAGATCCTCAAGCCCGCCCTCGCCACCGGAATGGACCTTCCGGCCGATTAGGGGGCGAGCTTCTGAGCGGCATGTGAACGGGGATCACCCCCAATTCACCCGGACCAAAACTAAGGCCCGACCGGCCGCTCGCCCAGCAGTTCGCGGGCGTTGCCCCAAAAGATTCGCCCGACTTCCGCCGCACCCAGGCCCAGCTGTTCGGAGGCCTCCCGTATGCTGCGCAGGGACTCGATTCCCACCAGGGTCATCGCCGAATTGTTCATGGCATCGGCATAAATCCACTGGGCCGACTTGCCCGCCGTGACGCACCGGCCGCGCAAGTGGCTTTCCGGGTAGTCCGTGCCGAAGAGCACCCGACCCGGACCGAGAGTCGCCAGAGCGATCTTGATCCCCTCGGGCTCGGTGACGGCCGAGGTATCGACAAAGATGTTCGGCCGGTCCTGCAGGGCCGCAAGTCCGCGGGCATTGCGCCAATTGAAAGAACGGGCGATGTGGGCCAGCACCACCCGGCAGCGCGGATAGCGGGCGCTGAGCCGGAGGAGCGCCTCGCGATTGGCCGGATCCGCGACCGCGGCGTCCTTGACCAGGTGCAGCGTCAGCACCGCGTCGTGCCGGTCGCACAGTTCCCACATCCAGGCGGGGGCGTACTCCTCCACGCCGCATTGCGAGGCATCGCCCTCCCGGCCATAAAGAAAGTAAGGCTTCAGCCCCCGGCAAAGCCTGCTCTCCAGCCAGGCCGCAGCCAGCGCGGGATCGTCCCCCGGTGCCACCAGCGCCAGTCCGACTCCGCCCTGGGCCGGCGGGGCGGCGGCAAGATCCTCCCACATCCAACGATTGACCCCAGGGCGGTCGTTGCCGCGAGCCGTGTAGGGGAAAACCAAGGAGCCGGCCAGCCGGCGGCCCGGCAGCAGCTGCTGGACGGCGGCCCGGTAGGCCGCGAAGTCCACCGTCTTGCCTGCCAGCGCGTCGAACACCAGTTCCGGGGTGTAGTACCGCGGATGGATGACATGGGCATGGAAATCGAAGACCTGCTCGGGCAGGAAGCCGTCGGTGGCTTCGGCCAGGAGTTCGCAGTCGACTGAGTTTAGGTCCGATTCCAATTGCATGGGCGGCGGGAGGAAGGTGCCGATTGGTCCGAGACAGCAGGGGATTGTCAACCGCTTTGCCGTCCGGGATTGACCCGGCCGGCCGGCCGGGTCCGGATGGTTCCGCACCTATGCCTTCGTCCCGCCTTTTGGTTTCCCTCTGGACCGCGGTGTTGCTCTGCGCCGCGGCGCCCCGGGCCGTCCACGGGCAGGGCCCGGAGTACAGCGGACTCGGCCGCGATTACGGGCGGTCGACGGTCATCACGCACCAAGGCATCGCCGCCACCAGCCAAGCCCTCGCCTCCCAGGCCGCCGTCCAGATCCTGGCCAAAGGCGGTTCGGCGGCCGATGCCGCCATCGCCGCCAACGCTGTCCTCGCCGTGGTCGAGCCGATGAAGAACGGCCCCGGCGGCGATCTTTTCGTCCTTTATTGGCAGGCCGCCAACGGCGTCTTGACCGGACTCAACGCCTCCGGACCGGCCCCACGGGCGCTTTCCCCGGCCTTTCTGGCCGAGCACGGCGTGAAAACCATGCCGCAGGAGGGCATCCACAGCGTGACCGTCCCCGGGGCGGTCGACGGCTGGGCGAAAATGCACCAGCGCTTTGGCCGGCTGCCGTGGCGAGACCTCTTCACCGCCGCCATCGCCTATGCCGAGCAGGGCTTTCCGGTCTCCGAGGCCATCGAGGAGTCCTGGCGCAAACCGGAGGGTCTGGCCAAGATCCGGCGGTACCCGGGATCGGCGGAGGTCTTTCTGCCCGGCGGGCATGCGCCGCTGGAAGGCGAGATGTTCCGCAATCCGGGCCTCGCCCATGCCCTGCGGCTCATCGCTGCTCAAGGCCCGAGCGCCGTCTACCAAGGCGAAATTGCCGCCGCCATCGTGCAGACCTCCACCGCCCTGGGGGGAACGCTGACGGCGGCCGACCTCGCCCATTTCTCCTCCGAATGGGTTCAGCCGCTGTCGATCGACTATCGCGGCTGGAGGGTTTACGAGCTGCCGCCCAACAGCCAGGGCCTGGCGGCCCTGGAGATGCTGAACCTTATGGAGACGGTCCCAGCCAGCCCTTTTGGGCCCCTCGGAGCGGACGAGCTGCACCTGCGGATCGAGGCAATGAAACTGGCCTATGCCGATGTTCGCCGCTACGACGCCGATCCGCGTTCCTATCACGGGCCGGTGGCGCGCCTCCTCTCCAAGGAATATGCACGCCAGCGGGCCGCCCTGATCGACCCGAAGCGCGCCAATCCCAGTGTGCCGCCGGGCCAGCCGGTCTCAGGGGACACGACCTACCTCACGATCGTCGACCGGCAAGGAAATATCGCGAGCTGGATTCAGAGCGTCTACGCGGAGTTTGGCTCCGGCGTGACCGTGAAGGACATGGGCTTCGTCCTGCAGAACCGCGGCGGCGGCTTCACCCTCGAAGCGAGCCATCCCAATGTCCTGGCCGGCGGAAAGCGGCCGTTCCACACCATCATCCCCGCCTTCATGGAGCGCGGCGATCTCCACATCGGCTTCGGCATCATGGGGGGCCCGAATCAGCCGCTAGCCCACGCGCAATTCGTCTCCAATCTGGTCGACTACGGGATGAACATCCAGGCGGCCCTCGAGGCGCCGCGCTTCACCAAGCAAACCGCCAGCGGCAACGACGTCGCGCTCGAGGGGCGAGTCCCGATCACCACAGTGCAGCAGCTGAGCGAGCACGGCCACCAAATCATCCTCCGCCGCAATTACACCCAGGAGATGGGCCGGGGCCAGGCCATCCTCCACGATTCCAAGACGGGGACTAACTACGGCGCGTCCGACCCCCGGGCAGACGGAGCGGCCACGCCAGAGCCGATCACACGCTGATCAGGGCTTCCCGGGCGATTGCCCGGGGCATTCTGCCACGGAAGCTTCCACCCACAGGGTGGACTTGCCGGGTGGCAGGTAATGCCAGGGCCCCCCGTCGTATCCCACTCCAGGGACGTGTAGGCGGCTACCGTTTGCCGCCGCCACCGCCGCCGCCGCCGTGTCCACCCCCACTCCCATGGCCACCGCCACCTCCGCCCCCGTGACCACCCCCACCACCGCGAGATCCGCCTCCGGGTCGGGGAGCGTGGGGAATGGACGGAGGGCCACCGCGACTGGGGCCCGCATGAAACGGCGGCCGAGCGATATGTCCGCCGCGGTAGTCGAAATTGTTTTGATAGAGGGGCCCCGAAATTCCGTAGGCGCCATAGACCTCAAGGAAGCCGGCGTCATCCGGCGAGCCCGGAGCCACGCAACCCGCAATGAGGACGGTCAGGGCGACCAGGAAGAGGGCCGGCAAGACATCGCCGAACTTTTTCATGGTTGGGCCTTGTCCGGAGCGGGCTCCTCTTCCACTTGGACCAGCCCGATCGCAGCGCCAGTGGGATCGGCGACAATCGCCCTCCAGTATTCCGCGGGAGCGTCCGTGGGCGGCACCAGCACCCGCCCGCCGAGACTGACCGCCTGCGCGACCGCGTCCTTGACACTCGCCACTCGAACAAAAAGAAGCCAGGCCGGGTGGGCTTTGGGGCGCGCGGGCACCACGGCGATGCTGGCCCGCGAGTAGCCACCGCTGACCAGGACAAGATTATTGGGCCCTTCCGTGCGCCGGTCGGGAATGACATCGTATCCCATCACGGTACGGTAATAGCGGCCCGCGCCGCCGGGATCGCGGGCGAACAATTCCGCCCACGTCCAATCGCCGGGTTCGGGCCGGTATTCACCGGGATCGCCGGAACTCGAATGCATGATACCCAGGATCGCGCCTTCGGCGTCGCTAAAAATGGCCTGGGTTCCCCGTTGCGCCAGATCCTTGGCCGGCAGGAGCACGCGGCCGCCGCCGGCAATCGCCGCGGCTAACGCCTGGGCGACATCCGGGACGGACACATAGCCGACCCATCGCCCGTGCACTTCGTCTTTCATCCGCACCGGTTTCCGGGCGATCCCGGCTATCGGGCGGTCATCGACGGAGAGAACAATGTAGGGATGGGTGCCGGAAGCGGTCGTCCGCTGGATGGTCGTGGCCGTCCAGCCGAACAGTCCGGTGTAGAATTTCTGCGCGGCAGCCGGATCAGCGGTGAAGAGGTCGCCCCAAATAAATTTGCCGGCAAAGCGATCGGTCGTCGCAGTCGAATTGAGCGGGGGGAAGTCGTCGGCTTTGGCGGTCAGCACGGCGGCGCCAAGGAGGATGATCGCCAGAGTCTTCATGCCCATCTTATCCAAGCTGTCCGGGGCTTCATGGTTGGGTTCAATTGCCCTAGACGCGTCAAACTTAAAATCGTACTGAGAAATTTATGATCTTTCCGCCTGCCATGGCGGAGAGACCGGGGAAACGGGGGAATAGGGAGGGGTCGCATCCAATCCATCAGTGGCATGCTTTTGCCCGGAAAATCCACCCCAAAGTCGAGAAGCCAATCCGGTGATCAAAACCGATCCGCCAGAATCCCGGTTATAAAAAATGCGGGCTAGCGCCGAAGCGCGCGGACGGCCATCGCCACCACCAGGGCGAGGCCGATCCCGATGATGAATTTGCGGATGGCGGCCTTGCCGACGCGGCGGGCGGCACCGACCGCGCCATAGCCGCCGGTGAGCGCTCCCACCACCATGGCCGCGACAAACCGCCAGTCGACCAGCCCGTTGACGGCGAAGAGTATGCCGGCGATGCCATTAATGACGAAGGAGACCAGGCTGGTCATCGCATTCATTTCCAGGATATCGGTCATCCCCAAAAGCCCGAGGATCGACAGATTCATAATGCTCATCCCTGCCCCGAAATAGCCGCCATAAACGGCCACGGCCAGCTGGGCCAGGAGGGCGACGGCCAGCCAGCGGCTGCCGCCGGTTTGGTGGGCCTCGGCCGATTTCAGGTACCGTTGCACCGGCCCCTGGATCATGAACATCACGGTGGCGAAGAGGATCAGGACCGGGACCAGCCGGTCAAAGGTGTGGGTCGAGGTCTGGCGGAGGAGCCAAGCGCCGAAACCGCCGCCGATAGCGGCGGGAATGAGCAGCCAGAGGAGCCGCCGGTGAATCTTTTTCAGCTCGTGGCGAAAACCCCAGATGCTGCCGACCGAACCCGGCCAGATGCCGACCGTGGTGGTGGCATTGGCGATGATCGACGGCAGGCCAAGGGCGACCAGCACGGGGAATGCGACGAGGGTTCCGCCGCCTGCCACCGAATTGATGGCGCCCGCGACGAAGGCGGCGAGAAAGGCGATGACGAGCCGGACGGGATCAACGGGATGCATGAAGCGCGGGAAGAGGTTGCTCGGAGAGAATCAGGATCAAAACGCCGGTTCAACCGGTCATTTCAGGAGATCCTCCTGGGCCAGCACCCAGGCGGAAGGATGGGCGGTGAAGCCGATTTTCGGATAGTACCCAGTGGCATTGGGAGCCGAGAGGAGGATCAGCTTGCATCTCGGTCCGAGGGACTGCCGCGTCAGGCGAATCAGGGCTTTGCCAATACCCTGCTTTTGCCAAGCGACATCTACGGCCAGGTCGGAGAGGTAGCAGCAAAAGGCAAAATCGGTCACCGACCGAGCGACGCCGACCAACTGCCGCCCTGACCAGGCCGTGCAGAGCAAATCGGCATGACGGAGCATGGCGGCGATGCAGGCAGGATCGTCGACCGGCCGGCGCTCGCCCAAGGTCGAGCGCCGCAGGAGGCCGGTAAACACGGCGGCGGAAATGGACCGGCGAGCGCTGTAGACGATTTCCATCGCGGGATGGCCGGACCCCTAGCCCGCAGCTGCCGCCGGCGCGCGCAGCTCGCCGCGGGCCCGCCACTTGGAATGGAGCAGCAGGATAATAAAGGCCAACAGGGCAAATCCCGGAATCCAGACCGCCGTCCGCAGCGCTTCCTTCTTCGCTCCCAGCTGCGCCTGCTCGATCACCTGGCGGTCCGCCAAAGGCGCCGACCGCAGGCGGTCCTGGTTCAAGGCCGCATAGCTGCCAAAAGCGCTCGATTTCCGCTCCGTCAGATAAATCTGATGCAGCTGGGTGTGGGCGGCGGCATCACGGAGGACCAGATCCCTCTCGATGCGCTTGTCCTGGATCGTGCCGAGAAACACCATCCCGACGCTGAGACTGAGCAGGGCCACCCCGCCGATGCAGTTCAGGACCAAGGCCCCGCCCCGCGGGAAACGCTCCGCCACCAGGCCAAGCATCGTGCCCCAGAAGACCGACTTGCCGAAGCCATAGAGCGTCGCGGCCGCGAAGATCGCCGTCCCGCTCGCGAGCGAAAATGCCCCGATACCCAGGGCGGCGCTCAAGGTGCCGGCGATCAAGAGGCCGTAGGGTCCGAAAAAGCGCAGGAGAGGCCCGGCGGCGAAGCGCGGCACGGTCATGATCACCGCCGCGTAGACCAGGAGCCAGCCGGGGTTGAGGCCGAAGGTCTTCATGGCCGGAGCCATCAGGTCGGTGATCCAGCTGTCGATACCCAGTTCCGTCGTGGAGAGGGGGAT
>Ga0302320_10005928_pt1 | contig 27257 bp, 28 predicted proteins | sample Bog_T0_3_FD_202130 | JGI IMG/M metagenome (GOLD analysis project Ga0302320, IMG submission 202130) | Peat permafrost microbial communities from Stordalen Mire near Abisko, Sweden - Bog_T0_3 | ecosystem: Environmental > Terrestrial > Soil > Wetlands > Peat | place: Sweden: Abisko, Stordalen Mire...
CGGGTAAGACACTGTGTTGTCAAGTCACAGGGAAGTCACGGGGATCGGGATGAATGATTAATATTCAATGGAGATACGCTTCCGCTGGCTTCGAGAAGCCAGCGGAAGCGTATCTCCATTTGACCGACTTGTCAAGCTCTGTTTGAAAGGATCAAACAAATGAAAAAGTGCCAGCAAAAGTGCCAGCACGGACCCTTTTAACGAGGCTAAAACCGGTAAGAAAAGATATGGCCGGATAAGGGTTGACAATTAACACAACTCGTTTATAGTCAAACAGTCAGCGATGCCATAGACGATTGATTTCGAGTGGCTTGTGGAAGACGAGACTCGGTCGATTCCGACCCTCGCCTCCATCCGAAAACCCAATGTTTTCGGGCTTTATGTGAGGTTCAGGGGGTCAACTGTGAGCGAAAGTGTGAGCAGCGAGTTTGACCCGAACCAGCACTGGAACTATTCGGTTCAACTCTCCCACCGCACCCTAACGCTCAGAGTGAAATATCTGCCATAATTATGTCATATGAAAAATACACACATCATTATGAGCAATCGTTATCGTATCTACATCCGTGGAAAGCATTCAGGCGGCAAGGTCTGGTGGATTGAGGACAACCAAACTGGCGAACGCGAAAGTTTGCGAACCAAGAACAAACAGGACGCCCAAGCCATTCTCCTGTTAAGAAATCGCCCGTGCGAACTAGCCGCCCACCACGCGCAAATAGCTAGGACTCACCTCCTACTGAGCAACCCGCAAGACGCCAACCGCACTTGGCAATACGTCATGGACGCCGCTGCCGTGAAAAAAACTGGCAATACCAAAATTCGCTGGGAGCGCGCTTGTTCCAGCAAGCCTTTTAGCCATATTCGCAACCTGATTGTCGCAAACACCAATTCCGACGATTTCAACAAGGTTTTGAACGCTGGCGGAAATTCCGCGAATATGTATTTGCGCCGACTGCATAATTACGCCTTGGACATGAATTGGCTGCTTGCCCCCATCATCGCCAAACGCGCTTGGCCGAAAGTCAAACACGCCAATAAACGAGCAATCACGCTGGCTGAACACCTGCGAATCTTGGAACGGGAGCAAAACCCTGAGCGCAAGGCGTTTTACGAGATTTGCTGGCATCTTGGGGGAGCGCAATCAGACATGGCAAAATTGAAGGCAGAGGACATTGATTGGCAGAGACGCACAATCAGCTACAACCGCCAGAAAACAGGGAAACCCTCAATTCTGGTTATCGGGAGCGAGCTGGAAAAGCTTCTGCGTTCACTTCCGGCTACTGGCAACTTGTTTCCTTACCTTGCTGGTGTTCGTGAGGCAGACCGCGCAACGGAATTCAAACAGCGTTGCAAGGGTCTGAACATTGAAAACGTGACGCTTCACAGTTACCGTTACGCATGGGCGGAACGCGCACAAGCGGCTGGCTATCCCGAACGATACGCGCAAAAAGCACTTGGACACGGCAGCAAGGCCGTTGCTCGCGCCTATGCCAGAAACGCCGATGTCTTGCTCCCCTCGCTCGAAAACTACCAGCGAGGCAACGCACAGCCTCAAAACAACTAGCCGGATAATAAATTAAATTAAAATTCAAAGCCGAGAGTGGAAACACTTTCGGCCTTTTTATTTTGCCATGCCATTAAACAAAAGAAGCCGGACGCAAAACGCTTCCTCCATTCAAAGAACGAGGCCCACCGCCAGCCCGTGCTTAACCTGCAAATCGCCCGGACGTATCTGACGGCCACCGACCCCGAAGTGGCGAGGCGCACTTGGCAGACGGCAATGGACGAGCTGACCAAGACTAAAAGCGACACCACACGCCACAGGCATGAGACGGCCATGAAGGATAAGGCATTCGACATCATCCGCAACCTGCCGATTCTGGAAACCCGTTCGGCGCATTTCCTGAAAGTGTTGGAACTCGGAACCGTCTCGACGAATGTTTATCTGCGGCGGATTCACAACTTCGCCTTGGACATGAACTGGCTGCCGTGGTCAATCCTGCCGAAACGTCAATGGCCGAAAGTGAAGTTCAAGGAAAAGCGGGCCATCACGCTGGAAGAACACCAGCGCATCATCGCCGCCGAGGTAAACCCGGAGCGGAAAACCCTATATCAGCTTTGCTGGCACTTGGGGGCGAGCTAGGGCGACATTGCCAGCTTGCGAGGCGAGGACGTGGACTGGACGAACAACACTGTTGGATTCACCCGCAAAAAGTCCGGCGTGCCAGTGCTGGTGCATTTGGGGCAGGAAGCTTTGAACCTGTTCAAAGACCTGCCCGCCGAGGGCGTTTTGTTTCCGTATCTGTCCCGCGTGCGGGCCGGGGACCGGGCCACCGAGTTCGGGCAACGGTGCCGCCAACTTGGCATCACCGGCATTACGTTGCACAGCTACCGCTACGCGTGGGCGGAACGCGCCAAGACCTGCGGCTACTGGACCCGCATCGGCGCGGCATGGGCACATGCCGACGGCAACGGTTACAACATGTGTGGCATGATGAACGTTTCCGGTTTATCTGTTCCGGCCAATTTCTCCAAATGTGCTTGCAAGTCAGGGTGAATGACAATGGTGACCTTTTCCCCGGTCTTGGCTTGGATATAGGCGAGCGTACCAGCACCAAAGTCCATATCCGCCCACTGCATCCGGCAACAGTCTGAACTTTACCGTACGTGCAGAAATGGTTTGGTGGTGTTTGCTGCCCTAAAAAGCACACTTTTTCCTAGCGTGATTTTCATCCGTTCCGTTACCACTTGTTCGGGTTTCACCCCATGGTTTCCCTGAGTTTGTCGGGGCATAGTATTATTCGTGAAACATAAAATATTGCTCATACCGTTCCTGGCCGCCACCGTCTGTTTGACAGGCTGCAACAAGGATCAAACCACCTCGCAACAAATTGACAAGGTTCAAACTGAAACGGCTCAAGCCGCCCAGAACATGAAGGATTACACTTATGCCGAGAAGGCTGAGTTCGTCAAATCCATGCAGGACCAGCTGGCGACCTTGAATGCGGATTTGGACAAGCTCTCAGCTAAAATCGACACCTCCAGCGACTCGCTCAAGGCCGAAGCCAAGCCCAAACTACAAGCATTACGCGACCAGGCGGCGCAGTTGAATCAGCAACTGGCTGATGCTCAAAATGCCACCGAATCCACCTGGGACAGTGTCAAGAACGGCACGAAAAAAGCCTATGCGTCCTTGCAAACCAGTTTTATGGATGCCCGCCAATGGGTGAGTGATAAAATTGCTCCGTGAACGATCTCCGCACCGGCCTGGGGGCTTGGGTGCGGCTAACATCAGGCCAACTTCCGCCGGATGAGGGGAGAGCAACTCGTCCGGCGGCCGGTTTCAAAGCTTGCCAACCATCTTGGTATAAACAAAACTTTATTGGTGACGCCATCTGTTTATGACGTATTGGTGATTGGTTGCGGCCCGGGCGGCAGCAGCGCGGCAACATTTCTCGCCCATGCGGGGCGGCGTGTGCTGGTGTTGGAGAAGGAAGTTTTCCCGCGGTTTCATATCGGTGAATCCTTGCTGCCGTGCAACATGACCATTTTCCGCGAGATGGGGGTGTTGCCAGCATTGCAGGCAGCGGGTTTTCCGGAAAAATTTGGAGCCCGGTTTGAGCTGGGCAACGAGTCGGTCGCCACGCGTTTCGTGTTCCGGGAGGGCAAGTTCAATCGGGAACCGCAGGCGATCCAGGTGGAACGCTCCAAGTTTGACCATATTTTGCTGAAGCACGCCCGGTCCTCAGGTGCGGATGTGCGCGAGGGCTGGTCCGTGGTGAAATTTGATTCGGACGCCGAGGGCGTGAATTTGGAGGCGCGCGATCCGGAAGGCAAAACCCATCAATTCCGCGCCAGTTACCTGATCGACGCCAGCGGACGTGGCAATCTCACCGGCAACCAAGAAAATTTGCGGGAGATGCATCCGAAATGGAAAAAGCTCGCGATCTTCGGGCATTTTGAGAATGTCCGGCGCGATGCTGGGGAGGCGGATGGCGACACGGTCATTGTCCGCCTCGAAAATAAGTGGTTCTGGGTCATCCCGATCTCCGCCGACAAGACCAGCGTGGGGCTGGTCATTGACAAGGATGAATTCGCCCAGTCCGAAGGCACGCCCGAGGAAATATTCAACCGCTGGGTGGAATCGAGTTCGGCGGTGAAGGAGCGCATGCAAAAGGCACGCCGGGTGAACACCATTCAAACCACGACCGATTTCAGTTATTACAACCGCAGTTTAATCAGCCATCGACTGCTGCGAGTGGGCGATGCCGCAGGATTCATGGACCCGATCTTTTCCGCGGGCGTTTTTCTGGCGATGTGGTCGGGTAAAATCGCCGCCGAAGTCACGTTGGCATCGTTGGCTGAAGGCAAACCCAACCTCCGTCATTTTGCTGATTATGAAAAACGCGTCCGCAAGGGCCTGATGTTTTACTGGCACGTGGTGGAAAATTATTACACCACGCCTTTCATGGAATTATTTTTGCAACCGCGTAAACACCACGATCTGCCCTCGGCTGTGAATGCCGTCCTCGCCGGCGAGCTGGAGGGAAGCTGGCGGCTGCGCTGGCGTCTAAAATATTTTTTCCTGCTGGTCAAACTTCAGAAGCACTGGCCCCTGGTGCCGCGCATTTCTTTTGCGCCGCGCCGCGCAAAGAAAGTCAACGTCACGGAAGGTACATCGAAAAATTGAAGCCCTCACCACAGCAAGGGCCGGCCCGTTGGTGGACATTCCGCTTATTTTTGACGCTGACTCTGCCCTTGCTTTGGGCTGGCTGCCGCACGGCGGGCCTGCTGCCGACCGCTGATTTTTCCGCACCCGGCTGGAAGATTCAACAAGGCGAGGCGGTCTGGAAGCCTTCGTCCAGCCGTCCGGAACTGGGCGGGGACCTGCTGCTAGCGACCAATGCGAATGGTGACTGCTTCGTGCAGTTTTCTAAAATTCCTTTTCCACTGGCGACCGCACAAGTTTCCGGCAACCAGTGGCGGATGGAATACGGCGCCGATAAATATTCCTGGCGAGGTCACGGTGCGCCGCCACAGCGTTTTTCCTGGTTGCTGCTGCCCCGTGCCCTGCTCGGGGCCAACCCCGGCGATAACTGGCGGTTTGCCCGCCCGGACACACATTCCTGGCGACTGGAAAATCCGCGTACGGGCGAAAGTTTGGAGGGAGAATTTTCGCCATGAAATGGTTTCGCTGGTGGTGGCTCGTACTGCTCATTCCAATCATCGCGGGACTGGCCCGGCTGCATTTTGATGTCGAAGTGCTCGACCTGCTGCCGGGGGATATTCCTGCCGTTCAAGGGCTTAAAATATATCAGGAGCACTTCGCCAACGCGCGCGAACTCATCATCACCGTCAGCGCACCAGATCGCGAGGCGGCCGCAGCGGCGGCGGAGACAATCGCGACCCAACTGCTGGGGCAAAGCAATCTGGTGGCGACGGTCACATGGCAGCCCCCGTGGCAGGAACATCCCGAACAAACTGCCGAACTTGTGGCATACCTCTGGATGAATCAACCACCGAAAATATTCAACCGTTTTGCCGCGCAACTTTCGCCCACAAATCTGGCCGGCATTCTGGCCGCCACACGAGACCAGCTTGCAACGTCCCTTTCGCCACAAGACATCGCCCGCGCCAGCTACGATCCGTTTGGGCTGACCCAACTGCCCGAAAACGTCGTCAATGCCGCGCCCGGATTTGGACAGGGACAGCAAATATTCTCATCGGCTGACGGCACCTTCCGACTTATATTCATCAAGGCCCGCACGGAACTGGCCGGTTACCGTGAATGCACCGATTGGTTCAACCAGATTAAAAAAATCACCGCTGCTGCCCTGCCACCTGGCGGGACAATTAAAATCGGCTACACCGGCCGCCCCGCCTTTGTCACTGAAATATCGGGCAGCATGAAGCACGACATCACGCTGTCGGTCGGCGGCACGTCGGTCATCATCGCCATTTTATTCTGGCTCGCCCACCGGCGCGTGAAACCGATGCTTTGGCTGCTGACGTTACTGGCGCTGATCCTGGCCGGCACGCTCGCCTTGGGCGGGCTCATTTTTGGAGCGATCAACGTCATCAGCATGGGATTCGCCGCCATTCTGCTGGGCCTGGCGGTGGATTACGCGGTGGTACATTATCAGGAGGCGCTCGCACAACCGGAACTGTCCATTCCCCGCATTCGCCGCGCCATCGCTCCGAGCATTTTTTGGGCGGCGGTCACCACCATTTCAGCGTTCCTCGTCTTGAATTTTGGCGGCCTGCCAGGTCTGGCACAACTGGGTTCGCTTGTTGGCATTGGCGTTGCAATGTCTGCGATCGTGATGATCTTCGCCTTTCTCCCACCGCTGTTTGCAGGCCGGATGCAGGAGCCGACAAAGGTCATCCAACCGCCAGTGGAGCCGCCTTCGCCGGCGCCGTTAAATCCGTTGCGCGCCAGCATCGTCTTCGGGGCCACGGTGGCATTGGTAATTTTTTGTGCCGCCATTTTAGCTTCGGGACTCCCCAAAATGGACGTGAGCGCAGACGCGCTGCAACCGCGCGACAGCCAGACGTATGCGACCCTGGCCGCCATCAAGGAAAAACTCGGGCAAAAACGTGAACCGCTCTGGCTCGTCATATCCGGCACGAATGAAACCGAAGTCGCGAATAAGCTGGATACTGTTTTGCCGGTACTCAACGCCGCTGTCTCCAATGAAACCCTCGCTGGCTTCACGCTGCCGAATAACCTCTGGCCACGACCGGAATACCAATCAGCGAACCGGGCCGCCGCCATAAGCCTCGTCGTAGAGCTCCCAGAATTCCGCGCCGCTGCTCTGGCCAATGGTTTTTCCGAAGGCGCCCTGGGCCTGACCCGGAGCATGGTTGAGACATGGCAACGCGCGGCCGCAACGACGAATGTATTCTGGCCCACTAATCCGCTCAGCGCCTGGATTTTCGACAAGCTTGCCGTGCGGGAACCGCACAGTTTTTATGCCGTCGGCTTCCTCTATCCCGCCGCCAAGGCGACTTCATTTATGTCCCTCCAGGCACAACTGCCGTCGGAGGGCGTCCGCCTCTCCGGCTGGGAACTGCTGGGGGAAACCGTTTTGGGCGCGGTCAAAAAAAATCTCTGGAAACTGCTGCTGCCCATGGCCGCTTTAATTTTGCTGTCCCTCTGGCTGGCTTTCCGGCGTTTTGCGGAAATTTTTGCCAGTCTGGCCGTACTGGCTTTGAGCGGCTTATGTCTTCTGGCGGCGATGAAACTTATCGGCTGGCAATGGAATCTGCTGAATCTCATGGCCCTCCCGCTGATCCTCGGCACCGGCGTGGACTACAGCATCTTCATGCAACTCGCCTTGCGCCGTTGCGGCGGCGACCTACAGCTGGCGCATCGCTCAGTCGGGCGCGCCCTGCTGCTCTGCGGCGGCACGGCCACTGCGGGTTTTGGCTCGCTTGGTTTTTCGAGCAACGCCGGCATGTCCAGCTTGGGCCGCGTCTGCGCCGTCGGAATTGCGGGCAACATGTTATTTTCCATTTTCCTGCTGCCCGTCTGGTGGAAATATTTTAATGGCGGCAAAAATCTAAAAGCACCGGCGAAGCCCGCCGCCGCACCCTCCCAACTCTACGGCGCGCGCCTCTGGCAACTCGGCCTGACCATCTCCCGGCTGACGCGTCGGACCGTTTCCCAGACGCTGGCAAAATTCGGCGCCGCCTTGTACTGGAGCCTGGCCGCGCACCGCCGCGAAATCGTCATCCAGAACATGCTGCCGGTGTTTGGCGGCGACCGCCGGCAGGCCGTGCAGGCCGCGCGACAAATGTTCACGCAATTTGTGCTCAAGCTGGCTGATCTGTGGCGCTACGAAGGCGCGCCGCTATCCGACAGCGGCATTGTGAAGTGGCAGGGCCGCGAAATTCTTGATGCCGCCCTGGCACCCGGACGCGGCGTGCTGCTGGTGACGCCGCATCTCGGCAACTGGGAACTCGGCGGCTCCTTCATGGCCAAGCATGGCTACAAACTGCTGGTGCTGACCCAGGCCGAACCCGACCCTCGTCTCACCGCCCTTCGCCAAGCGTCACGCACGCGCCGGGGCATAGAAACGCTCGTCGTGGGCGGCGATGCATTTGCCTTCATCGAAATCATCCGCCGGTTGCAGCAAGGTGCGACCGTTGCGCTCCTGGTGGATCGCCCGCCCGCGCCAACTTCGGTTGAGATCAATTTGTTCGGCCGGCCATTCCCGGCCTCCATCGCCGCCGCCGAACTGGCCCGTGCCACTGGCTGCGCCATCGTCCCCACCATTATTGTGCGCGAGACGGACGGTTATCGGGCGCAGATCATGCCAGAAATCTCTTACGACCGCACCGCCATTGGAAATCGCGCGGGGCGCATTCGCCTCACGCAGGAAATCCTGTGTGCGTTTGAACCTATTATCCGCCAGTATGCGTCGCAGTGGTTTCATTTCGTCCCCCTCTGGACCAATGAGCAGCCCCCAATTCCAACCGCCAAACACCTATGAAATTCCCCGCTTTTAACTCGAAAAAATTACGGCCAACACGATTCCGGGCCTGGAACCTGATACTCCTCTGCAGCATGTTGCTCGGCAGCCGGAGTTTGCCGTGCCAGGGCGCCGACACCAATGTCGTGTTGGACTCATGGTTTGCCGCGCAAGCAAAGGTGCACACCTGGTCGGCGGATTTCACCCAGACCCGCACGCTCAAAACCCTCACGCAACCGCTCGTGACCCAGGGGCATCTTGCTTTTGCCGCCCCCGGTGAATTTCGTTGGGAATTGGGCCGGCCCGCCCGGACCATGGCCGTGCGCAGCGACGATGAAATGTTTGTGGTTTATCCCCGGCTCAAGCGCGCGGAACATTATTCCCTCGGCAAAAGCATCCCGAAAGAAATGCGCGACACCCTGTCGCTGTTGCAAGCGGGCTTTCCTCGCGACCGCCAGGAGTTTGAGGCGCAGTTTCAGATCTTATCCCTCACGCCAATCAATGACGACTGGTTGCTGGCGCTCCAGCCCAAAAGCATGTTCGCCCGGCAGATGATGCCGGAACTGCTCCTTGGGCTGTCCACGAATGATTTTTCCCTCGCCAGCACCGAACTCGTATTTGTGGACGGCTCCCGCATGCGCAGTGATTTTACCAATGTGCTATCCAATTTATCCCTGGACCCGGGACTGTTTCAGTGGACCCCGCCGGCCGATTTTAAAGTCACCAAACCCTTTGACCAATGAACTCCAAAGAGCCGCTCCAACTTGCCCTGAGTCATTTGCCTCACGGCGTTGAATTCCGATTTATTGACCGGCTGACCCAATTAAATCCGGGCCACAGCGGTCTGGGCGAATATACCGTGCGCGGTGACGAACCGTTCCTGCGCGGACACTTCCCCGGCGATCCTATTTTTCCCGGCGTATTGCTGGTCGAGGCGGCGGCCCAAATGGCCGGGGTCATCGCCCAAAGCGACCCCCAGATTCCGCTTCTGAAAAACCTGAAGCTCACCGCCTTTCGCAACGTGAAAATTCTGGGCTCAGTCAAACCCGGCGAAACCATTTTGCTCGAAGCCACCATCGCCGGGAGGCTGGGGAATTTGGTCCAGGCCCACACCACCGCCCGTGTCAACGGCACCTTGGTTTTGACTGCGGAAATAACGTTGAGCGGCAATCTCTGATCGCTCCCGGCCCCTCAACGTTCGGCCACATACTCGCTCAGCACCGCGCCCGTGGTGGTGCGTTTGACATTCTTTAAACCGCTGGCGGCCAGTGCCGCGAGGATGACGGCGGGGGGGACGCATTCCTCGATCGTGGTCCAATAATACTGCATCAGTTTCGCCGTGGAGCGGTTCCGCCGGCGCAACCAGCCGAGCCGCGGCACCAGTGTCTGCATGTAGAAACGCATCAAATGCAGCGCCACCGCGCTTTTGGGCCGCGTGATCTCAAGAATCAGCATCCGGCCGCCCGGCCGCAAAACCCGGTGAAATTCGCTGAAGAGTTTGTTCAAATCTTCGGTGTGGCGCAGGGCATACCCCATGGAGACGAAATCGAATGATGCATCCGCGCACGGCAGCGCCTCCCCTTTGCCCTCCAGTAGAGTAACCGGATGATGCAGGCGATTCTGCGCCAGCATGCCCTGGCTGGGGTCCACCCCGGTCACCAACGCAGGCGCCACCCCCAGTTCCAGTGCGGCCTTGACCATCAGGCCCGTGCCGCTGGCCACGTCCAGCAACCGCATGCCCGGCTGTAAGCCAGCCTTACGCAAGGCGTCCCGGCGGTAAAACTGGTCGCTCCAAAACGACATCATGCCGCTCACCCAGTCATAATCCGGCGCAGCCTCATCGAACAGTTGATTGACAAACTCCTGCCGCGCGGCCGGAGCTGGATAATACTCCGGCAGCGGGCGGTGCGGCGACAGGGGCAAATCAGTTGAGGCGGGCTTATTCATCTCATCACCTTGGCACCAGTTGGAGGATTGTCAAATGCCTTAAGCATATTCTTGAACACATGGGAATTAATCCGGCACCAGTTTTCGCAAATCCGGCGGTAACCAACGGCGCAGCAGCGGCCCGCACATGACGGTGGTCAGGAGGGCCATAATCACCAACATGGTGAAGAGCGCGCGGGTAAGCAGTCCCAAATCGAGCCCGACATTGATGGCGATCAGGGCCATCAATGCGCGGGTGTTCATGAGCGCGGCAATGCAGCCGGCCGCCCGTGGCGTCTGGCCGGTGAGGAGCGCCCCCAGATAGCAACCGCCCAGCTTGCCCGCCACTGCGGCCACCAGCACCAGTCCGCAGGCAAGCCAGGCCGCCGGCGTCTGTAACAGGCCGATTTTGGTGTTCAAACCTGTGTTCGTAAAGAATATGGGCACAAAGGCCACCAGCACCATGCAGGAAAAACGCTCGCGCCAGGCCTTGACGAGCGCGGTCTCCTGATGCAGGCAAACACCGAATAAAAACGCCCCAAAAATAACAAAAATGCCCAGTTCATGGGTGACCAGACAACTGGCGAACAACCCGATGAGCAGCATCGCCAGAAAAGAGCCGGGCAGGCCATTTTCCGGTGAATCGGCCACGCTCTTCCGCCAAAACCAGCGCAGCGCCGGCCCGATGATTTTTACAGCACCTAGAAATATACGGCGATCGCGGCGAGCTGCCCGACCAGATGAATGACATTGAAACGGGTCGTCACCAAGGCAGTGGCCACGCCCAGCAGGATCCAGCCGATGACGTCATCAATGGCCGCCGCGCTGATGCTCATGGCGCCCAGGACGGTGCGCTCCAAGTTCATCTCCAAAAAGATCCGCCCCATAATCGGCAGCGCGGAAATGGAAAGCGCGATGCACAGAAAGAATTGAAAACCGAAGCGCGGTGTATCCGGAGCAAATTTTTCATGCAGCCATGGGCCGATTGCCAGACCAGCCAAAAATGGCGCGACGATGCCCAGCAGCGAAACCGCCGTAATGGTCCGGGAACGCGAACGCAGATGGCTGTAGTCAAATTCCATTCCCACTTGAAACAGCAGAAAGATAAGGCCAAGCTTGCCCAGCAGTTGCAGTGATTGCTGGGTCTCCGGCGGAAACAGTACCGGCCAGCCTGCCGGCCAGATGAGCCCCAGCGCGGACGGGCCGAGGAGGATTCCCGCCGTGATTTCGCCGACGGCCAGAGGCTGGCCAAAGCGCTTGCCAAGGCGTCCCAGCGCCTAGGCCGAAGCGATGATGACCATCCATTGGAGCAAAACCAGCTTGAGATGTCCTTCTATGGCAGCAGGGTTCATAGTTCGCCCGGACGGATTCTTGGCCGATGGAAGCGCATAAGCAAGCACAATGACTTGATCAGCGCGCCTTAGTCTGAGCTCCTTCTGAAATGTGCCGGCGCCATTCCGCCCGGGAAATTTTCCCCCGGGCGCCGGCGTGGAGCGAATCGACAAAATGCCATTCCCGCGGAACCTGCCAGGCCGGCAGACTTTGCAAAAGAAACTGCTTCAATGCCGCTTCCGTCCCGCCGGACACCACCACAGCCACTATGGTCTCGGTCCGCGCGGCATCTCTGCTGGGAATACCAAGCACGAGGCATTCGCGCACTTCGGGATGCCGAAGCAACACTTGTTCGACGGTTTCAGGGGACACTTTGCGTCCGGCCACATTGATCTCATCACTCAAACGGCCGCGCAGGTAAACGCAGCCGTCCCTTAATTCCGCCAGGTCGACGGACTGCAACGTGCCTGCGCCAAGCAGCGTGGATTTTTGGGGCCAATATGTTTCCCCCACAGCGGTGCTCTGCACGACCAGACAGCCCGCGGTGTTGAGCGAACAGGTGACGTTTTGTAACGGTGATCCGGCGAGGGACGGATTGGTGCGCGGGGCGGTACCGGCGTCGTAGACAATGCCGCCACATTCCGAAGCGCCCAGGAAATTATGGATTTTGAGGCCGTGGGCGGCAAAAACTTCCTGTTCCAAACTCACTGGCAGCGGCGCCCCAGCGGAAATTGCCAGCCGGACATTGGCCGGGATGGCGCGGGTCTGATGCCAGGCACGCCACATGGGCGGCACTGCGGGCAAGGTGATGGCCGCCTCAGTTTCGGCCGCCTGACGGATGATTTCCGGCAGCGGTGCCGGCACCAGAATCAGTGGAATACCGTTCAATAAAAGCGGTAATACCAGATTGGAAAAACCATACGAATGTGCCAGCGAGATGACCCCCAAGTTTGGCCAGTCCGCCCGCAAGCCCATGGTGGCGACAATATTGTCCGCATCGGCCATGAGTTGCGGGGCGGTGAACGCAACGAACCGCGCCTTGCCACCGGTGCCGGAAGTGGATTTTAGATGAATGCAAGGCGCGGGTGGTGCGGGAATGGCCGGCGGAGCCTGGCCGGATTCCAGCGGACAAACCATCCGATTTTCCCGCCAGGCCGCCAGCAGGTCAAAAATAAATTCAGGGACGGGTCCGGCCGGGCAGACCAGACCGGTGCCGGCGGCGGTCCGGGTTTCTCCCAGGGCTGCCAGTTGGGCGAACGTCCAGCGTCGTCCCGAGGCGAAATCCCTTAGGGCAATTTCACCGGACCGTTCTGCCGCCACTTTCCGCCAACGTTCGTAAAGCATTGTCAGTTTGTTAAGCTACCCGTAACTTCCTCCGCAAGCGAATTGATGAGCTCAACCCCAATAATATCGGAGGCCGCGAACGGACAACGCTTTGACTTTAACAGCGACAGCTTCGCCTTTGCCAATGAATTACTCTGGGAATATCAATTCGACCCGCAAACCGACCGGATGAAATTTAACCGGCGCAAACCAAAGCCGGCCTTTGCGCTCCGGTGTTTTGTGCTGGTACGGGCAGCTCGCCAGTTTCTTTATCATGCGCATTTTGATACCGGTCATGCGGTCGCAAGCGATGTAATCTACCGGACATTAATCGGCCGGGTGCTTTCCCGCAGCCCGCGACTGCCCTGTGCTCCGGAGCGGCGCATTGTGATTCCCGGCCATGCCAATTTACGCGAATTCAGCGCGGCGCACGAACCGCTGGTGAAGGCGGCCTGCGGCGGCGCCTGGCAGTCGTATGTGTTGCGGAGCCACTGGCGCATGGTTTTGCCCCTTTCGCGCGCCCACCAAAGACGCACGGCGGCATCCTTGGTCGCCGCGCTGGAACAGAACCAATCGCCTATCATCCACCTCGTGCGTTTTCCGGCGCTGACCATCAACCACGGCATGATCTTGTTCGCCGTGACGGCCAGCCCGGATGGATTTAAATTTCAGGCTTACGACCCTAATGATCCCAAGGCCCCGGTGGAAGTGACATTTGACCGTCGGACCGGTTCATTTTCCCTTCCCCCCAAGGCCTACTGGGCGGGTGGCGAGCTGAAGATCATTGAGATTTTCCGCAACTGGTTCATGTAACCGGCCGGGCGCGCGGACGCCAGAATATCGGCCCGAAGAACGCCAGTCCGCAGACATTGATGCCGCAGATGTAGCCGATTTTATAGATCCGGCCCAAATTATTGGCGTCGTAAATCGGCACGTCCTTGCCAATTACCAGGCTGGGAAGCGAGAGCGGCATCATCGCGCCATGCAACATGCCATGGAAAAATCCGGCGGGCCGGGTGCCGGCATAAGCCCAGGGAGCGGCCCAGCCATATAACCACCCAAACACCAGCGTGACGATGGCCACCGTCGCCGCCTTGTGCAGCAGGGTTTTGATCAACGAAGATTTTTTCGTTGCCCGATTTTTTGTTGAATCCATGCTTTTAATGGTTGGCATCATGATTTTTTACCGGCATTCCACGCAAGCAGAATATTCGGATGAACCCGCCCGGCCGCGTTGTGCTCGCCGCCCATTATTTGGAACCCAGATTTGGCACCGAGGGGGTTTTAACTGAGGCCTCAGGCACGGCCTGAAGCGGAATGGCGGGCGACCATTTCGCCCAATCATCCGCCGGTTTGTCATTCAGGATAAATTCAACACCATTAGTCGCCACCGGTTGAAAATCAGGCGGGGTGGCAAAGGCGATGCCACCGCTGATGAGGGTCTGGGCGGATTCAGCGCTGATATTCGCACCGCTGAACAAGCCAACATGAATGTTGATGCCGCCGGCATTCCAAAACTGTGAATTCATCCGCACGAGCGGAGTGTATTCCTCGCCAACCCGAACGCGGAGGATGACTTGCCGGGCGTCGTCACTCCGGCGGCAGGACACCACTTCATGGCTTGCCTGCCATGCCCATTGCGCCCAACCAACGAAAGTTTCTTTTGGGATGAGCCTTCTCTCAGAAGGTGAAAGCTGCTTTCCAAATTTCTGCTTTTTCCTCATTACCTTCCATAATAATTTCCCCTCTTTTTTCCGTATATTCCACCTTAAAAATTAAACCCCCTTCGCCCTTCAAAACGCTATACGTAATTTCATATGTAATTATCTTTTAGCAAGTTACACATATTTTACATCCTAAAAATACTTAAATCGTTGTCTTTCTTATATTTACGCCATATTTTAATATTATTTATATAATTATACACACTCACCGGAGGCCCGTCGTACGGGATTTCCGACTATTCCGGCCTAAAAAAATCTGGGATCCGGTTTTTCATTAAAAAATCGAATCAAACCCGGACTGGACGAACGACGGATAATGATTTAGTCATCTCTGCCATGAGTGTCGCCCCACATCTGTTTGAACCGCTGACCATCAAGTCCGTCACGCTGCGCAACCGCATCGGCGTCTCGCCCATGTGCCAGTACTCCTCCCTCGACGGCCAGGCGACCGACTGGCACCTGGTCCATCTCGGTTCCCGCGCCGTGGGCGGCGCCGCCCTGGTGATCGCCGAGGCCACCGCCGTGTCCCCTGAAGGCCGCATCACCCCCGGTTGCGCCGGCCTCTGGTCCGAGCGACACATCGAGCCCCTGGCCCGCATCAATCGCTTCATCAAACAACAAGGCGCGGTGCCCGGCATCCAGATCGCCCACGCCGGCCGCAAAGGCTCGGCCGCTTTACCCTGGAACGGCGGCGCGCATCTGCCGGACGACGCCGGCGGCTGGCCCACGCTCGGGCCCAGCACCCTGCCCTTTGGCGGACCACTCCCCAAGGTGCCGCGCGCGATGACCGCCGCGGACATCCTCCGCGTGCAAAGTGAATTCGTGGCGACCGCCCAACGCGCGCTCGCCGCCGGTTATGAATGGCTGGAACTGCACGCCGCGCATGGCTACCTGTTCCATGAATTCCTCTCCCCGCTGTCCAATCATCGCACAGACAGTTATGGCGGCAGTCTGGATAACCGGATGCGTTTCCTCCTGGACACCACCCGCGCCGTGCGGGCCGCATGGCCCGACCGTCTGCCCTTGACGGTGCGCTTGTCCTGCACCGACTGGACGCCCGACGGATGGGGCATCGAGGAGTGTGTTGAACTGTCGCGACAGCTCAAATCTGCGGGCGTGGACTTGATCGATTGCAGCACCGGCGGCAATGTGCCGGATGCAAAAATCCCGCTGGGCCCGGGTTATCAGGTGCCCTTTGCCACGCGCATCCGGCAGGAGGCCGGCGTGGCCACGGCGGCCGTGGGTTTGATCACCGAACCCCGGCAGGCGGATGACATCATCCGCCAAGGACGGGCGGATCTGGTGCTCCTGGCCCGCGCCTTTTTGCGGGACGCCTACTGGCCCGCCCACGCAAAAAAAACCTTGGGTGAGACCGGCGTGCTCACGCCACCGGTGCAATACGCGCGGGCCGGGTGATTGCCGGTTATAAATAAAAATCACCTCACAAAAATATTACGCTGTCAACTTGGAACAGCCAAAAAAACAAAAATTTATTGCTTGAGAAAAAGCTGAAAACGGACGATTGGTATCACAGAGCAAATGACCGACGGATTGATCTTTGAAACAAAAAAATTTCCCTGCCCTGTTCGTGATTCGTACAACCCTTGAACCGTAGATTGAAAAATCACCGGAGCCAATTTTAGGTTGTGGCCGACATGCCTTCACTGGAAGTCGAAAGCAGCCGGAGGGGTTCCACATGTTATATAACATGTTCAAAGGGTCAGTCGCACACGGCAATGGCGGGGTCTCTTTAATTCCCATCCGTTTAATTCGCCACCTTGCGCGGAGTCGGACCTGGGAATGGCAGTAGCTAAAGTCCCACAACTCAGCCCGCCTTTTGGCGGGCTTTTTTCTTTTGGGCAATGGCCGGCCTGATGTTAATCTTTGGGCATGGCGCTCGATGATTTATTTGGCACACCGGCAGAAGCTGGGCCGGAACCTTCTGCGCCGGCGGACCGCCGCCATGCCCCGCTGGCGGCACGAATGCGCCCGCAATCCCTGGCCGAATATGCCGGCCAGCAGCACATCCTCGGGCCCGGACAATTGCTGCGCCGGGCCATCGAGGCGGACCGCATCGAATCATTGCTCTTCTACGGCCCGCCGGGCACGGGCAAAACCTCCCTCGCCCAGATCATCGCCCGCCAGACCCGGTGCAAATTTGAGCGCCTGAGCGGCGTCGAATCCAACGTGGCGGATATGCGGCGCGTATTGGCCGGTGCCCATCACCGACTCGAGAACACCGGGGCCCGGACAATCCTCTTCATTGACGAAATCCACCGGTTCAACAAGCCACAACAAGATGTCCTGCTGCCCGATGTGGAGAGCGGCGTCATCCGGCTCATCGGGGCGACCACACATAATCCGTTTTTCTTCGTCAACGCGCCGCTTGTGTCCCGCTCGCAGATTTTTGAACTGCAACCGTTGGGCGAAGCGGACCTGCTGGTCTTGATTGAACGTGCCCTGGCCGATACGGAACGGGGGCTGGGTTATTTAAAGCTCGAGGTCCATGAAGATGCCCGCCGGCATCTGGCCCGGCTGGCCGATGGCGACGCCCGCAAGGCGCTGAATTCACTGGAGATTGCCGCCCTGACGACCCCGCCGGGGCCGGATGGGCTCATCGTGGTGGACCTCGCCACCGCTGAACAAAGCATCCAGAAAAAGGCGGTGGTATATGACGGCGATGGCGATGCGCATTACGACACAATTTCCGCCTTCATCAAGTCCATGCGCGGCAGCGATCCGGATGCGGCGTTGTACTGGCTGGCAAAAATGATCCACGCCGGGGAGGACCCAAGGTTCATCACCCGCCGCATTCTGATTTGCGCGGCGGAAGATGTCGGCCTGGCGGATCCGATGGCGCTGGTGCTGGCCAATGCGGCGCATCAGACGGCAGAATTCACCGGCTGGCCTGAGGCCCGCATCCCGATCGCGGAGGCGACGATTTACATTGCGACCGCCCTGAAAAGTAACAGCACCATTCTGGCCATTGATGCCGCGCTGGCCGATGTGCGGTCCGGACGCACGCTGGCTGTGCCGGAACAACTGCGCGACACCCATTATGCAGGCTCGGAACGGCTGGGCCATGGGCAGGGTTACCAATACGCGCATGAGGGCGAGGGTCATTTTGTGGCACAGGATTATCTGGGCGCGGTCAGGCGTTATTATGAACCCACCGCGCAAGGTGTGGAAAAGAAAATCAAAGAGCGGCTGGAACAGTGGCGGGCGGAATTTGCAAAAGTAAGGGAGGGCGGTCAACGGTGAATCAACCGGTGCCCAAGTCGGATTGGCGGCGGGAACTTCGGTCCCGCTGGCAAAGTCTTTCTGATGAGGAACGCAGCGTCGGAGCGGTTCTGATTTGCCGGCGGCTGAAGGAACAAGCTTGCTGGCAACAGGCCCGGACGGTGCTGCTCTTCGCCCCATTGCCGGATGAAGTGAACCTCTGGCCGCTGCTGGAAGACGCCCTGGCCGAAGGCAAAAACGTCGCCCTGCCCCGCCATGATCCAGCCCAAAAACATTATGTGGCGTCACCGGTGATTAATTTGCAACGAGACCTGAGTACCGGAGCATTCGGCATTCGCGAACCCGCCAGCCATTGCCAGAAAATTGACCTCTCAACCGTTGATCTGGCGCTGGTCCCGGGCGTCGGGTTTGATTTAAATGGAAACCGGCTGGGCCGGGGCAAGGGTTTCTATGACCGGTTGCTGGCGGACTTAGGGGGAATCAAATGCGGCGTCGCATTGGATGAACAAATCACAGAAATCCTCCCTACAGAGGGGCATGATGTACAGATGGATTTGGTCCTGACCGGGACCAGAATCGTTTGGAGGAAATAACTTACTTGTGCTGGCCAGTATCAATGGGCATCCCATTTTCCCAACCGACCGGGGCGTCCCAAGGGCGCACTGAGACATTTTCAGGATCATCCGTCTGACAACCACTGACGGTCATCAACGTCACGCCAAGGGCAAGCAGCAGAAGCAATCTGGCGGCTGAAATTTTCATGTCAGGTTGGGGGAGCTGGATGGGCCGGGCTGACCTTGTCGCCCTCGACCACCGGACCAAAAGTCCAACCAGGAACCAGATTGGCAATGCTGCGGTCCTTTTCCACATCGCGAATGACCACCTTGGAAACCAGCTTGCCGTCCCGGCTGACGAGCAGTTCGCCATTTTTAATCACGCCTTGCTCTTCCCCCACATCCACCACGACAAAATTCCATTTGGGATCGACCACCACGATTTTGCCCCGCAAATCCGCTGGCAATTTGACATCCGCGTCCGGAGTGGTTAGTTGGGCCAGCTCATTGGTGAGACGGCCGATGGTGCGCATCAATATCCCACGTTCATCGGTCATGGCCGCAATCGTATTATCGTCATCCTTGACCTCGCGGGACAGCTTGATGATCTGATCCGGGGTCAAACCGATGACAGTATATGTGTTGAGCTGGCTCTTGGCGTCATCACGGTCTTGGGTGACCTGGGTCAGTTTGTCATTGAGATCATTGGCGCGTTGGGTTTGGGTGGTGGCATCGGCCACGGCTTTGTCACGCTGGGCCTGGGCATCGGCCAGATCCTGCTCGGTCTGGGCGAGTTTGACCTTGGTTTGAACTAACATCTTGTTGGTTTTGCTAAGCTGATCCATAGCAAAATGCTTGGCCTTGGTTTGATCATCGCGCTGTTGGGTGAGCGTGGGAATTTGCTGGGAAACTTCAAAGTAACCCAACGTGCCTGCGCCTAGCGCTGCAATGATGGCCACAATCAGACTGATGCGAATTAACATGGCTTGTTGTGCTGTTTTCTGAACATTAAACTTTCATCGGTTACGTGTCAACGCCGGTTTATGCTTTTGTCGGTTTGGACTTTGCAAACACAGGTTTTCGTTTCATGTTCCGGGGATGGAATTAAACCACGGGCTCCATCTGGCCTATTGCACGAATATCCACCGGGGTGAATCTTGGCCGGAGACGTTGGCAGCATTACAAACGCACACTCTGGCCGTGCGGGACGTGGTTTGCCCGCACCGGCCGTTTGCCATCGGACTGCGGTTAAGCCGGACGGCGGCCGGTGACCTGGCCAACTCCGCGACCCGTTTGGAATTCCAGCGCTGGCTGGATAAGAATGATTGTTATATATTTACCATCAATGGCTTCCCCTATGGTCAATTTCATGGGGGCCGGGTGAAAGAGGCGGTATATCAACCAGACTGGACGACGCCGGAACGGCTGGCGTATACCAACCAGTTGTTTGATTTGCTGGCCGAACTCGTGCCGTCGGGCGTGGCCGGCAGTGTGAGCACCCTGCCCGGCTCATTCAAGACTTTCATCCAAGAACCGCAACAAGTAATAGCCATCCGGAACAACCTCTGGCATTGCGTGGATCACATATCCCAACTGAGCCGGACCAGCGGACGAACTCTGCATCTGGGGCTGGAACCGGAACCACTTTGCTTTCTGGAATACACCCGGGAAACGGTGGCGTTTTTTCATGAACTGCGTCAGGACCGGCCGCAGGACGGGCGGCTGGATGAGTTTCTGGGCGTTAATTATGACACCTGCCATCTGGCCGTTGAATATGAGGAACCGGGAGAGGCATTGGGCCGGCTGCAGGAGGCAGGGATAAAAATCAGCAAAATCCACCTCAGTTCCGCGCTGAAGACCAAGCCCACGGTGGCGGCACTGGCAGCCTTACAGAACTTTGCCGACGAGGTCTATCTGCATCAGGTGATTGCCCGACACCCGGATGGAAAATTATCCTGCCACCGGGATTTGCCGGACGCGCTGGCAGATGCAGCGGCGGCAATGGCGGCGGAGTGGCGGATACATTTCCATGTGCCGTTGCATGCGCCCGCCGCCGTGCCGTTTGAGAACACCAACGATCATCTGTTAGGCACATTGGCGGTATTGGCGGAAAACCCGGCCTTGTGCCAGCACCTCGAAATGGAGACCTATACTTGGGAGGTGCTGCCACCGGAACTAAAAAGCCGGAGTGTGGTGGATCAACTGGCGGCGGAATACGTCTGGACGCTGGGTCAGTTGGCGGGGTGTGGACTGGCCAAAGCCTGATTTTTGTGGTTTGCTGGGGAACATGAATCGCCAATTGACCAGCCGGCTTCGCACTCTGCTCATTTTGGGCCGCGTGTCGAATCTGCCCACCATCTGGTCCAATTGCCTGGCCGCGTGGTGGCTGGCGGGCGGTGGCAATGGGTGGAAACTGGCGCTTTTAATTGCAGGTGCCAGCGTACTTTACATCGGGGGGATGTTTTTGAATGACGCCTTTGACCAGGAATTTGACCGGCAACGCCGGGCCGGACGACCGATTCCATCCGGACAAATTTCCGCGCGGGAGGTCTGGCATTTTGGCTGGGGCTGGCTGGGGTTAGGCACGATATTGCTTTGGCTGACCGGTCCGGCGGCGGGTGTTCTGTCCCTGTTGCTGGTGGCCAGCATCCTGACGTATAACGCGACCCATAAATTCACCACGGCGGCATCGTGGCTGATGGGTTTGTGCCGGTTTTGGGTTTATGTGATTGCCGGAACCACGGGAGTCAACGAATTGGATGGCCAACCCGTCTGGTGCGGGCTGGCACTGGCATTTTATATTGTCGGGCTGAGTTATGTCGCCCGTCGGGAGACTTATCGGGGGACAGTTCCTTGGTGGCCGTTGATTTTACTGGCCTCACCCTTCGTGCTGGCTTGGTTGATGAACCGGGCGGAGTACCGTCTACCGGTGCTTTGGCCGGCACTGGTGCTGGGGCTTTGGGTGGCCCGGTGCATCCGACCAGTCTTTATACCAAGCCCGATCAATGTGGGCCGGGTGGTCTCCGGGTTGCTGGCGGGCATTGTGTTGGTGGACTGGCTGGCGGTGGCCCCGGTGTGTCCCTGGGAAATGAGCCTGCTCTTTCTGATTCTGTTCGGAGCGACCCAGGCGTTGCAGCAGTTCATTCCAGCAACCTGACCGGGCCGGTGAATCACCGCATTTTTGGGAAAAAATCGGCGGCCGTACGGCAGGTTTCATCGCTTAATTCCGCCATGGAATAGTTCCGGACCTGCGCGACGGTTTCGGAGATTTCCCGTATATACGACGGTTCACAGCGCTTGCCACGGTATGGGACCGGTGCCAAATAGGGGCAGTCGGTTTCCAGCATGAACCGGCCGGCTGGCACGGCGGCCACGACCTCCCGTACTGACTGCGCATTTTTGAACGTGACCAGACCCGTGAAACTCACCAGCCAGCCCAGGTCCAAAATCTGCCGCAAACGGTCCGGGTTTTCGCCAAAACAATGAAACACCCCGCGCACTTTGTCCGCCCAAGGTTTGATTTGGGCCAAGGTGTCGTCAAAGGATGCGCGCTGGTGGATCACGCAGTTCAACTTAAATTCGGCGGCCACCTCGAGCTGTTGTTCAAAGAGTTCGGCCTGACGCACCTTGTCAGCCTGGTCATCGGCCGCGGTGCCGCCGGTGGAACTGGGCGGACGATAGTAATCCAGCCCCGTTTCGCCAATGGCCACCACCTTGGGATGGCGCGCCAGCTCGCGCAAGGCCGGGCGCACATCGGCCGGCGCCGCCTGCGCCTCGGTGGGATGCCAGCCGACAGCGGCATAGACGCCCGGAAACCGTTCCGCCAACCGGATGGCCCGCTCGCTGGCGGCCAGACTGGTGCCAATCGAGATGATTTTCTCAATGCCTGCCTCCCGGGCCCGCTCGATAACCTCCGCAAGGTCCGGCTCGTATTCCGGGTAATCCAGGTGCGCGTGGGTGTCAAAAAAAGTGGGCATGACTGATTGCGTTCACCACGATTAAATCATTACCTCGGCGGTCTGGCCAGTTTCGGCTCCAATTGCACCAGGAGGTCCTCGATTTTTGCCTTGTCGGGATAATCCGGAGCCTCGCGCAGCAATTGCCGGTAATCATCAGCCGCCTCGGCCGCCCGGTTTTGCGTGGTCAGATCGGTCCCGAGCGTCAGGCGGAGGCGGATACGTTGCTGGAGCGACGGGTTCAGCTTCAACGCTTGTTCATAATAATCGATGGCCGAAGCAGGCTTGCCCAGGTCTTCGTTCAGGTCCGCCAGCTTCTCGCTAAGCACCGCACTGTTGGTGGTGGCGGGCAGTTCTTCGAGAAAGCCGGCCAGCCGCCGGAGCGGCCCACCACGGGCTTGATCCATGTCCACCAGTTGCAACCACGACCATTCCAGCAACGGGCTGTTACGCTTCTGCAACTCTTCATGCAATTGCCCCGGGGACCTGCCATAGGGACGATACAGGGGATCCCCCACCACGGTGGTTTGCCAGGACAAGGCGGCCTGGGCGGCCCAGGCGGCCTCCCCAAACGTCCAGCCCCGGGCCAGATTTCCGAAGAATATAATGAGGTTGGGCGTGTAGCCAAGATATGGTTCATTCACACAACCCATGGTGCAGGTGGCGCCTTTGGCCAGCAACGGTCCCACCCAGTTGTTGGAGTAACTGCGGATGTCGGCGGCGCTGAAGGAATGCAAATGATAGGCGATGGCCCCGGGCATGAATTCGACCTGCGGCCGGGTGAAGGGGCCGGAGGCGCTCCAATCGTACCAGCCACAATAGACGGCCACCTGGCTGAGCGGATAACTGGCCGGAAACGTGGCGCTATTCGTGTCCACGCTGACTTCGTATCCCATATGGGCGCAGATTTCTGAGGCACCCAAAATCACCTTGTCGCCATAATAATACGAGTCGGTCGGCGCCAACCCGCGGGTGTCAAAGTAAGCCCGGCCCCACAGGCCGTCCCGCTCGGCGGTCATCGCCTTGTCCACCAACCCACGGGCAATATCCGCCGAAGGTCCGTCCAGACGCGCCACCAGCAAAATGCCATTGGTGGGGGAGAGCATCAGTTGATTGGTCGCGCCATAAATCCAATTATTCATCGGCCCATCCAGAGGTGGATTGGTCTTCAGCGCCGGCAGCCAGACGAGCTCAGAATCCACGGATGCCGTGTTGGGCCGGAACTGCGGCGGCAGGTTGGTTGCGAAGCTTTCTTGCAAGGAGTCATCCTGGGGGATCCGTTCCGGCACCCCATAACACAACACCAGATAACGGATGCGGGTGGACACCACCCCGTGCACCATGTGGGCCGGCCGGCCCTTGTATTCCGGCACGAAGATATCACCCGGCCGCCATAAATTTTTGGCCACCAGCTTGTCGGCCAAAGGTACCTGAAGTTTTTCCTGAAAATCTTTACGGGTGATCTCCAGCCCCGTCGGCAGTGAAAAACCGAACTCCTGATCCTTGGGAACGTTGCGGGCATGGACATAATAATCGGCCACGGCCTTGGATTCCGGGAGGGCGGAATTGTAAACCACCACGACTTCATTGCCATCCGCGTGCACGAGGCCAGGGCAAACCATCCCCGCCAAGATTGCCAGCGGAATAATCAGGTTTAATCCCAATAATAACTTCATCTCCCTATTGGACGCGATGCGGGGTGTCCGGTTCAAGGCAATTAATGAATTACCACCTTCAGGCCGTCATACGCCAGCTTCACGCCCACAGGCAGTTCCGCCTCGGCGCGATCATGATCATAGTCATGCGTCAGATGGGTGAAATAGGTCTGCCCGGCCCCAATCCGACGGGCGGCCGTCAGCGCCTCATCCAGACACATATGGGTGGGATGCGGTTTATAACGCAAGGCATCCAGCACCGCGATGTCCACGCCCCGAACCTGCTCCAGCGCGGCCTCAGGAACCTCCTTGCAATCGCTCAAATAGGCCAGCCGCTTGCGGCCACCCTGCGTAAACAGATAGCCGTTGGTGTTGATCCGCCCGTGCGGGAGAGTCAACGGGGTGATCTCCAAATCCCCGAGAATGAACGGCCCGGTGACCACATGCGGTTCGGGAATGAAATAGCCCTTGGGCCACGGGCCGTTGTGAAAGGCATACTTGAACACGCGCTGCAAATCATTCATGGTCAACTCGTTGGCGTAGACGGGGAGTGCCGTCCCGCCGCGCAGATCGCAGAAGCGCCGGCAATCATCCAGACCCATGATGTGGTCCGCGTGGGAATGGGTGAAGATCACGGCATCCAGCCAGCGGAGGTTTTCCCGGAGGCATTGCATGCGAAAATCCGGTGGGGTGTCCACGACGAACCGCACCTGCTCCGTGACCACATAAATGGCCGGGCGGGTGCGCCAGTTTTTGGGATTGGCCAGGAATTCCGGGGGGTAATCCACGCCAATGAGCGGCACGCCCTGCGACGTGCCGCTGCCGAGAAAGGTCAGGGTAAGCGACATGGTTAAACTTTTCTTTTGCCGAATGACTTGGTAACCGTCAAATTCATGTGTCTCGATTTTAACGATGTTAACGACGTTGCGCATTAAAAACCTCGCCCTCGTGGCCGACCTCACGCTTGAGCTCCGGCCGGGCTGTAATGTCATCACCGGCGAGACCGGGGCCGGCAAGTCCATCATCATCGGCGCGCTGAACCTCGTGCTGGGCGAACGCGCCGACCGGACGCTCATCCGCAACGGCAGCGACAGTTGCTCGGTGGAGGCGGTCTTCACGGTCGCCGGCCTGCGCGCCCCCCTGCCGTCCTTGCTGGAGGAAAATGGGCTCGAACCGTGTGACGATCAGCAACTGGTCCTCAAGCGCACCTTCACCCTGGCCGGCACCAACCGCCAGTTCGTGAACGGTTCGCCCACGACCCTCAACATCCTGGCCGAGATCGGCCAATGGCTTGTGGACATGCACGGCCCGCATGATCATCAATCCCTGCTGCACCCCGCCCGGCAGCTTGCCATTCTGGATGCCTACGGCGGCCTGGCGCCCGACCGCACGGCCTTCGCCGCCCTGCTCCACCAGCGGACGGCATTGGAAGCGGAAAAGTCCGCCCTCATCGTGGATGAGAAAACCTACGCGCAACAGCTTGATCTGCTCCGGTTCCAAGTTAAGGAGATTGAAACCGCCCGGTTGCAGCCGGACGAGGAGGCGTCCGTCACGGCCGAATTCAACCGCGCCAGCAATGCCGCCCGGCTGCTGCAACTCAGCCAGACCGTGCTGGACGGCCTGAGCGAGGGGGACGACGCCCTGCTGACCCGCGCCGGGGTCATCGGCCGGGCGCTGCAGGAATTGCAACGCGTGGACCCGGGGGCCAATCCGCTGCTGGAACTGCATGCCACCGCCCTGGTCAATTACCGTGAGTTGCAGGCCGAGCTGACGCATTACGCCGAGAAGGTGGATGTGGATCCCGCCCGGCTGGCCGAACTGGAAGAGCGCCTTGATCTCATTCACTCCCTTAAACGCAAGTACGGGGCCACGCTGGCGGAGGTGCTGACGTTTGGCGAGGAGGCCCGGCACCAGTTGCAGACCCTGGAATCCCGCGACGCGGAGCTGGAACGGCTCAATCTCGCGCTGGCCAAACAGGACGCCGTGCTGGTGTGCGCCGGCAATGACCTGACCGCCCGCCGCCGCAAAATCATTCCCCAACTCGCAAAGGCCGCGACCCGGCAATTGGAGGACCTCGGGTTCAAACAAAGCAAATTCGAGATTTCCCTGGCGACTGCCCTCCAGCCGCAGGCGACCGGCTGGGATGAGATTGAGTTCCAATTTGCCCCCAATCCCGGCGAACCAGCCAAGCCCCTGCGGGCCATCGCCTCCTCGGGAGAAATGGCGCGAGTGATGCTCGCCCTCAAAACCGTCCTGGCCACCGAGGACGAAATCCCGGTGCTGGTTTTTGACGAAGTGGATGCCAATGTTGGCGGCGAAACGGCGCACACCGTCGGGGAAAAGATGCGGCAGATCGGACTGAAACGGCAGGTCCTGTGCATCACCCACCTGCCGCAGGTAGCGGCCCCGGCGGATGCCCATTACGTTGTGACCAAACAAGTGCGGGACGGCCGGACCATTTCTGAGATCTCCCTGCTGTGCCCCGAGGACCGCATCACCGAACTGGCGCGGATGCTCGGCGGCCAGAGCGCCGCCGCCCGCCAACATGCGGAAGAACTGCTGGGCCAGAACCGGCATTGACTGTTTGCCTGGACTCAGCCGGACTGGGTTTTTATTCGCAACTTTCTCATTTGCATAATCTTACGATAAACCGAATGAAGCTTTTCAACCATTGATCGCGAAAATGGTGAACCGGGGTATTGGTTTGATTTCCCATTTCAACGGTCGGATTACACTGTCATCTGATAAGCCGCCAGTGAGGTTTTTGACTATGTCATATTTTCCAAAAGCTCCACCAGTGATGCACACAATCCATCCGTGTCATCCTGCACTCCGTGGTTAAATACCGGGTCTTGGCATTGAGTTCTCTGCGCCCTCTGCGCGATTAAAACCGGATTTTATTTGAAAAATCCGGTCTCAAAAAAGTTATTACCATGGACCATAGATGTCCCCCCCCGTGCATAATAAAATTAAAAACTCTTGTTTTAAGAGGGTGTTCCGAAAGTTTTTGCAAGTGTTTCCGTTAACGGTGGCTACGCCAATACAAGTGGGGTGTTTCGCCTGAGTGTTTGAG
>Ga0302320_10005931_pt1 | contig 27248 bp, 30 predicted proteins | sample Bog_T0_3_FD_202130 | JGI IMG/M metagenome (GOLD analysis project Ga0302320, IMG submission 202130) | Peat permafrost microbial communities from Stordalen Mire near Abisko, Sweden - Bog_T0_3 | ecosystem: Environmental > Terrestrial > Soil > Wetlands > Peat | place: Sweden: Abisko, Stordalen Mire...
AGTCGGCGAAATCTGCGTCGAGCGCGAGCGCCTGCGAGATTTCCACGCGCGCATCGTAGCCCATCTCCGTGCCCACCAGTTGCGCCGTTTGCAGCGCGCGCTTCAAAGGGCTGGAGACGATCACATCCACTTGAATCTTGAGAGCGTTCAGCGTGCGCGCCATCAGGATGCACTGCTCCTTGCCCTCTTTGACAAGCGAGCGCCTGGCGTCGAGAAGCGGATTCTCGCGGCCCAGTCCCGCATTTGCGTGACGCATGAGGTAAAGGTTCATCGTGTATTCCAGCTGAGCGGAAGATATCCGCCAGCGCTCTGGTTCTCCATATTAACACTAATGTTAGAGGTCGATGGAGATATTGGGTCGGAGTTATCGCTTGGCTAATCGTGCGCGCAAGGGCACTTCCGCTTCTTCCCAGGAATAGGTCACGGCGGTTCCTGCCTCAACCTCGGAGACGCGCCGCTCAACCTCGGTCTTCCACGAAGCCTCGATCTCCGCCTCGCTGGAGCCGTTGCCGGTCTGGAGAAGCTCCCCGATCAGCCAATCAAATTCGCTGAGAGGCAAACGGCGCACATCTTCGAGGATTTCAGCGGCGCTACGGTTCATGGGAAGATTGTAGCGCGAAACGGAATGGAAAGAAAAACGAGCAAGTTTCACAGCTTGACCGATCTTTTATGGGGCATTTTCAGCACTATAAAATCGGATGAATCGGAGGCGTCCCCGGAGCAAGGGAATTGTCAAGAGGGAGGAAGCTAAGCGCAAAAAACAGACAAAAAAGTCCATTTCTGTTGAAAAAACAACCATTTTCAGGCCAAAAAATGGGCAAAAACGATGGTTTGCAGTTACTGGTTAATTAACAGTAAGAAAAATCAAGTCATTGAAATCGTTATAGTTACAAGCAAAAGAGGGGCCGAAAAAAGATTTCCACAGGTGGGGGGGGTGGGGGGGGCAGGTGGATTTGGGGGAATAAACGGCGAAAAGAGAGCAGTGGTTAGGGGTTGGAAAGCCAGAAAACAGGGGTCTGGAAGCGCGCCGCGCCCTGCTTTTGCTGCTTGAGGTTCCCTCCATCGCCGATCCTTTCTCCTTTTCAGTATGCGCGAACGGCCGGTAATTATCTGCAAGACGAAAAAGAATCTCGAAGAAATGCGGGTTCATCGTTTCGCGGTGACAGTGGTCAGTGAACCGCTCGGCGGGTTAAGGATTGTGAGCCTCTCCCCCGAAAAACATCCCTCAGGGGCTGAAGCCCAAATTTTCTTTGAGCCATCTTTCGGCACGATTGAAATCGTGCCCTGATACAAGGCGGCTGATTCTGGCATAAATGCTTGCACCGTCCCATACGGGACTCCGGTGAAATTGTTGGTTGCGCTCACCCCACGCTAAAGCGCGGGGCTAATAACCATTGCGCCTACGGCGCGAGATGACTGAAATCGTGCCCTGACACAAGGCGACTGATTGAGGTTCGTGGTTCCAACCCTTCCGCACAGATCGCGGAAGGATGGGGCAGCCAGCTTTCGATATGTGGAGTATACTGTGGAGTGGAGTCCACATATGGAGACTGTCCAGATCGTGCTCGATAAGAATCTTCTGCGGTCTGCCGATCAGGCCGCACGGCGAACGAAACAGAACCGTTCAGCGCTGGTGCGTGAAGCGTTACGGGAATATCTCCGGAGACTGGAGGTGCTCGCCTGTGAAGAACGTGACCGCGAGGGCTACGCTCGGCAACCGCAGGTAGAATCGCACCTCTGGGAATCGGAGGCGGCATGGCCAGCAGAATAGACCGTGGGGATGTTCGCCTCTACAACTTTGCCCCGCCCGATAAGAAAAGACCGGTGGTCGTTCTCACGCGATCGAGCGCCATTGCCTATCTCTCGACGGTCACCGTGGCGCCCATCACCTCCGCGATCCGTGGCGTACCCTCCGAGGTTTTATTAGGTGAAGAAGATGGCATGAAGGCCTCTTGCGCGGTGAATTTGCACAATGCGGTTACCGTCAGCCAGGATCGGCTGGGCGCGCGGGTGGGCCATCTGAGTTCCATCCGCATGAACGAGATTTGTGCCGCTTTGCACTTTTCTCTGGGTTGCGATCAAGGAGATTCGTAGCGAACTCGGAGATTCGGTTTCGTGGTTCCCAGCCTTCCGCAAAGAGCGCGGATGGATGGGGCAGCCGGCAGTCCTCATATTCGCTTGCGCCAGTATCCCGCGCGGCGCTTGGCGTGGGCTATGGCAACAATAAGAATAGTCTCGTCTTTCTCCTGGAAGATCACGGAATAAGGAAACCCTGCTAAGATGCGCCTGCGCGTGTTCTTTGTAAATGGAGAATAGAGTTGCGGATGGGACCGAATCTGCTGTAAAGAATTTCCGATTTCTGTAAGGAACACATTAGCCGCTTGGGGATTGCGTCTGAAATACCAATCGAAGGCTTCGTTGATCTCCTCCTGAGCCTGAGAGTGGATACGGAGGCCCTTCGGCATCATCCGGCCAACCGCGCGCGCAAGGGCGCTTCCACTTCTTCCCAGGAATAGGTCACGGCGGTTCCTGCCTCAACCTCGGCGACGCGCCGTTCGGCCTCTGCCTTCCACGAAGCCTCGATCTCCGTCTCGCTGGAGCCGTCGCCTGCCTGGAGAAGCTCCCCAATCAGCCAATCAAACTCGCCTGGAGGCAAACGGCGCACATCTTCGAGGATTTCGGCGGCGCTACGGTTCATGGGAAGATTGTAGCGCGAAACGGCATGGAAAGAAAATCGAGCGGAAGTTACACAACGAGACAATCTCGAATCAGTGTTAGCTTATCGCTGCATAGGCCAAACAGGCGCGGATGTCAGTTTCGGTGAGGTCGGGAAAGTCGGCCAGAATCGCTTCCGGGGTCATACCGCCTGCCAAATAATCCAGCACATCGTATACGGTGATGCGCAGGCCGCGAATACAGGCCTTGCCGCTGCGCTTGCCGGGTTCGATCGTGATGATCTGCGAGTAGTCCATCCGTCTCTCCGCTACCTACCGGAATGGGTTTAGTATAGACGCGGTTGATGCGGAGCGCAACGAATTGCCAGAAAATTAGCACACAAAATGCAGTGTCCTTGTGCTATCTTGCCTGTATGCGAAAAACTACCTTCGTAAGAACGCTCTCTTGTTGCATCAGCCTGTGTTGTCTTGTTTCACTCGGCATGATCTACCTGCCGGCCTCTGCGCAGGATGCGATGCCAGCCGCACCACCCGCCAAAGAAACTCCCGCCGCTGCCTTGCCCAGTGATCCAAAGGAACTGATACTTTTGGCCGCTAAAACCAACGGCCTGACCGGTGACAATGTGAAGCCTTGGCATCTGAAAGCCACCTGGAAGATGCTCGACGAACAAGGCAGTTTAACCGATCAAGGAACTTTTGAGGAATACTGGGTCAGCAATAACAAATACAAGCTCACATTCACAACCAAAACCGGTTCCCGAACCGAATATGGCACAGAAAAAGGCATTCTGAACTCCGATAATGAGGGTCCAGTCGGCACACACGATTTACGCCGCCTCTGGATTTCTCCAATGCCAGCCTCACAATTTCTCGGGAGTTATGACTTTATGTTGCGACAAATCAAGGTGGAAGGCGAAGATTTCAATTGTCTCAACCGGAAGGGCGCTAACGGAGATCCCACTGGACCTACATACTGCCTGGAGCCTCATACGTCAATTCTGAGATTTACAGAGTATCAATCTGGTAGCGAGCGAGCTATTCGCAGAAAAGTCGTCAGTTTCCAAGGCCATTACTTCGCCGAAGATTTACAGACATACTATAGCCTTGGAAACAAGAGGAGCCTTACTATTCATCTTGAAAATATCGAAGCTCTCAACCCCATCGACGATGCGGTCTTCACTCCGCCGTCCAGCGCGGTTCCACAGAAGGTCGAAGTACGCACAATGAATATCAACACAGTTAACATTGCCCCTGGTGTCATGGCGGGAATGCTTCTCAAAAAAGTTCCTCCTGAATATCCACTCTACGCAAAGGCACAGGGAATCCAAGGAACCGTCGTTATTCAGGCAACCATCAGTAAGACTGGCCGCAATGAAAGCCTGCGCGTGATCAGCGGTCCGGCTCAGCTCCAGCAAGCCGCATTGGATGCGGTGAAACAATGGATATATAAACCCTATATGCTCAATGGCGAACCGGTCGCAGTCGAGACCACGATCAACGTCAACTTTACACTTGGAAATCAGATGCGCTGAATTCTTGATTTGTGAACAAATCGGGGTGGGCGACAACCGTCCCCCACCCCGCAGACTTGCTAGCTCGCTGACCTGCTGACTTGCTATTTTTTCTCCTCCACGTCCACATACTCGGCGTCGATCACGCCTTCGTCTTTCTTGGTTTCGGCTTGGGGTTCGGCGGTGGGTTCGCCGCCGGGAGCTGCTCCAGCCGCGGCGCTTGCCGCATTGGCCTTGTAGAGAATCTCGGCGAGCTTGTGGCTGGAGTGGGTCAGCTTCTCGTGCTGGTCTTTCAGCTCCTTCACGGAGGGAGTGCCTTCCAGCAGCTTCTTGGAATCGGCCAGAACCGTCTCGACCTCGGCCTTGACCGGAGCCGCATCCGCGCCCTGCATCTTGTCGCCGGAGTCCTTGAGCATCTTCTCGATGTTGTAGACCAGACTGTCGAGCGAGTTGCGAGAGTCGATCTCCTCGCGCTTTTCTTTATCTTCACTTGCGTGGGCATCGGCCTCCTTGGCCATTTTCTCCACCTCGTCCTTGCTCAAACCGGAGCTGGAAGTGATGGTGATGCGCGTGTCCTTGCCGGTGGCGTTGTCCTTGGCGGTCACGTTGAGGATGCCGTTAGCGTCGATGTCGAAGGTGACCTCGATCTGCGGAATGCCGCGGGGCGCCGGAGGAAGGCCGGCCAGCTTGAACTTGCCCAGCGTGCGATTCTGCGCCGCCAGAGGCCGTTCGCCCTGCAATACATGCACCTCGACCTCGGTCTGCGAATCGGCCGCCGTGGAAAACGTCTCCGTCTTCTTGGTAGGGATCGTGGTGTTGCGCGGAATCATCGGCGTAGCCACGCCGCCCAGCGTCTCAATGGCCAGCGTCAGCGGCGTCACGTCGAGCAGCAACAGGTCCTTGACCTCGCCCGCCAGCACGCCGGCCTGCACCGCCGCGCCGATGGCAACGACTTCATCGGGGTTGACGCCGCGATGCGGCTCGCGGCCAAAGAGCTTCTTGACAATCTCCTGAATCCGCGGCATGCGCGTCTGCCCGCCGACCAGGACGACTTCATCAATTTTGTCGATGGAGATGCCGGCGTCGGCAATCGCTTTCTTGCAAGGCTCCGCAGAGCGCTCAATCAGATCCTCGACCAACTGCTCCAGCTTGGCGCGGGTCAGCTTGCGCACCAGGTGCTTGGGTCCGCTGGCGTCGGCGGTGACGAAGGGCAGGTTGATCTCCGTCTCGATGGTCGTGGAGAGCTCGATCTTGGCTTTCTCGGCGGCGTCGCGGAGGCGCTGCAGGGCCATCTCGTTGCCCTTGGAGGCGAGGTCCAGCCCCTGCTCCTGCTTGAACTCGGCAATCAGCCACTCGACGATGCGCTGGTCGAGGTTGTCGCCGCCCAGATGCGTGTCGCCGTTGGTGGACTTGACCTCGATGACGCCCTCGCCCACTTCCAGAATCGAAATGTCAAAGGTGCCGCCGCCAAAGTCGTACACGGCAATGGTCTCGTCCTTTTTCTTATCCAGCCCGTAGGCCAGAGCGGCCGCGGTCGGCTCGTTCACAATGCGCTTCACGTCCAGGCCGGCAATTTTGCCCGCATCCTTGGTGGCCTGGCGCTGCGCGTCGTTGAAGTAGGCCGGAACGGTGATCACCGCCTCGGTGACCTTCTCGCCCAGGTAGGCTTCTGCGGAGGCCTTCAGCTTTTGCAGAATCATCGCCGAAATCTCCGGCGGGGTGTACTCCTTGCCCTGCGCCGTCACGCCCACATGGTCGCCCTGCTGAATCACCTTGAAGGGCACCATCTTCATCTCGTCGCTTACCTCGTCGTAGCGGCGGCCCATGAAGCGCTTGATGGAGAAAACGGTGTTTTCCGGGTTAGTGATGGCCTGGCGCTTGGCCACCTGGCCAACCAGCCGCTCACCGCTTTTGGTGAAGGCGACGACCGACGGAGTGGTGCGCGCGCCTTCCTCGTTGGGGATAACCTTGGGTTCGCCGCCCTCCAGGACCGCGACGCACGAATTGGTGGTTCCCAGATCGATGCCGATAATCTTTGCCATGTTTTGCCTGCCTTGAGAGAATTTCCGACTCATTTATGATGCCAGATTGAGTGATTTATTGTCAAGTTTATATGATGCAATCACCATAAACTTTATTTTCCGCCAATCCGGCACCCTAACCTGTGCAATATCTCTTTCATTTTCAATTGCATATTGCCGATCTTTATGCCATTGTGTGTATAAATTAGCTCACGTTCCATTTTGCTCACAGTCGCTCATCGGAGCGAACCAAATGGGCACTCCCGCTGCCCCTAGCTAGTTCCCGGTGATCACAACTGCTCATTCCGCCGATAGCTCAACTAACGCCGGAACTCAGGCGCAAGCAAGTAGAAAGGTGATTATGAAAAGAGCAGCAACGTTTCTAGCCCTCGCCGTCCTCCTTGCCGTCTCTGCCAAGCAGATGGCAGCATCCACTGGTTCAGCGCCGTCCTTCAAGGCTGCTCCGGCTGGCAACCTCAAACCAGTTCCCGTCGCCGTTGCCGCTCCCTCCAAGACCGCATTGAACTTCACGGTGGCCGATGCGAAGGGCCTGCTGATGACCTGCGCCAAAGAGCAACTCGATACCGACACCTTCAGCGGCTGCACCCTGGCGCCGGGCCGTACGCTCGACGATCTGATGACCTCCATTGTCCGGGCCATCCACGCGCAGCAACAGAAAGACAACGCCGAGTAGAAATAGTGCGGCTAATAGCTGTTCTTGCTGCTCATTACTTCCGCCGCCTTCCGCACCTTGGCGTGTACTGGTTGATTCTCCGCCTGGTACCCCACGGTAATCACCAGCGCCACGCGGATGGCGCGCGGAATATGCAGGATCTTCTTGATCTCTTCCTCGTCAAAATAGCCCAGCATGCAGGTTCCCAGGCCAAGCTCGGTTGCCTGCAGGCAAAACTGCGCGGCGGCAATGCCAATATCTATCAAATAGAACGGGCGGTTCTTCAGCCAGCCGGCGACTTGCGTCAGCAGGGAATGTTTTTCGACGGCCAGCACGGCAATCACCGGCGCTTCCATGGCAAATTGATCAAACGAAATGATTTTGCTGAATGTCGCCCTGGCCACCTGCTGCTTGATCGGCGGATCATCGACCAGGATGAGCTTCCATGGCTGCGCATTGCTGGCCGAGGGCGCCATGCGCACGGCCTCAATCAGCGCCTGTAATTTTTCTGGTTCAACAGCCTTTGGCTGATACTTCCTTACACTTCGGCGCGCTTGAATCAACTCGTCAAATTTCATCTTTCCGCCTCACCACCAAGATAATCCAGCACCCCTCGGTGCGCTCGCGTATCAGGCAAAAAGTCAGGGCGGAGGCGTAAGCAACTCTTTCAGGCGTTTAGATTAGATTTCGCGTAGAAAACTCCAAAAACCTGCTCTTTAATACCTGTATTGCGACAAAATCAGTGGGGTTAAATATAGAGGTTTTTCGTCTCGCCCAGGTTCTATCGCCCGCAAGACAATGCATTGGCAAGGTGACACCTTCGTCTTACATTAGTAAATCCTGTGTCTTGCAAATGTCTTACGTCATGCAGACCTGTCTTACGTGTCCCGCGAATGTCTTACAGACCTCCGGCGGCCGCTCATTGGCGGTAAGACGCGCCATCCTATAATCTCTAATGTTCAGCAAATGACGACTGCCGCCGCCCAAGCCCGCTATCCGCTATCCCAGGGCGTGAACCCGTGGCTGGTGACGGTGGCGGTGATGCTGCCCACCTTTATGGAGGTGCTGGACACGGCCATCGCCTCGGTGGCGCTGCCATACATTGCAGGGAGTTTATCGGCGTCGAACTCCGAAGCAACATGGGTTTTGACCAGCTATCTGGTGGCTAATGCAGTGATTTTGCCGGCCTCGAACTGGTTTGCGCGGCGCTGGGGCCGCAAGCGGTTTCTGCTCATCTGCGTGACCATCTTCACCGTGGCCTCGTTTTTCTGCGGCGCGGCGCCCTCGCTGGGCGTGATTCTGCTGGCCAGGATCATGCAGGGGGCCGGCGGAGGGGCTTTGCAGCCGCTCTCGCAGTCGATTCTGCTGGAGAGCTTTCCCATCCAAAAGCGCTCTATGTCCATGGCAGCCTATGGGTTAGGGATTGTGATGGCCCCGGTGATTGGGCCCACGCTGGGCGGCTGGCTTACGGATACTTTCAGTTGGCGCTACGCGTTTTACATCAATATTCCTGTGGGGATTCTGGCATTTATTCTCATCAGCCGGTTCGTCTACGACCCGCCTTACATCAAGAACGCCAAGGTGGGTCCCTTTGACAACATCGGCTTTGGCCTGCTGATGGTATGGACCGGCTCCTTGCAGATCGTGCTGGACAAGGGCCAGGAAGACGACTGGTTCGGCGCTCTCTGGGTGCGTTGGGCGGTTGTAGCGCTGGTGGTTTCGCTGGTGCTGTGGATCTGGCATTCGTGGACCCATCCCCACGGCCTGGTGAATCTGCATGTGCTGAAGGACCGCAATTTCCGGACAGGATGCTTTTTAATCGCCATGCTGGGCATGTGCATCTATATTACGATTGCGATTCTGCCGCTCTACTACCAGGAGGTGCTGGGCTATACGGCATTTACGGCGGGGCTCGTGGTGGGGCCGCGCGGCATTGGCTCGTTCATCGGTTCGCCGGTGATCGGCATTCTGGGCTCGCGCATCGACAATCGCAAACTGATGTGCGCGGGATTCCTGGGCTTTGGCGTCTGCGCGCTGATCTTCGGCACGGTCAACCTGGACATCGGCCCCTACACGCTGCTGATTCCCATCATGGTGACCGGCTTTGCGCTCAGCTTTGTGTTTGTGCCCATGGCCACCATGGCGATGGCCACGATTCCCAACAACGAGATGGGCAACGCCACCGGCCTGTCAAACATGCTGCGCAATATCGGCGGGTCGATTGGGATTTCGATGGCGACGACGGCGCTGATTCGGCGCGCGGCGCTGCACCAGAATGAGCTGGGCGCGCAGCTTGGTTCGTCGAATATGGTTTTACAGCAGAAGGCGTATGCCATCACCGGCTATCTTGGGCAGCATATTGGTCCCGCGCAGGCGCGCCCCGGCTCGATGGGGCTGGTCTACGGGCTGATGCAGCAGCAATCGGCGCTGATGGCGTATGTGGATGTCTTCCGATGGACGGCGCTGCTGGCGTTTTTCTGCGCCGGGGCGGCTTGGCTCTTCAAGAAGCCGGAAAAGCATGGACCGCTGCCGCCTGGGATGCATTGAGGATTTGCGGTCTGAAATATCGAAATAATTGGATAATAGCCGACTTTTCGGGGACCTATCCGCTCAGCGTGACAAACTGCCCTTTCTGGACGGTGGATGCGCAGTAAACGGTTGGTTCGATACATCTTTGATGAATTTGCCGTATGCCGCAGTAGAATAGATTGCATTGATACGTACCTACCCCACCTACCCCAGCGGTGGAGGAGATCGCTTGAGAGCTGTAATTCCGCCCCATTATCTCGAGTTAGTCGCTGATGCTGCGTTGAAATCGTACTGGCGCAAGAAAGCGCTCGCACTATTTTTGCGTCGCTGTGGGGTCTCCGAAGGATTTCTGAGCGATTGGCAGAGTGAAGAAAGCAAGAGGGACCTTCTTTATCGGCTCTTTCCTAAGCTTGAGGAAAACGGCGATGCTGGACTTCGTCTGGTTAACCGTATGGCAGATTCGCTGATTCAACAGACATCCTTCCCGGATTTGGTTGGCTGGGAGGATCCCAAGGAGAAGATTGCAAACGCCACTGCGGCAGTCGCTGCACTGCGCGACTACCGAAACGCGCAACGGGTACAGGCAGCGACAGAGAGGGAAAAGGTCGACGCTAGAAAACGTGCAGTAGAGATCAATGCTGAGATCAGAGCGCGAGCCGCCGACCTCACCAAGTTAGAGGAACAGCTCACCAAGCTATCAAAGGAACTTGGCACAAAGGCCGCAGGATATGATTTTCAAGACTGGTTTTACAAGCTTGTTGATTATTTTGAAGCGGTGAATCGTAGGCCGTATGTTGTCGATGGAAGACAAATCGACGGTTCCGTTACGATTGACGGGACAACATATCTAGTTGAACTAAAGTTCACGAGCGAACAATCGGATGCTACGGATATCGACTCGCTTTACAAGAAGGTGAGCGGTAAGGCGGATAACACTATGGGTGTTATGTTTTCCATCTCTGGTTATTCCTCCACCGCGGTAAAAGAAGCTTCAGGTCCAAAAGGATTGCTCTTGCTGTTCGACCATAATCACCTGTATATGCTGCTGCATGGCGGTTGTTCACTCGAAGAGTTGATTCGCAGGGTACGGAGACATGCTTCCCAGACGGGCGAAGCTTACCTTGGCCCTCGCGGTTTCAACGAATAGGAAATTCCGGAACCCAACGGAGAAATGAGGCTTGTGCTGAAAGTTGAACCTGCAAATCTCATCTTTGATGGACTGCGTAACATAGAACTTCCGCCATTGGCGCGCCCCCCTGTTGGTCCATTCGACGAGCCGACCGAAGATCTCGTCCTATGGGGACTGCGAGATTATGCATATTCCTCCATCGCGCATATTCGAACCATACTGTCAGGTCTCATGGACTTGGCATCATCTGGTAACCAACCCACGATTTTCATCGTCTGTCGTCACGTTTTTGAATGGACTATGCTTAGCTGCTACGTAGGGCAAATGATGGACCAGCACTTGAAGAACTTGGACTGGAAAGCAGCTTGGGAGTTTTTCTTGGAGGTGGATACCGGCAATAGCTGGATTAAGAAGCATGGATCAAAATATTGGAATTCCGTAGATCCTGATTATGTGCCAAATTCTATTCGCATCGCAAAACTCGTCAAGGCTTATGAAAAACATCAGAGGGGAGTTCATGGCAGCCAAGACGTTCAGGATAGCTATGGTTATCTGAGTGAGCATGCCCACGCGAACGGGGCGTGTTTTCTGTCATATCGTCGCTTGAACGGGTCTGAAGTGAGTTTTGTCGAAGCGCCCAAAGTTCACGGATTCCCGGGCGTTCTCCATGCGTCGATCACAGAGTGGCTGATGTTTACGCACGGACTTCTTGGACTCGGCAAAGAAGATTCGGTCCGACTTCAGATACTGACAATCATCAAGCAGTTGGCGCAGTCAGCACGCGAGGTACAAGAATAAGGTGCGATCCGCTCCATTTCAGCCCACGTCGTTTTCACGGTACACATTTGGATTACTACTGAAATACGCCGCAGTATCCCGCAAAAGTTGATTTTGCGAGCGCGCAATTATTGCTTCTCGCCGAAGACGCGCACGCCGGCGGCTCTTGCGGCGTCGGCCAGTTTGCGGTCGAAGGTGGCCAACTCACCACCTTTGCGCATGACGAGTTCCAGATAAGTAGCGTCGTAACTTGTGAGTTTGTAGGTGCGGGCCAGTATCAGGACGGTGGGCTGAACCGCCGATGGCCGCGTTGCATCTTCTAAGATCGGCAGCGTATCGACCATCCTCAGATATGACTCCGAAGTTGATTGGCTGACGCCGCCTCTGCGCTCGGCTACGAGAATGCCGTTGGCGACTTCGTGATACCAGAGGGAAGGCACAATGGCATTTCGGGTGCGAACGGTGCGGAGAACCTCGTCGGCCATTTGATCTTCAATTGGATCAACGCGCCGGACCAGCCAGGCCAACGTTGCGGAGGCATCCAGAATCAATTCCATGCCGGGCTCTTACTTCCGTCCTTCGCGAATCCATTCTAAAACCGTATCTCCAGGAATGCCCTCGATGCGAGGAAAATGGAGCAATGCCTCGACAGCCGCGTCCACTCTTGCCTGAGACCGGTCGGGCGCAATGGGCACCAGATTGGCCACCGCGCGCCCCCGCAGAGTGATGGTAAACCGCTCTCCCTGCTCGACCTTGCGCAGAATTTCAGAGAGCTTAGTCTTGGCGTCAAAGGCGCCAATTTCGGTGTAGGTGGTCTCGGCTACCGGCATCATTACTCCAATCTGTTCTTTCAGCGAATCAACTAGTTTACAAACTAGTTTATCCTGGTTTTGGCCGATTCCGCAATAAATATGTACAAAATCGAGAAAACTAACCTCGTTCTTGGCAAAAAGTGTCTCTTCGGGGCTAAAGCCCTACCTTCTATTTGTTGCATCAGCGGCACGACTGAAGTCGTGCCCTTTCAAAGCGACTCCATAGCACGTCAGGCTGTTTCGGGTGGGGCGGGGGTGATGTCGAAGTCTACTTGCTGGACGCCGAGGTTAGGGTGATGGGCAGTGAGACGCACCTTGCCGGGCTGCTCGCCAGCGCGAATCCAGACGGCGCCGGTGCCTCCGATGAGCGCGAAGGGATTGTCGCCGATGAGCTGGGCGGGGCCGGTGAGCTCGAAACGGATGGCGTCGTTGGCGAAGGGGCGGATGGCGTCGAATTCGTCGGTGACGCGCAGGACGACGCGGGTGGTGTCGGCTCCGTCGGCGATGAGCGTGGTGTCGTCGGGCAGCAGAGTGAATTTTTGATCGACGCCCTTGCCGGAGAAGCTGCGCGAGATGACCTGCTTGCCCTGGATGAATCCGTCGATGCGCAGATCGCCCCAGGGGTTGAATTTGTGGGTGAGGTCGGCGGTGAAGGGCGGGTACTTAAGATGCGGGAACTGCTTGCGGTCGGGATCGGCCTCGGCCACCAGACGGCCGCCAACGTAAAACTTGAGGTGATCGCAGTTGGAGGAGACCAGAGCATTGGTGAATCCCCCGTTCTCATCGCCGCGCGCCCAGTGGAAGGCGGGCGCGAGGACGATCTCCTCATCGGGGTCGCACTGCGAGCGATAGAAACCTGCGGCGGGCTTGGGCTCGCGGAAGATGTCGGTGACGCCGTGGTAGCAGATGCGGTCGCCGGAGCCGAAGTAGTCGTGGGTGTTGTAGTCGAAGGCGCACCAACCGATGCCGCCGGCGTATTGCGGGTTTGAAGCCAACTGGTCGTGGACACGCGCATGACGGATGGTGTGTTCGCGCAGGCGCTCGATGTTGTCGATGGTTTTGGTGGGATACATGTGGCCGTTGAATTCGGTGATGAGATAGAGGGGATGATTGGGTGGACGGAGCGGAAAGCCGAAGTCGTTTATGGTGAAGACGTCTTCGAGCAGCTCAGAGTCGTATTTGTTGCGGATGCCGCCGGTCTGGCGCGAAGGATCGAGCTGATGGGCCAGGGCGTTGGTGCGGGTGTAGAAGTCGTGATTGTCACGCGACTCGTTGATGCGCACGCCCCAGAGGATGACGGAGGGATGGTTCCAATCGCGGCGAATCATGCGGTCCACGTTGTCCACGGCGAGGTCCTGCCAGGCGAGATCGCCGATGTGCTGCCAGCCGGGAATTTCTTCGAGGACGAGGAGGCCGATCTCATCGCAGGCGTCGAGGAAGTGGCGCGACTGCGGATAGTGGGAGGTGCGAACGATGTTGCACTTGAGATTTTTGCGCAGGATTAGGGCGTCCTGGCGTTGCACGCGGGCGGGCATGGCCTGGCCAACCCAGGGGAAGGTTTGATGGCGGTCGAGGCCGCGCAGCTTGACGATGGCGCCGTTGAGCGAGAAGCCCTGGGGCGTGAAGCGGGCTTCGCGGAAGCCGATGCGGCGCGTATCGTTGTCGAGTACCATAGTGCCGCGCAGAAGACGCACTTCGACGCGGTAGAGCTTGGGAGAGTGCAGATTCCATAGCCGGATTCCTGCCAAATTCTCAATATGCAGAGTGTGCGATTCCGGCGCAGCAGCAGCAGGCGGTAGCGCCTGCGTGGCATTGGCTACAAGCCGTTCGCCGTCGTAGAGCGCGGCTTCCAGCGTCAATGCGCCTACCTGCGCATCGGAGGGTTCGCCGCCCCGTTGAATAAAGCACTTCACATCGAGCGACGGATGATCCGAGAGGACGTCTTTCGGTTGCGCGAAGATGTTCTCGATGAAAGTTTGCGGGACGATGCGCAGCGAGACTTCGCGGTAGATGCCGCCGAAGGTGAGGTAATCGACCTCGTTGCCGAAGGGCGGAATGTCGGGGCGCTCGGTGGAATCGACTTCCACTGCGAGAACATTGTCGCGATCGAAGTCAACGTGCGGCGTGAGTTCAAAGGAGAAAGGCGTGTAGCCGCCCTTGTATTCGCCGAGGCGCACGCCGTTGAGCCAGACTGTGGAGGCGGTCATCACTCCTTCAAAGTCGACGAAGACACGCTGGCCGCGGGCGGCGGCGGACAGGCGGAAGCGGCGGCGATAAACGGAGACGAACTCGTAGGATTTCTCGTCGAAGCTGTGCCAGGGTTCGCGGAGATTGGTGTGGGGCACGGTGACGCGGGCGAAGCTGGAGTCGTCAAAGTCGCGGGCGCGGGCCTTGGGCGTGGCGGCGGGACTATAGCGCCAGTTGCGATTGAGGGGCAGGACGATGCGGCCGTTTTGCGCGGGGGTTGATTCGGCGGCAAGGGCGGCGACGGGCAGACCGGAGGCAACCGTTGCGCCGGCCAGGGCAGTTCCACTGATCTTAAGAAAATCGCGACGATCCATAAGGCTCCTAACGCCAGCTAGATTTTGAAACAATTGCGATGAATTGTTCATGCGTGCAAGCAGCGCGCAAAACAAGAAAAGAAGATTGCGAACATTGTAAACGTTGGAGGGTGGTGTCCTGACTGCCACTGGTCTACGGCAGGATCAGGCCATAACCAGCCCCATAAACCGCCGCTGCTTCTCGACGTACTGCTCAATCCGCCCGGTCAGAATATCGTAGTACCAGCCGACCAGCGCCAGGCGTCCTTCCGCCATCGCCTGCTGGACAAAGGCGTGCGTCCGCAGATTGTCCAACTGGGCCAGAACGTTGGCGCGGGCCAGGGCGGTGTGGCGGGTCAGTTCCCCGCCGTGGCGTTCCAACTCGTCCACGTACTTCCAGGCCGGCTCCACATGCTGCAGCCAGTCCCGCACACTGGGTAACCCGTCCAGCGCATCGGGAGTCATCAGCGCGCGGATTATGCCGCAGTCGGAGTGCCCACAGACGATAATGTGGCGCACCCTCAGCACCTGGACGGCGTATTCAATGGTGGCCGAAACGCCTCCCGCCGGCTCTCCAGCGCGCGGAATCACGTTGCCCGCATTGCGGCAAATGAACAGATCGCCCGGCTGAGTCTGCAAAATCAGATCCGGCACAATACGCGAGTCGGCGCAGGTAAGGAACAGACAATCCGGCTGCTGCCCATCGGCCAGTAGGTGGAACTGGTCCCGCTTGCCGGGAAACGTTTCCGCCAAAAATCGCTTGTACCCCTCGATCAACCGTTCCACATCTGCCTCCAACCGGCTTTCCGCCTGTGCTCCAGCCTACCGCACCCGAGGCTGGCCTGATACCTTAATCGGTGGGCATTGTGAGCATGCTGGGACGCGAAGGAGATTCGAGACGATGAGGGAGTTGAAGAGGGTACTGGTTTGCACGGGCTTGATGGTGCTGGCTCTGGCCTCGGTTGTGGCGCGGTCGCAGACGATAAATGCGCTTGATCCGGCGCTCCAAAACAGGGTTGACCGGATTGCCGCGCAGGTGCTGGAGCAGACCGGCGTGCCTTCTGCCTCGGTGGCCGTGGTTAAGGGCGGCAAGTTGGTTTATACCCACGCCTATGGAAAGGCGCGGCTGGCTACGGGTACTGCTCCCGCCGTGGCCGCTACGCCGGAGATGCGCTATTCGATCGGGTCGATCTCAAAGCAGTTCACCGCGGCGGCGATTCTGCTGCTACAGGAAGAGGGGAAGCTCACGCTGGACGATGCGGTGGGCAAGTACGTGCCGGGCCTGACGCGCGGCGACGAGGTGACCATCCGGCAGATTCTCTCGCATACCTCCGGCTATCAGGATTACTGGCCGGAGGATTACGTGATGACCACGATGAACCACCCCGAGACGGCGCAGCAGATCATCAACACATGGGGCAAAAAGCCGCTGGACTTTGAGCCGGGAACGCAGTGGCAGTATTCGAACACCAACTTTGTCATTGCGGGGCGCATTGTGGAGCAGGTGACGGGACGGCCGTACATGGAGTTTCTCACCGCACACATTTTCCGTCCGCTGGGGATGCAGTCGGTGTGGAACTCGGACGAGGTGAAGCTGACGCAGGCGGACGCAACGCCGTACTATCGCAACGCTCTCGGGCCGCTGCGCCCGGCGCCCAAGGAGGGACGCGGCTGGATGTTCGCGGCAGGCGAGCTGGCCATGACGGCGCACGACCTGGCGCTGTGGAACGAAAGCCTGATAGCGCAGACGGTGCTCAAGCCGGAGAGCTACAAGCAGATGTTCACCGAGGTGAAGCTGAAGGACGGCAAGGGAACGCAGTACGGGCTGGGCGTGGATGTGAAGGACCGCGACGGGCATCGTTCGATTGAGCATGGCGGCGAGGTTTCCGGCTTTGTTTCGGAGAATGTCGTGCTGGTGGATGATGGCGTGGCCGTGGCCGTGTTGACCAACCAGGACGCCGTGGGCGCGGCTGCGACGATTGCGAGACTGGCGGCACCGGTGGTGGCGCAGTTCCCGCCAACGGACGCCGAAAAACAGGCTGTTGCTATCTTCCACGATTTGCAACAAGGGCGCATTGATAGGAGTTTGCTGGCACCGAATTTGAGCGACTACTTCACAGCAGAGGCCATGGCGGATTTTCGCGAGAGCCTTGCGCCGCTGGGCGAGCCGCTCAGCTTCAACCAGGCTGGCACTGATCAGTTGCGCGGCGGCATGACCTTTCGCAGCTTCCAGATTGTTTATCCCGGCAAGCTGCTGAGGCTGACCACCTACACCTATCCTGACGGCAAACTGGAGCAGTACCTGATTGCGCCGGCGGAGTAACGCATAGGCGGGCCGCTTCAAGGTAAACTTGAAGCAGACCTATGTTTGAAAACCTTACTGACAAATTGCAGCGCGCTTTCAAGGTTCTTCGTGGCCAGGGCACGCTCACCGAAGAGAACATCAGCGAAGCCCTGAGCTTGATTCGCGTGGCGCTGCTCGAGGCCGACGTCAACCTCAACGTGGTCACCGACCTGATCGAACAGATCCGCGTGAAGGCCGTGGGCAGCGAGGTGCTGACCGCGCTTTCGCCCTCCGAGCAGGTGATCAAGATTGTGCGCGATGAGCTGATTGCGCTGCTGGGCAAGGACACGGCGCGCTTCAAGTTCGCTTCGCAGCCGCCAAGCGTGATTCTGATGGCTGGGTTGCAAGGCTCCGGCAAAACCACCACAGCCGGCAAGCTGGCGGCCTGGCTCAAGAAGGGCGGCCATCGGCCCATGCTGGTTTCGGTGGACGTTTATCGCCCTGCCGCACGCGAACAGCTCAAGGTGGTAGCGAAATCCGTTGAGGTACGGCTTTACGAGGGCGACCAGAAGGGCGAGGCCGCCGGGTCGGCGTTGGTGGAGCGGCTGGCCGGCGAGGCGCGGCGCGAGGCCCGCAACATGGGCTGCGACACGCTGATCGTGGACACCGCCGGACGGTTGCACATCGACGAAGAGCTGATGGGCGAGATGGAGCGGCTCAAAAAGCTGCTCAACCCCAGCGAGATTCTGTTCATCGCCGACGCCATGACGGGGCAGGACGCGGTCAACTCGGCGGCGGAGTTTCATCAGCGGCTGGGGCTGACCGGCGTGGTGCTCACCAAAATGGATGGCGATGCGCGCGGCGGCGCGGCGTTGTCGATTCGCCACGTGACCGGCCAGCCGATCAAGTTCATCGGCACCGGAGAAAAGCCGGAGGCCTTCGAGCCGTTTCATCCGGATCGCATAGTCGGACGCATTCTGGGCATGGGCGACATGATGTCGCTGATCGAGAAGGTTGATTCGACAATCGACCGCAAAAAGGGCGAGGAGTTTGCCAAGAAGGCGCTGCTGGGCGACGGCTTCTCGCTGGAGGATTTCCGCGATCAGCTCGCCCAGATCAAAAAAATGGGGTCGATGGAGAGCATTTTGAAGATGCTGCCGTCGGTGGGGCCGTTCGCAGGTTTGCAGCAGGCGTCGAAGAGCGTGGACGAAAAACAGTTTGTGCGCTTGGAGGCGATCATCAACTCGATGACGCCCAAGGAGCGGCGCAACCACGAGATTATTTCCGGCGCGCGGCGCAAGCGCATCGCGGCGGGCTCGGGGACGACGGTGCAGGACGTGAACCAGTTGTTGCGGCAGTACGCACAGATGGCCAAGATGTTCAAGCAGATGGGCAAAGGCGGCATGGCCGGAAAGATGATGCGCGGCGGTATGGGCGCGATGGGGATGGGCGGAAAGCAGCGATTTGGGCGATAAATTCGATGACCATGCTTCAGGACCAACTCGACGAGATTACGGCACGCACGCGGGTGTTGGTGCAGGCGGAGCGGATGGCTGTGGGGGAGCGAGCGGTTGAGGAGTTGTTTGAAACCGGGATTGAGGAGCGGATTCTGCCGGTGGGCTCTCTTGCGCCGGAGTTTGCTCTGAACGATGCCCGGGGGCGGCTGGTGCGTAGCGCAGACATGCTGGCGCTGGGGCCGCTGGTCGTCAAGTTTTTTCGCGGGCGGTGGTGCCCTTATTGCGTGACGGAGCTGGAGGCTTGGCGCGACCTGCACGGAACACTCCGCGAGCGCGGCGTGCTGATGGCGGCCATCAGTCCGCAGACCGAGCAGCAGAATGATTTCATGGTGAGCCAGCATGAGCTGCCGTTCCCCGTGCTCAGCGATCCTGGCTGCGCGCTGGCGGAGAGGTTCGGCGTGGCGTACACCGTGCCAGACTATCTGCGCGAGTACTACCTTTCCATCCTAATCAACGTGCCGTTCGTGAATGGCGAGGCGAGTTGGCGGCTGCCATTGCCGGCGACTTTTGTGATTGGGCGCGATGGGCGGCTGATGTTCAGCGAGGCACACGCCGATTTTCGCGTGCGGCCGGAGCCGGAAGAGGCGCTGGCGGCAGTATTCGGGTCCGTATGAAAAAAGCAGCAAGTTAGCTTCCGCTTCGCGGAATTAGCGCGTTAGCGGATTTATGCGCCTGGCGGCGGCTGGTCCCAGCGCCTCTATCGGTTAGACAGCGCCTGGCGGGCGGAACGTAGCTCGGCGGCAATCACTTGCAGCATTTTGAGCGCCAGCAGCGGGTCGGCGCGCATGAGGCTGGTGAACTCGTCGCGGGGCACGAAGCTGAGCCGCGAGCCGTTGCGGGCGATAGCAGTGAGCGTGTAAGGCTCGTTGCCAATCAGCCCCGGCAGCCCGAGCAGGGAGCCGGCATGCGCCTGGATGGACATCAATTGCTCTCCCGTGGGCGACGCCATGGTGATGGTGGTCTCGCCCTGGTGGAGAATGTAGAGGCCCTGAGGGTGGTCGCCCTGGTTGAAGAGGACGTGGTCTGTTTCACAAGAGATCGGGGTGGAATGCTTCTCGAGAGCATGGATCAGCTCCGGGTCGGCGACGAATGCAGATGGGTCTAGCTTCACTTGCGGGCCTCCATGGATGAAAGCGGGGAATAAATGGGCAAAATATGAATCTGATGGCCCGTAGAGGCATGGTGTCATTAAAAGGGGCCTGTATTTAGTGATGGGCGTCACGTATTGGTGGTTAAGGTTGGGGGCGGAATCGGATTGCGGGAATGGAGCGAGAACGCTTATCGCAGCCTTCTGCGGATGAGGTCGAGGGCTTGCTGGGTGGTCCATTCGCGGATGCGCTGGCGGTCGCCGCGGAAGGTGCGCTCGATGGATTCGGTTTTCTGGGCGTCGCTGAGGGCGATGTGAACAAAACCTACCGGCTTGAGTTCGGTGCCGCCGGTGGGGCCGGCGATGCCGGTTACGGCGAGTCCGAGGGTTGCGCCGGTATAGCGGCGAATGCCGTAGGCGAGGGCTTCTGCTACCTCACGGGAGACGGCGCCACATTCGGTGATCAGGTTGGCAGGGACGCCGGCGAAGGCGGTCTTCAACTCATTGGAATAAACAACAGCGCCTCCGAGGAAGGAGCGTGAGCTGCCGGGAACTCTCGTGATGCGCTCGGCAATCATCCCTCCGGTGCAGCTTTCTGCGACGGCGAGGGTGGCTTGGCGAAGGCCGAGATAGTAGAGGACAATCTGCTCCAGAGATTCGGATGATGCGCCGCCTGTGGAGTAGAGCCAGTCTTCGAGGGCTTCTTCCATGCGGCTGGACAGCTCGTCCACGCGAGCCTGGGCGGCGGCGTCGTCGGACTTGGTGCAGAGCAGGGTGAGCTGGATGTCTCCGGCGTGGGCCAGGATAGTGGTTTCGACGTCTGGATAATTGTTGTAGATGGGGGCGAGCAGCTTGTCGGCCTGGGACTCGGGGATCATGGCGGCTCTCAAGGTGCGTTTAGCGATGTGGCGGACAGGCAGGATTTCGCGCAGGCGGGGCAGGCACTCGGCGTCGAAGAGCGGGCGGCACTCGTTGGGTGGGCCGGGAAGTAGCATGAGCAGCTTGCGATAGCCTTGCCAGGTGGAGTCGAGCCACTGGCCGGGGGCGCTGCCGTTGGGGTTGGGCAACAGGGTTGCGCCGTCAAGGACGTCGGCCTGCTTGAGATTGTTTTCCGGCATGGGGATGCGCCATGTGGCGGCGCGGGCGGCCAGAGCGGCTACCTGGGCGGCGTTGCGGTTCAGGGCGAGGGAGAGCGTTTCAGCAACGGCTTCGCGGGTTAGGTCGTCTTCGGTGGGGCCAAGGCCGCCCATGATGGCTACGATGTCCGAGCGGCCGAGGGCGGCGGCGATGGCGCTGACCAGGTCCTTGCGGCGGTCGCCGACGATGGTCTTGAAGGCAACGGTGACGCCGAGCTCGTTGAGCTTTTCCGTCAGATAGAGGGAGTTGGTGTCCTGGCGGAAGGGGGTGAGCATCTCGGAGCCGACGGCGATGATTTCGGATTTCATAAGGCAGTGGTCAGTGAATAGTGATCAGTGGTCAGTAAAAAGCCTGTAGCTCAACATCGTCAGTGTACCGTAATCGCGATAAGACTGCGATGAACTGGGCACAGCTTTTCAAGGCTCAGGATGATTCTTCGGGCCTGATGAGCGTGCCACCTGCCGCTACCAGCAATTCGGGACCCTCTCCCCGGTCCCCAACTGCAAGGGACCGGGGGCACCCGCGGTGTCTGGTTCATTTTGGTTTTTCGATGGGTACGGAATAATAGTTGGTCACGCGTTGCTTGGCTTGGGCCCAGGCGTTGTCCCATTGATCGGCGGGCATCGCCTTGGGCGGTTCGCAGGAGCCGCCCTGGGCGCAAATGATACGTTCCAGTCCGTAGGCCGTCGGCCAATGGACTTCGTAATGGGGGTTGATCCGTTCTCTCTCTGCAAATGACAGGCCTTTGGCGACGGCTTGTTGGGCAAGATCCGGATGTTCTGTCATGAATTGCTTGAACTGTCCGGTCGTTTTTGCGCCTGGAAGTACATAGGCACGCACGAAGAACCTATGGTTCTGCAGGATTTCATCGCGGCCGGATGCGGAGCCAAACCGCAAAGCGTCGTACCATCCAAGTGCCGCATTGGCTACAACCCACGGGAGTGTTGGCTCAACGCCTTGTTTCGGAACAAAGTAGGCGCCCAGGATATCCATGTTTTCCATGGGGGTTCGGGCGAAGGGCTGTGCCGCGACCCAGGCAACGATGGCGTCCATCTCTTTCCAGGCGTCGGCATTCCCTGCGTTAACCCCTTTCACCGTTGCCCAAAACTTTTCGCTCCTTTCCTGCCAGGGCTGTTTGGGCAAGGCGACGGTGATGGTTTGCGTTGCCAGGCTTGTGGAGTTGCCCACCGGCGGCGCGGCGGCTTGCGGCGCAGAAGGCGCCTGCTGCACGCCTGTTCCTCCCTGCGCCCATGCTTGCAAAACAAATCCAGCAAAAAACCCTGCCGCCACAAACCAGGGAGAAAACGACCGCAAGACACACATCGATTTCATGAAGGATTCACTTTCTTGTTGACGAACCGCCGATTCCGACTGCCCACAGAAGGATTTTCTTCCACATTCCCATAGCGCATCATTTATACCATGTCAATATAACCTGTACAAAGAAAAATGAATGGGTGACCCATGCCACGTATTTGAGGCCTGAGAGACGATGAACCTCGATTATGCCGCGATGGGATATTTCTTGATCTTGGGCATTTCTTTGCGGCTTGCTTGCCATAAATCATACTGCGTCTGCAGGGCCATCCATATTGCGGGACGATCACCGAATGCCGCTGAAAATCGCAATGCCATATCCGCGGTAATGGACGCTTTGCCATTCGCTATACGAGAGAGTGTGACGCGCGATACTCCGATGTGCTTGGCGAAGTCGGTTACAGTTAGATTCAATCCTTCAAGCCATTCCTGTAATAGTTCGCCAGGGTGCGCCGGATTATACATCTCAGTCATAGTCCTACTCCTAGTGGTAATCCTGATAGTCAACTAAATGAGCGTCTTCGCCTTCAAACTTGAATGTCAGACGCCAGTTTCCATTCACGCTCACCGCAAAACAGTCCTTCATTTTACCGCTCAATCTGTGAAAGGCCCATCCTGCAACATTCATATCAACAGGTTGCTTTGCTACATTCAGACGGGTCAATTGACGTGTTAGCTTGCCGGCATGATCCGGTTGTATTCCCGCCTTGCTGCCAGACTTGAAAAACTTTTCCAGTCCGGCGTGCTGGAACGACTTAATCATGCATTGACTATAACGCTTCTCTTTACACTTGTCACTAAATTTTGGAAGTCTGGCGGTTGCGCCATCCTTCCCACGTTTATTCGGGAAGGGTTGAGAGCCATGAACCTCAACCAGATGCCCTTTTCTGACCTCTGATCTATGTTTATCCGATGAACCTCAACCGCGCGAACTGTCCACTGAGAACTGAGAGCTATCAACTGTTAAAACAGATTCAGTCCTTCTACACCCAAGTCCACATCATAAACGGCGTCGCTGGTGGCGAGGATGGCGGTTCCGAGAGGGGAGAAGGCCACGCCGACGAGGTTTGCGCCGGAGAGCACGAGGGTTGCTTCGCCTTGCGGGGTGACGCGGACGATGCCGCGGCGGCCGTGGAGGCTGGCGGACAGATAAATGTCGCCCTCTTTGGAGAGCGCGAGGCCCTGTGGACGGCCCAGTCCGCGATACCAGGGACGGGTTTCGCCGTTCGGCTCGATGGCCCAGATGGCGTCGTTGGAACTGAGCGTGGGACCGGTGACGAAGAGGGTTCCGGCGGCGTTGACGGTCAGGTGATATGCGGCGGGGCTGGGCTCGAGGGTGGCGTGGACGAAGATCTGGCGCTCGGGGTTGATTTTGAAGATGGTGCCGCTGCGGTCGCCGACGAAGAGGTTGCCTTCAGCGTCGAAGGCTGCGCCGGTGGCCACGCCCATGCCCTCAGCGTAGAGTGAGGGCTCGCCGGCCTCGTCGATGCGGTAGACGTTGCCCTCGGCGCGGGAGGTGACGAAGAGGTCGCCGTCGGGCGAGAAGGCCAGGCCGGTGGCGTTGAGGATGCCGGAGACGAAGGGGGTTCCACGGCCGTCGGGGCTGACGCGCACGACGGAAACCGGGGTCTGCTTGCCGCGCTGGCCGGAGATGGTGGCGTAGACCATGCCGGAGCGGCTGACGGCGGGGTTGGTGACCGGGTGCAGGCCCTCGAGGAGTTGGCGGGCCACGCGCAAGGGAGCGGCGTTGCTGGAGCCGGCGGAGTTGCTGACCTCGATGAGGCCGGTGGTGGCCTCGTCGGGAACGCGGAGGGCCAGGGCGCCTGGACGGCTCATGAGGATGTGGGCGGAATGGCCATCGACCAGGACTGTGGGCAGGGCAGAGCCATCTGGGCCAAGATTTGCGCCGGTCAGCTCGACGTCGCCTCCGGGCAGCGCGGAGGCGGGCAGTACGTCGTCGATGCGCGGCGTGGGGAGGACCTGGTCAGCGGATTGGGGAATGGCCTGGGGCATGGCTAAATCCAAATACGTAACACGGATGCTACACCCAAAGCATACAGCCCGGCGCCTACATCATCGAGGACGATGCCCCAGCCTTCGGGGAGTTTTTCTAATTGGCGGATAGGAAATGGTTTGGTGATGTCGAAGAGGCGGAAGAGGATGAGTGCGATGAGTGCGTGGTGAAGATCGAAGGGGCTGAAGAGCAGGGCGATCCACTGGCCGATGACCTCGTCGATGACCACGAATTGCGGGTCATGAATGCCGGATTCGCGGGCGACGATGGTGGAGGCGGGGATGCCGAGAATCAGCGTGAGGACGATGGCTAGGACGAGTATGAGTGTGAGTGTGAGTGGGGCGGGGTGAGCGAGCCAGGCGTAAGCGGCCCAGATGAGGACGGCGGCCACCGAGCCCCAGGTGCCGGGACCAGGCTTGCCGAAACCGGCGCCAAAGAAGGTCGCGATGGTCCATGCCCAGTAGGTTTTTCGGGTGGTGGTGGCGGAGCTGACGTTGGGCGTGGGGTCAGTTTTCATAGGAGTCTTCCTTCATGCCGCGACCCAGGTCTTCGAGGACTTCAGGGTCGAGGACGGGCGAGCTGATCTTGTATACGCCCATGGCCCATTTGCCCAGATCGATCTTGCGGCAGCGGTCTGAACAGAAAGGGAAGTCCTCATCCGTGAAGCGGACGAGCATTCCGCAGGTGGGGCAGCGGAGGAGTTTTTTAGTCCTTGCCATAGTCGCTTCCCTCCAATATCAGTTTGTCTCTTTTGCTGCTATTGTGCTGTAAACAGAGGAACCGGAGATTTATCAGTTCATCGCTTCCTCCTCGAGAAAGCGGTACGATATGATCGACTGTCAAGTCAACATGAACTGTACATCCGGATTGTGCGCATACATAGGGAAAGCCTGCGTCAATCATCGCTAAGACTAGGCGAGATCTCGATGCATCATAAGAGGCCCGTCGGATTTTAGTATGGTGTTGTTTTGCTTCTTTACCAGCTTCTTCGATCTCGATTTTCTTTAAAAGATCAAGATACTGCTCGTAAGTAATCTCGAAATATCCCGCCAACGGCCCGCGTCCTCCGCAACATGCTTCTACCAGATAATAATCATCCATGTGCCTGAAAGCTCTATGGACAGTTTCCTGCAACTCTTCTGCTGAAACCTTCAAAGCTCCCGGTTTGAGGATTACACCGTTATTCGATGAAAAGTAGAGGATGTCCTTAATACTTACGAAAGGCATAAGTGGTCTCCTTCAATAAACAACTGCTGTGGAAACATCGCGGACTACATCGTCTTCCTGGATATGAATGATTGGCATGCCTCTGATGATAGCGCAATTCCGGCTTATATCGGTCCATCGAGAATGCGCGCGACGACATCGTACTCGTGGGCTTCGGTGATCTGGGCGCGATAGAAGCGGCTGGGTTCGAGGGCTTCGAGCGGGCCGAAGTCGTTGATGTAGAGCTTGCCGTCAATCTCCGGGGCGTGGAACTGGGTGCGTCCCTCCCAGAGGAGCGGGGTCTCGTCGCTTTCGCCTTCGGCGAGCACAACCAACTCGTGGCCTACCCATTGCTGCTTAGCTCGCTTCGAGATAGATTGTTGCAGCTTCATCAGCTTGCGCTTGCGGGATTCGATGGTGCGGCCGGGGAGCTTGCGGTCGAGCGCGAATGCTCCTGAGCCTTCTTCATCGGAATAGTTGAAGACGCCTAGCCAGTCGAATTTTGCTTCCTTCACAAAGTCTTCGAGGATGGTGAGGTCATCGGCGGACTCGCCTGGGAAGCCAACGATGAAAGATGTGCGGAGGACGACGCCGGGGATGGTGGCGCGGACTTTTTCCAGGGTCTTGAGAAAGATTTCGGGGCTGCCGCCGCGCTTCATGCGCTTGAGGACGGCGGGCGAGGCGTGCTGGAGGGGCAGGTCCAGGTAGTTGCATATGTTGTCGTGGCTGGCGATGGTGTCGAGGAGTTTGCTGGTGATGCGGTTGGGATAGGCGTAGAGGAAGCGGAGCCAGCGGAGGTTGGGGATTGCGGCGAGCGAGTCGAGGAGTTGCGCCAGGCCGTCCTTGAGGCCGAGATCCTCGCCGTAGCAGGTGGTGTCCTGACCGATGAGGGTGATCTCGCGGACGCCGCGGGCGACGAGTTGTTCGGCTTCGGCTACGACGGACTCGAAACGGCGCGAGCGAAATTTACCGCGCAGATTGGGGATGACGCAGAAGGAGCAGGGATGGTCGCAGCCCTCGGCGATCTTGATGTAGGCGGAGGATTTTGGCGTGGTCAGGAAGCGAGGCGTGGTTTCGTCGTAGAGGTAGGTGGGAAGGAGGTGGGTTGCGCCCTGCCAGTCGTTGCGGCGGAAACGGCCTTGCTGTTCGCGGTGGTCGCCTTCGGGGCGGAAGCTTATCTCCGGGGCTAAAGCCCGCGTCGATTGCGGGCCGCTATTCAGGGGCCTGAAGGCCCCTACTCCCTCCGTGCCGGGCTTTCCCGATGCGTGGTGATGCGTGCCAGAGAGAGATTCTTGGCCGGGATGGATTTCGGCCGCGTGGCTGCTGGCGGTGAGGATGTTGAAGGGTGAGGGCGTTGCACGAGGTGCGGCGAGGCCGGCGGTGGCGAGGATGGATTCGAGCTCGCCGGTGCCGACTACGGCGTCCACTTCGGGAATGCTCTTGCGGATTTCGTCGCGGTAGCGCTCAACCAGGCAGCCTGCGACGATCAGCTTGCGCGCCCGACCCGTAGTCTTGTGGCGTGCCATTTCAAGGATGGTGTCGATGGACTCCTGCTTGGCTGTGTCGATAAAGCTACAGGTGTTGACAATGAGGATTTCGGCTTCTTCAGGATGCGAGGTCAGGCGGACGCCGGCGCGGTCCAGCAGGCCCATCATCACCTCGGAGTCAACGAGGTTTTTGGGACAGCCTAAGGAGATGAAGCCCACGGTGGGGGAAACGGGTGGGGAGTTTTTGGTCACAGTTCTATTGTAGTGGGATAGTAAGATCGCGGATTGAGGTTCGTGGTTTCCCACTCATTCGCCCGATCACCCCATCGACGAAGACCTGTCCCATCACCCCAGCGAGCAAAGATCACTCGCCGGGGGCCCCGAGTCGCCGGGGACCCCGGTAAGGCGCAAGGATGATTGCATGACAGCGTCGGCTCCCTCACCTGAGTAAACTGGTTGCGGCTAAACGACCACGAAGCTCGGGAGGAAAGGAGCCGAGCATGATGATTATAGGCTGTGATTTTCATCCGCG